>ULWL01037526.1_pt1 | contig 16503 bp, 20 predicted proteins | sample 1960171 | NCBI WGS metagenome assembly ULWL01 (sample SAMEA4835807, study PRJEB28245) | human gut metagenome | biome: gut microbiome; material: fecal sample | place: Denmark | collected 2008 | reverse complement strand
GCCCCATTAAAGTTTAAACCCCGTTTTCATTTTAGCTATCAACTCACTTATCATTTGCACCGTAAATAATAAAAATAGGAGAGGCTAAAAAGTATAACCTCTCCTCAAAATTAGCACATATCTGATACCTGTTGTGTTTCAAACGCTGGTATAAGAACACCTTTTAGTTTAGCTGATGGATAACCTGTTCCATCTAAACATACAATACTTAGAACAATTTTACGTTCAATAACGTTAAATCGAATGGTAATTACTCTATACTGGTTGTCTTCAAAATACCCAAAACCTGTTGTAGTAAATCTACAGCCGTTATATGAATTATCACCACAAATATATCCCGTATTTAAAGTAAACGCTTCAATGTCCAATCCCTCACCAATGATAGCAGGTGTTACAAGGTCAAATCTTAACCGGTCAAAATTCCAATGCTTTATATTATTAAACATCCACTGAATACAAGTAAATTTAGTATTATTTACTGGTGTTATTTTATCTGTCTTGTTTATCTCAAAACCGTAATACCATTTTATAACTGATACTTCGCCACCGTGTATAACAGATAACAAATAATTAGCTAATAGATTTTGACCGTCTTGCTTTAGATGTATATTATCACTAGCAAAGAGTGATAAGTCTTGTAAAATGTAATTGCAGTTGTCAATAAATTTTGCACCGTATATTCCGCATCTGCTATACGCATTTTTAACAGCAGCTAGTCTATAAGGTGTACCATTCATTTTACATCCTATCATTCCAATAGAAATTTGAGCGTTTGGAAAACGTGTCTTACAATAATCGCAGAACAATTCTATTTGTGCTAATATTGGTGTAATGTTATTTATGTCAAGAATTTCATTGTCGTCATTGTCCCCACCAAAGACATAAATATCTGTAATAGAATTATCATCTGGTGTAACAACTTTTTTCATACCCTCTAACCATCTAAAAGCTGAACTTGGCGTGTTGAATCCAAAGTTATTTCCACCACAGATGAAGAAATTAGTACCTGTTGTTAGCCCCATTTTCTGTCTAATGATTTCAGTAAATCCTGTCACATTACCGTTTGGGTTTGTTCCAATACCAATACTATCACATGCAATAATAATTTTGCGGTTAGCTCGAATACCCTCAATCCCTTTAATTTTTTCAATTTCTTTGTTGATATTTGTAATGTCACCGTTAACTGTTGTAAAATTATCATTTGTTTGTTTTTTTAAATCTGTAAGAGCTTTGTTTGTTGTCGTAATTTCATTTGAATTTGCACTGATATTGTTAGTATTAGTTGTGATATTTTTTTCAGCTTCTGAAATTCTAGTTGGAATTGTACCTGTTGTTTCATTTTCCACCATAACTTTATACAAGTTATCTGTATTAACTGTTTTCATTGTAACGGTGTCATAGAAACTATCACCGGTTGTAGGTGCCGAATAAACTAAGTTAGCATCTACAACAAAATCAGTACCATGAAAAATTTTCTTATCCGCTTTACTTTCTTCGTATTTGCGATAAATTTTTACATTATTATTCCCGTAAACCTGTTTACTATTGTAAGGGTAATTATACATTACATTTACAACATTATTTTCACCACTAATAATCAAAGGGTCTTTAACTTCTTTATCAAGAATACAGTTGTCAATGATAGAATTATCACACCCTACATTTAAGAATGTTTTTCCTTTAACATCTGATATAGACTTAAACATAGAGTTAGTAAGTCTAACACCGGTACCAGTTAAGTTAGCTGATTCTACAACTGCACTTTCAAAATAACAATTAGAAATGTCAGACTGTACTTTAGAATTTAATTTTAGTAATGTATAGCCATCAGTAAAGAAACAGTTACTAATAGAACAGCTATCACAACTAACATCGATAATATCAACGTTGTTAACTTGTATATCACCATTACCGTCAAACCCTAACCCTGTTAATGAGAGATTTCTTAATGTACCGCTAATGATAGCTTTTTTAACTCCACCTCTAATTACTATCCTAGTATTATATCTATCCTGCCCGTACATTGATAATGTTTCATGTAAAGTTAATTCACTGACTAAGTACGACCCGTTTGGGAAGAATAGAGTCATACCCTCATGCTGTGAAGCATAATCAATGCAAGCCTGAATAGCTTGTGTATCATCTGCTGTTCCATCACCACTGGCAGGTTTTAATCCACTAGGCGGAAATTTAACGTTAAGGTTATAATTAGCTAAAATTTGAGCAATAATGGCGTTAATATCACCGCTTTCAATGTATTCTTTGATTTTCTTTTCGATGTAATCCGGAATACCATTTTGTGCTGTAATAACTTCATTAAGTTTGTTACAAACTTTACATAATAGTTCGTAGTAACTTAAAGTATCATCATAAACCAATGGTAGTACTTTTTGGCAATAAAACTGTAATGTTTTTATAGTTTCATTCATGTTAAATTCCTCCTTTTACCATAACCCAAAAAATAGTTCATCAAATTCCTTAATAACCTGCATGTCAATATTTAGGAAAGTTTCTCTGTATTTCATAATTAACGAACTGTAGTTTTCTGAATTTTGCTTACCTACAATGGTTTCAATATAATCTTCTGTAGTGTCAACATTACCACTACTTTGTTCACTATCTTTATAAGTGCTTCCGCTTTTCTCAGTAGAATTACCACTTATACTCTCATTACCGGTATTTATAGTGTTAATTTTTCTAGCATCTGTTAAATAGGTTTCGTTATCAACACCAAATAAACCGCCTTGAGGTGTATCGCTGAATAAGTTTTTTTCTTCGCCATTTGCACTACTATTTTTGTTACTACTTGTGTTTTGTGTACTGTTATTATCTCTACTTCCATTACTACTTCTATTGTCTGTGCTTTTTTCGTTTTCAGTTCTGTTATGTTTTCTGGTTAAGTCAACATCATGGAATGGGTCAAACTTTAACTTAGCACTCTCATATAACTGATTATAGTAAGGCATTATTTCTTCAAGCTTTGTATTGACCCAAAGTTTCCAGATACCAACAGTTTCACACCCTATCTCTCTTAAATAATAGTGCTTTAAGATTTTGCAACAAAGTATCTTTCTATAATCTTCATCAAAGAAATGCACTTTACTTGTAAAAATCTTATCCCATGATTTTGAAATAACGTCATCTACCGAGTTAAATCCAACACTTTTATCTAATCCGCTATCAGTTTCACAAATGTACCTAACTTCTGTTGTATATTTACTCATTTCCTGCACCACCTATCGTATCTGCACCTGGGTCTTCTGGCTGATTATCGTCACCAACCTGCTGAAAATCTTCACGGTAATTTACTTCGATATTTGTACCGAACATCTTGTTTATTTCTTCAACAGCTTGCCTACGTGATTCTAACCTGCTATATCTGCTAGCAATAGTGCCACCTTGATTTCGCGTAACTTCATCAGTTATCAATCTTTCTTTCTTCTGAATATTGATGTTGCTGATACCGAGATAAGTTAACGCTTCATTCCATATCTGTGTTTTTAACTGATACAATTTATCACATACATACGGGGCATTAGTGTTAAATGCTTTCAATGAGTTAATATCCAGATTCTTGTCACCAAAAATAAAAGGTGCGTTTCCGTCATACTCTTTATATAAATTTAAAAGAGTAAGCCTTTGTTTTTCACTACCTTGTAACAGCACTGGTGTTTTCTGTGCATTTGCATTGACATCAATAATTCTATCAATGTTGTATAATCTTCGTGCAAACATTTCAACGTCAAGAATACTGTTACTATGCAAATAATTATTCCAGATAATAACGCTGTTATTATATTTTAGTAACTTCTGATAATTGTTGTATCCACTGTACGCACGTCTAAGCAAAGGATTTCCATATACATCAAGTCTGCCATTAACTATACAGTCTAAGCACAAGTCCCCTATTACATCGTCTTTGAAATAAACCATGCAACCAGTTTCAAATAAATGTAATTCAAGATATCTTGCGTCAACTGTATCTGGTAAATTCTTCCATTCAAACATGGATATAGCAAGTTCTGTTAACCTGTTTAAATACTGACGATAAGTAAGGTTATTCAGTACCATACTTTCGTCAAAAATGTCATGCTTTCTTCGTCCCAATTTATCACCACCTTATTATACTGGACTATTGTCTAAGTCGTATCTACCAACTTCATATCCATGTTTCCAGAATGTCACGCCGTTATCATAGATACTACAAATTTTTTTCATGTCATCAGATGGGACACTCCCTGTCATTGTAGCACTAACAGTTTTTACATAATTCCAGTGTGGTCTACTGTTACGGTTAGGAATTTTTACTCTCTTAGTTGCATACCCAAACTTAGTAAAGAAATCGTCAATCATTCTTGCATACTGATGACTTACACTGATTCTGCCACCCCAAAAAGTTTTCTTTCCACTTGCAACATCAACGTTACCACTATGGATATTCCCTCTTACCACGTCAGCCGCAATAGACGCTTTATACCCCTGCGATAAAAGATTCATTACAGTTCCAACTCCTGCTAGTACCCCTAGCGGTGGAAAACTTACACCTAAAGCAGACAATCCTAGAGCAGATGAACCTGCCGTAGCTGTGGTTGCTAATGGGAGTGCGTTCTGTGCTAGCCATGCTTTGAAAGAATCAGTAGACCAACTGCACATTGGATAATCGTCAAGTATCAATGATTCACCATTAAGAGTTGTACCAACCTTACTACCCTTGTACCCGTTTGGTCTTAATGCTACTTGTACTGGCATTGTAACCGGAACATCAACGTGAAGTGCTACAGTTAAATTGTTAAAAAATTCATATCTAAAACTGGCAGTAGATTTTCCGTTTTCTACTGATAAATAGTTATATGGATAAGTGTACAGTTTATTGTTTTTAGGTTTGTACCCATCAAGAGTATCATTTGTTGTTAAGGCAGGAACAGAAATGTCAAACCCATAAGCACCTTTTGAAAACAGTAATTGCACCCCGTCATCTGGAATAGCTTCACCCGTAGCTATAACAGGGCACATATAAAGTCCCACAATTGCATCTGGCTTTTGGTTATAGCTTTGCAATTTTTTGGTCAACGCGGTAACGCCTTTCTTATCTACGTTATACGCAAATAATGTACACCCACCGTAAATACCGTCATATAGTGTACCGTCTGGGTCTTCTGCCGTGTCACATACCATGCATATAATACACAATGGGTCAAGAACTTTAGTTAATTTACCATACCCATTATATACATACTCACCAGTGTCAAGGTTCTCTGGTATAATGTTAGCGCCTATCTGGTCACTTTCTGAGTGCTCTCTTTCAACAAAACAATAATCTGGTGAACAGTCAAATAGCCATGTTTGCATGACATCAATTTCAAAACTGATGTTAGATGTTACGTCATTCACATATTCAACACTTGTGATAAAAGCATAAAACCACTTATTACCATAAGCTGAATTTTGAAACATCATGTAGTTGCAATCATAAAGACTGTCAGCTTTAATGCCGACTCTTGTTACTCCTTTTTGTACCCTTTGATAACTGTAGTTATTCATATTGTACTTTGTCAACGCACTGAAATATTCGAACTGCGCGCTTGCATTGTCAAACCATAATGTGTGGTCATATGTTGTATCTAGTGGTACATCTTTTAGTAACTTTATATTAGTCTGAGGATATATATACATAATAAATTCCTTTCTAACTGATGTGTGGCAGTAACTTAATACCACCACACATCCTTATCATTACTATTTATCTAATGTAATAGCTGTACCAACAGTTGTAGCACCAGTAATAGGTGCAGTGGCTGTGTACTTAGTACCGTTAATCTCTGCCACAAGCGTAATATCTGTTTCAATCTTATTGTTAGGAATCAGAACGCCACCATAAGGCTGAACTGCGATACCTGCTGTGGTCAACGCTTCGGTCTGAATAAAGTTGACATTGTGTGGCTCAAGACTCTGACCGTTTAAGTCTGGACTGATTGTAAATACCGTAGCAATGTCACTTTCGTCCTTAGCATTCACATGTGCTGTGATTGAAGTAGGTAATGTGATTGTAGCATCTGTTACAAATACACAAGCGTTTGCAAACGGAGAATTGGAAACTGTTTTCCATGTATGATAGAAATAATTCCAGTACAAACCTGATGCCACATACTTCTCTGTAAATTTGTTATTGTTGTCATAAACCTGAAACCAGTTTTCATCCAGAATAACAGCTTTTACATTTTTCAACAGTGCAAGTTCATCTGTAGTAACTTCTTCGATGCCATCAGAATTAGCTCTGATAACATCAAAACGTTCATTGTCGAACTCTGACCAGTTATCAATGAGGAACAGCCTGCCCATAAAATCCGCTTTGTCCATATTGAAAGCACTTGCAAGTACATTTACATCATACTGTGCATTGAACATAGCGTCCATGAAAATAACCTGTCTTTCTTTAGGCGTGTTCGTTTTAACACCTGCTTCATTGAACTCACTTGACATAAATGGTAATAAGTTAGAAGTACCTCTAAACTGAACTGCACTTTCTGTAAGTACTTTGCCATTACCGATTGAGATTGGATGCACTCTACCATGACTGATTGCTTTAATCAACAGGTACTTAAAGAGCAGGAACTCGTCGTACTCTGCACCTGTGTAAACTGCATCAACAATCTTAGCAATAAGGTTCTGTACACCATCAATACTAAGAAATGCCTGTCTTAAATCTTCGTCCTGAATGGTCACTGGGTACATTACACGCCAGTTCATTACGTGGAAAGCTGAACGAACATCCGGAATACTTCTCTGGAATTCTCTCTTCGGTGCTTTTTCTGCACTAAAGTCCACTGCTTTTGCAATTGATACAAAAATATCTTCTACAGTTTCACCGTACTCAAGATACCCTTTTTTAAGAATTGAATAAGGGTTGTTAAAGTTTGCAGACTGCACACGCACAATAGCAATCCTGTTTACAAGTGCATTGATAAACTGGTTTGCGAAAGCAGGTGTTCCGTAGATAACTTCTCCGACTTTAGGAATATCACTTGCCTTTGCAACAGCAGGTACGTTCTGCTGATAATCATATGAAGCGTTCTGTCGGATAACGTTCATAATGTCAATTGTAGACGCATTTAGCGTACTGTTAGCAATTCTTCTAGCCATCTTTTAAATCTCCTTAAATAAATCTGAAAATGTCGTCGGGGTTATATCTGGTTCTGGTTCTGGTTCTGGTTCTGGTTCATCTGAGAAAAATCTTTCTGTGTATTTCTTTCTCCAATTTGCATCGTTTTCTTCATACTTACTTTTCCAGTCTGTACCGTCACCGTTCGCTCTTTTTTCAAAGTCATCAAGTGTATCGGTAACGTCCTCTAAAAACGATATGGATTCATCGTCAGGATTTTCTCCTAATCTTGTTTTGAAACTTTCCAGAATTTCCTCTCTAGTTTTTACTGCCATTTAATCACCTCCTTTCAACTTAATAATGATATTTTAGCATCATCCAAACTGGCATTGATTTCTTTTTTGTAGTGTGCGTTCCACCACCGCCACCGCCTGCCGACAAGAATCTGTAAATAAGAACGGCATTGTTGAGTCTTTCGTCAACTGACAAAAACTCATTTTTTGAAAACCATTTGTTGATTGAAGCGTCATTAGCATGTTTAGTAATAAACTCATAACATTTTTCTGCGTAGGTCACACGGAAATCCCATGTGTGGTCATGAATACCTTCCCACCCTACATTGAAAGCATGTGTTAATTCAGCTAAATCTGTACTACTGGAAGTGAGAAAATCTGTTAACGTGGCATATTGACTAGCTTCATCTCTGGAATACCATACATTTTCGTGAATTAAATATTGAAGTTGTCCGTTACCATCATCGTCTTTATATCCATTTTCTTGAAGCCATTCATGTAACTTATAAAGTCTACCATGCGTATCTCCACCAGTGTTTGTCCATTGTCCTAGCCCAAAACCAACATTTAAACTCGTAAATGAACTAACATTCTGTCCTTCCCACATTCCTGGGTTTACACCACTTTCCTGCCACATATTACCACATATTGCTGATACAACGTATGCACTACATCCGTAACCAGATGCACCACCTTCGCCATATCTAAACAACCGTGGGAATGATGTTTCATAATTTTGATTTCCAGTTGTTGAACCTATGCTAACTTGATGTGCTAATGGTGCGTTGTCTGTGTGCGCTCCCATGAACACACCTTTTCCCTTACCGCCTTTATAGCACATTTCTGTATGGGAAACTGAAAGACCAATGTCACCCGCTAAGTATTCACCACTGGCATCAACTTCCTTGAAACCTAGTGAAAGTAAAACGTCTGCTTCGGTATAAGTTGTAAAAGCGTTATATTTTGGTGCGTAATTAGGTGTTGTAAATCCACCTGCTAAGAGTGCGTAGTTGATAAAAGAACTGCAATCGTAATATGTAATGCCACCTACGGTCTGGGCGTTTCTATATGTCTGACTATATCCCACGTTAGGGGCATTACACGTTTCGATTGCCCATGAATAAGCTTTGTTTATGTCTGGCATTGTATTAGCCTAACATCTGATTAACGAGTTTTTGAATCTCGTTATAATCATAACCTGCTTTTTCAAGTCTGTTTTTTCTTTCTTTTCCTACACCCCACACACCTTTGATAACTTCTCTTGCAACTTCACCGTTCGACTTGTAACCACCTTTTGTAAAGAGTTCGTTTACATAACTTTGTACTTCATCATAATTATAACCTGCATTTTCTAAGAGTCTTTTTCTCTCATTACCTACACCCCATTTACCTGCAATAACCTGTTGGGCTATTTCTTTAACATTATAGCCTTTATTGTTGTTTGTGTTTGCACCAGTAAATCTCAAGTGTAAATCCCAACCTAGATAATAATTATAATAGGAAGTAATCTGAATTTCTTTACCTGTCTGGTCACCAGTTTTACCGCCTGTGGCTGTTCCTTTTTCGTTAATTGACGCTTCAACTATCTGGCTTTCATTGATACTCATACATACGTGGTTTCCTCTGTTTAAATGAATGTCACCTGCTTTCCATGGTGCTTTGCAATCTACAAACCCTGCTTTTCTTAACTGTGATTCTAAGTTGCCAGTCCATGAATACGGTGAAACAGCAAAACCTGCATAGTATAATGCTGTCCCTACCAGTGAACTACAGTCATAATCTGGACCGTTTCTGTGCTGTTGGTCATAACCATGAATATTGTCCTTTGCTGTGTTAATCATGAAAGAAACAGCTTTGTTAATGTCAGCCATTTGTTACTCCTTTCTGGTGTTTGAAATGTGAAAAAGTTCCATAAGTTTGCTCGGTAAAAGGTCTGCGTTAATTTTGGATATGTTTTCTAGTATTGAAACTAGCTCGGTTGTGCAAGTGTATAGTACAATAACTGGTAATATTGAAACACCTAGTTTGAATCCTATAACATCACCGTATCCATCAACTAGCCATGCCGTAAAATAACAGAAAATAAAACCCACTTTTTTGAAAAGCCCATCACGTAGTTTTGCGGATTTAATGTCTTTAATTTTTATGGCAGACACAATACCGGTTATCACGTCTAGGGCGTTAAACCCTAACGCTACAAAAATCGGATATAAGTTCTTCATGATATCTCCTTTCTTATTTAATTCAATTTTATTATATCACAATACTTGCAAAAAATCAATGGGCATGTTATAATTAAGTATGAAAAGGAGATTTTTTGATATGCCAAAATATTATGACGGTACTAAATTATTGTCAATGTTAGATATCAACGGTAACAAACCAGAAATCTATATGGTTACTTCCAACCGAAGTGCAGGAAAGACAACCTATTTTAGCAGACTATGCATAAACAGATTTCTTGATAAAGGTGAAAAGTTCGGTCTTATTTACCGTTATAATTATGAACTTGATAATGTGGTAGATAAATTCTATAAAGATATAGGAAGTTTGTTCTTCACAGGTCACACTATGACATCAAAAAGACGGGCAAGTGGAATTTTCCAAGAGTTATTCTTAGACGAAAAAAGCTGTGGGTATGCTATAAGTTTAAACAGTGCCGACCAGTTGAAAAAATATAGTCATTTATTTGCTGATATTTCTAGGCTAGAGTTTGATGAATTTCAAAGTGAATCTAATCACTACTGCCCTGATGAAGTAATGAAGTTCATCAGTATTCATACGTCTATTGCAAGAGGTCAGGGGGAACAAGTTCGTTATGTACCTGTGTATATGATTGCGAATCCTGTCAGTCTTATCAATCCATATTATGCAAAAATGGAAATAAGTGCTAGACTGCATAAAGATACAAAATTTTTACGTGGTGACGGGTTTGTATTAGAACAGGGATTCAATAAATCAGCAAGCGAAGCACAGAAAACCAGTGGATTCAACCGAGCTTTTAAGAAAGACAGTTATGTTGGATATAGTAGTGAATGTGTTTATTTGAATGATAATCAGAGTTTTATTGAAAGACCTATCGGAAAAAATAAATACCTTTGCACACTTAAATATAAAGGTTGTGAGTACGGTATAAGAGAATTTACTGAGAATGGCTACTTATATTGTGATGATAGACCAGACCGAACCTTTGGTTTAAAAATCAGTGTGACCACTGATGACCATGAGATAAATTATGTTATGTTAAAACGTAACGACTTCTTTTTGAATAATCTTAGATATTTATTTGAACGTGGTTGCTTTAGATTTAAAGATTTAAGATGCAAAGAAGCCACATTAAGTGCACTTAGTTACTAAGTATATCTACTCATGCGATTAACATTGAGAACATAGGATAGCACTCTTGAAAGTATAGAGCCTGTGTTACTTGTCGTTTTCGCTGAACGCAATGATTAACACATGGGTTATAGATATAAATAAAACAGAGGGTAAGAACTTAGTTCTCCCTCTGTTTTTACTATTTTACATATAATGAACCATCTTGATTAAGTCTAGGTGTTACGCCTTTACCAGATGCTATATACCAAACGTTTGTATCAGGGTCTTTAAATGTAAATACAAAAGCTGAACCACTATTAAGTATTATGCTATACTCAGTTTTTTCAGTTGGTACTTTGTTACCAGACGCACACCCTGTTAATGTAAAACAAAATAGCAATAAACATATAATTTTCTTCATGTTTTTTACCTCATTTCATATGATGTATCTACCAATAGAACGCCACCACGTATCCTCTTTGGTCGTAATTTCCCAGGCACTTTCAATCCTATTTTAAATGAACTATAATCACGTTTAATAGGGTTGCTATCTTCGTTAAATAGAAATTCTTTTTCTTCATCACTCCATTCTTTATTTATAACAGCATCACCTGACAGTGATAATTCAAATAAATCTTTGCAACGTTTTGGCATACCTGCACACTTTATATTGTTGTATGGTTTTTCTATTGGGTCTAGGTTTTCTGCGACTACGTGTTCAATGTAGGTTTTCTGTCTTGTAAATATTGCTTTATCCCAACATGATTCCAATTTCCAACAACAAAAGTTTTTATCGTGTACTTTGATTCCAACAATTTCTTCTGGTGGTAAATCACAGTGTATGCTATCTGTATCCGCATAAATAAAACCTGCTTTATCAACACCATGATAATTCGCTTGTGCTGCTCTGATAGTAAAGTTTCTTGCATAACTTGTGATAGCTGAACCAACAGGAATATAACCAGGTTTCTTGTTTGATTCTGTAACTGGTAAAAACCCGATAGTTTTATCATCTTTCACATACGCTAGTTTGAACGATGAATCTTTACTTGATGCCATTTTTCCGTACAGATTATTAAGAAAAAGTTTAGCCAACTCACGCAACGCACCTTTACTAACAAGCTTCTGGTGCTTGTACTTTTCTATGTATTCATCAAAGATACCTGTTAAGGCGTAAAACCAACAACCATCAAGTATTTCAAAATCAACTAAATCATAGTGGTCTTTTAATAACTGGTAATCTGTCATTGTCAAGACTAATTCAACCCTTGTATCTCTTAATATACCGTCATTATCTTTATAGAATGAAAAGTAAGAATCTGTTTTACTGTCATAAATATCTGACGATTCCAGTGCTTCTGTACCTTTATATAAGTAAGAATTTTTTATCTGGATAAATGGTAACTTATCTTTCTTGATATAAAATCTTGTTTTAACTCTAACAAAATAATACTTATTATCTGCTATAGCTTCGTCTGGAATATAGTTTCCTTTCCAGAAACAAGGTTTGCCAACAGGATACCTATTTCCAGATTCAGATGACATCATAGATGGATACAATGAATTTACGTCTGCTGTAGTTCCATTTGTTTTTATCTGGTTTTCTTTTCCTTTTACTAAATAACACCAACCACCTCGGTATGATTTTCTTATATAATCTCCGGCATTTTCGTATGTATATTCTGTAGGGTTAATACTAACATTATATACGTCTGGAAACATTTCCTTGTACTCTAACTGGTTCTTTAGTGATTTCTTACATATCTCTTTGTATTCTTCCAAACAACAAGAACCTATTGTCAGTTTATCATGACCCTCGTTGAACATAATTTCAAGTGCTTCTTTAACAACAAGAACATCATTAGCAATGTATTCTTTTTCACTGTCTGTTATCTCACATCCTGCATATCGAAAACCTGTGTATTCCATGTCAAGCTTCTTATGCTTTGTTCCAAAATTATCACCAATTCTTTTAACACTAAATGGCAAAAGCTTTAGTGAATCCCTTATTTCAATAAAGTGGTTATTTACCTTTATAATAATGTTGTACCACATTCCTTTATCTGAAATACTATATTTAAAGGAATTGTTTTCCATAAATTTTTCATGCAACCACTCTACCTCATTTATAGCTTCACCTGTTTTTCTGTATGCCTGTTTAAATCCTTTATCTATCAGCAAATATGATAACCAGAATGAACCATCAAACTTTAAGTTGTGATAATAAGCTATGATATTACAATCTTGCTTTACAAAGTAATTAAACTGTTCATCAATCGAGTGAAAAATACTAACATTTTCTGTGAATAGTTCTACCGAAGCAGACGCCCATACCTCTGTGAACTCTTGTCCTTTATAAACAGTTGTTTCAAAGTCGCCCATAAAATATCTGTACTTTTTAATCTTCAATTGTATACCAATTTTCATTGAACTCGAAAGCGTCAGCTAAGTCCATTTTATATTGGTCACTTGCATTAGGTAGTGCGTTTATAATTCCTGTAGCGTAATCTTCCAATGCTGATTCACTGCCATATTTATTTTTATTCAAATAGTAATGCAAATCTGGTGTTGACATGATAGCTTCTACTACATCATCTATGCCCTGCTGTGCGATTAACTGGTCAATTAAAGAAGTAACTTTATCAGCTATCTCTTTTGGGTAATGCGATATGTTATTTTTTATGTCTGCTATTACTGTCCTATTAAACATATCATCATCACCGACTTTTAAATCACCGTTTTCGTTAAAGTTCTGAGGTGTTTTTGGTATTGGAATGACTTCAGCTTTTAATATATCTGGTGTTACCTTTTTCAACTCATTGGTGTAACGAGTTAACTCTGCACCTTTTATCCCTTGCCGTTTTAATTCTATTTCTGTTGGAAAATACAGTTCAGTGATAAGTCCTTTTTTGTTTAATCTTCTTATGTAGCTGTTGATACGATTTCTGTTACGTGTATAAGCTGATACTTTCTTTTTTCTTTTTGCCATGAAAAATCACCCTCTTGTCTAAAAAAGCGTGTACCGATTAAAGTACACGCTGTTAATATTTGTATGTTACTTAAGACTTTCTACATCTAACTCACAGTTGATAAAGTCACGACCTGCTTTTGTCTTTCCAGATGTTTTTACGATTGTAAACGATTTACCTTTCATAATAATTGAAATATCTCTAATCGAACGTTTGAACGTTGCTGACTGACAGGAATATACTTTCTTTTCTGGTGTGATGAGTGAAAGAATTTCTGACGTTTCACCAGTTGCGTCTTTGGTGTCTTCGAATGTCAAAATACCGTTAACGGTGATACGCGTGCCATCTGGTACGTCTTTCATTGAAGTGATTGATGGCGCAATCGTCATAAGATATTGTTCAATATCTGTAAACTCTCTACTGCAAGCTTTAATTTCTATCATATTATTTTACCTCTCTTTTTTCTGTTATTCTGTTACGTTTTCTTCTGCTGGTTTTCTAGGTGGCTGAACTTCTGCGCGTTCAATAAACTCCTGCTCTGACATGCCGTAAAGAGTTTCAATCTCTTCCTTGTCAACAATATGTACCGGTTTCAAAGTTTCCGTTTCAAGAACTTCTTTCACTTTCTTAAGAAGGGTTTCGTCGTGCTTGTAAGTACGCGGAACTACTACATACCTGTTACAAGGTTCTCCTGTCTCAATGTCTAAGCACAATACGTTTACTTTTGTTGTGATAATTGTACGTGTTACCATTGGTACTCTTGCCATGTTTTTCTTCCTCTCTTTCTTTATTTTTTAAAAACGTCAAGATATAGTTTAGTGTTATAAAAACACTAGAGCAGGTGACAGGGATTGAACCTGTTTCACGTGAATGAGCGATGATAGGTTTATTTAAGATTCACGCATTTTACCAATAAACTACACCTACTAAGGGGGTAGGTGGCATAGTTGGTTTGAAGCCTACACCACCTATGGCAAACGTAACTTGGATTTTTTATTTATTACCTTGCTACAATTATATAATAGCATATGGCAATCTAAATGTCAAGTATTATTTGAAATTTTTCCGAACAAAATACTTATCCAAAATGAACTGTTTATATTGATTTTTGATCGTGTCTGCTACGATTTTCGCTGTCATATATGAACTGGCTCGTAATTCAATACGCGGTATAGCTGTGTGCCAGCATAAACAGTGATTTACATAGATGTCTACCACAAGAGTACCGTTTACCACTGTTAAGGATACATCATCCTTGATATCCTCTTTAATCATTTCCTTTACTAACTTTACATAGTGTTTACTCATTTTTGTTCCCTCTTTCTTTCTAGTTTTATTTTGATTAGTTACCGCACCTTGTTGGTGCTAAAGGGTGTGCACTGTTTAAACTGTAATCGTGCCAACCACACACCCTTGTTAGTTTTGACTAACTTTATGTATTCTTAGAATATGTAAATTGACTTTTTCATGCTAACTCTCCTCACTTTCTTTTTTAGTACTTCTAGGTGGAAGAACTGTAGCGTATCTGATAAAGTCCTCTTCTGCCATTCCCAGAAGTAAATCTTCTACCGTGGTACTGTTGATATTTACAAGTTTGAATGTATCTGTCTGGAAAAGCTTCTGTAGCTTTTTAAGTAATAGTTCGTTGGTGTCATAAGTACCACCGATAGTGTACTCACGTATCTGTACTTCTGCCGATGTGACATCAATCGTCATAACTTCTGCCGTTGTCTGGGTTACTGTTCTTGTTACCATTTTTTCTCTTGCCATAGTAATACCTCTTCTTTCTATTGTTATTTTATTTGGTTTCTGCACCTTGTAGGTGCTAATGGGCGAACAGCGTTGAAACTGTAATCGTGCCAAACCACGCGCCCTATATATTTATGACTCATATCCCAACTCTATGGCGTATGACCTTGTGTAATCGTTAACAAAAATTATTTCTTTAATGTCGTCTTCTTGATACTCATATAACTCATTATTTTCAAATATTCTAACTAATCCTAACGTATAGTCAATAGAATCACATTCATCAAACTGTACGTAATCACCATTCCAAAAAGTTATAAATATATTCATATAATACCCCCCCTTATACTTCACGATAAGTTACACGTTCCTTGCAACCCAATGTACCACGACCGTAGTCTTTATCAAATTTTGAAATGTGCTGTGCTGATGTGCTAGTATAACCGTAAACACCTCTGAGAAAGTCATAACAAATATCACTACTTTTATCAATAATCGCTACTACTGTATTGTAGCTTCTCAGCACGTAGAAACTAGGTGTTTCATAGACGTATGCCTGACATGTTCTAAGGCGTGTACCGTGATGTAGAATAGTTCCTTTTACTTCTTCATTATAACGATCAACTGCTGACAAAACTTCCTTATTAGATTCAATCTGTGCTTTTTTGTTCATTCTCATATTTACTTCTCTCTTTCTATTTAATTATTCTCTTTCCATACTTCATATAAAAGTGACCAAGCGTGATTCAACTTTTCATTAAAATCCTGATTACCGCACTCTTTTTCCATTTTCGTAGTTAAATCAAATAACTTATCCTCTAATTCCTCTATGGTTTCAATGTTATCCATGTAAAACGCTTTTCTTGGTTTCATATTGATTTCTCCTTTCCTTTCTTTATACCTTTATTATAGCACAGGTACGATCACTTGTCAAGTACTTCTTGTACTTTATTTTATTTTCTTTTTTGTATCCCTTCACTTCCTTTCTTTATACCTTTATTATAGCACAGGTACGACCACTTGTCAAGTACTTGTTGTACTTTATTTTATTTTCTTTTTTGTATCCCTTCACTTC
>ULWL01039918.1_pt1 | contig 16582 bp, 17 predicted proteins | sample 1960171 | NCBI WGS metagenome assembly ULWL01 (sample SAMEA4835807, study PRJEB28245) | human gut metagenome | biome: gut microbiome; material: fecal sample | place: Denmark | collected 2008 | reverse complement strand
AAAAATAAAAACAGAAATTTTTTTGCAAACCCTCAAACTATAAAAATTGTCTAATAAAAACAGGACATTTTAACATGATTTATGGTATAATCACTACATGAAAAAATACAAAACAATTGAGTTTCTATTATATAATAGATCGAGTTTGCCGATCTGCGAGAAAGGGGATGGAACAATATCTCTTATTTTAGAAGGTCACAATATTCGCCTAAGAGTTATTGAGTTGCAGGATCAGTATGTTGAGAAGGACATTAAGTTAGATCTTAATGAAATTGATATTGCTAAGCTAGAACAATATGCGTCTAGACAGAATAGAATTCCAAAATACTATGATTGGGATGGTACATGGGAAGACTATATTTTGAAAATGACAGATGCTGATGGAAATAAAAAAGTAGTATGCTTTAATCTAAGTGACATAAAACCTGTCTTAAAAGACATACTACCGAAAGAGTATTACAATAAGATATTTCAAAACTAATCATTTTTATAGTTATTAGGGTTAATAATACAAACCTTGCGACCTTGTTTCTTTGCATAATTTACAGTATTAGCAGTTCCAGATCTTGGAGAACCATTCCACAAAGCAACAATGACAGATGAGTTGTTAACGATAAATTGGTTTCGCTTATACATTGTTTCTGGGCCATCATATGAATCAGAGCAAATAACATAGCCATCTAATTTTTTGAGTAACTTCTTATAACGATCCTTGGCATCATCAGTCCACTTGGCTTCTTGATCAGGATGGGGAATAGCACCATAGATTTTTACATCTTTGTATTTCTTCTTCAACTCAAGCACGGTTTCAGCGGCAATAGTGTCATAGCCAATGGCAAGACCAGAGATGAAGGAAGCCCACCCATTTTGGATTGCCTTTTCTAACATGGTATATAAATCTTTCTTAAATGCAATGCACGATGGGGCAGATTCATTGAATTTCCAAGGTAAGCTATTTGGTCTATGACCAGTGAAACCAATAGTCAATTCAACATTATTTTCAAACATAAGAAGCTCCTTTTTTATATGATAACCATATTATAGCATAAAAAAAATGAAAAAATGCACTAATTTGCTATATTTTGTGCATTACTAGACATATATTCACTTGGGTACAAAGTGCATCACCTTGCGATATAATATAAACGATACTGATATAGAAGGAGGTCGCAAGAAATGGATGTACTATCTCGAATAAAAGAACTGCAAACGACACAGGGTATAAGCACCTATGAACTAGCCAAGAAAAGTGGCATTGCGGTTAACACAATTTATAACTGGTATAGATTAAATTACAGTCCAACACTTGATACTTTACAGATCTTATGCGAAAAGGGATTTGGCATCACGATGGCTCAATTCTTTGCGATGAACGATGAGATAGTGGTAGCCACACCAGAGATGATGGAAATGTTTCATAACTGGACTATGCTCAACGATGAGCAAAAAGAAGCTGTTAGAATAATGATTGCAAGTTATAAGAAAAATAAGTAAATTCGAGATCCAGGAGCATAGTTCTTGGATTTTTTATTTTTTTTCACAAAAAAAAGGTACAATTTATTAAAATCTGTGGTATAATAAAGTTGTTATAACAAACATGTTATAGAGAGGTATGATATGGAATTTAGTGAAAAGCTAAGAAAAGTACGTGAATTATTAAATCTGAGTCAGGAAACACTTGCAAGGGAATTGGGTTTATCCTTTGCTACAATAAATAGATTGGAAACTGGGAAATCAAAACCTTGTTATGACACTATAAAAAAATTTGAAGAATTTTGTTCTCAAAAAGGATTAAAAGTTTAGGTGATATTGGATGGAAAAGATTATAAGTAAAGAAAATTTGCAAAACTTGGTTGAACACCAAAAACAAGAATTTTTGAAATCAGTTGGGAATAGGGAAAAAGATGGAGATTTTTTGCTATCCTTTAAACCAAAAAATTATAAATGCAATACAAAGAAACCTGAGTTTGATGGTAAAATACAAGCTATAAGTTTTTTCTCTGGATGTGGTGGTTTAGATATTGGAACTCAACTTGCTGGAGTAAAGGTAATTAGTAGCCTTGATTTCTACGAAGATAGTGTAAAAACCATGTCTCAAAACAAATACTTTAGCCATACAATTCATCAATGTAAGGATATAAATGATGTTACAGGCAATGATTATAAGGATCTCATTAAACAGTCGGGAGCTGAAAAGATAATATTGATAGGAGGCCCACCATGTCAACCATTTTCAAAAGCTGGTTACTGGAGAACAAATGAAAAAAGAAAAGCATTCAAAGATCCAAGAAATATGATAGGGCAGTATATGAGATTGATTGATGAAATTAGACCTGATGGATTCTTGCTTGAGAATGTTGATAGCATAAAACACCCATCCAATAAGGAAGCTGTAGATTTTATTGAAAGAGAATCGAAACGAATGGGTTATAATACAATAATGTATAGTATTAATGCGGCGGATTATGGAATACCGCAAAAGAGAAGAAGAGTATTCTTTCTAGCTTCAAAGAAAAAAATTGAAAAAGATGTATTCCCTACACATGGTTCTGAAAAAGATCGAGAAATTAATAAGGAATTATTACCATATGAGAGAGTTATAGATTGGATTGGTAAATATGACACAGAGGAATATTATAATAAATCTATGGATGCATATGGTCTTCACTATGATGATTTGATATGTGTTCCGCCAGGGAAAAATTATATTGCACTTTCTAGTAAAGAGAATTTTCCAAATCCAAGATTCGTTGCTGGTAAAAGATATTGGACTTATCTATTAAAACTACATCCTTACGAGCCTTCTTGGACTATAATTGCTGAGCCAGGTCATTGGGAAGGACCATTTCATTGGGATAATAGAAGATTATCAATTAGAGAAGCTGCAGCGATACAGACATTCCCAGAAGATTATATGTTCTATGGTAGCATAAGATCACAAAGAAAACAAATAGGAAATGCTGTTCCTCCACTTTTAGCAAAAATTATGGTGGAGGCATTATGCAGGTGGATATAGATATGAAAAAACCAAGAGTTGTTAGTTTATTTACAGGATGCGGTGGATTGGATTTAGGGTTTCAAAAAGCAGGATTCGAAACTGTTTTTGCAACAGATAATTGGGATATCGCTTGTAAAACATTTAAAAAAAATAACCCCGAATGCGAAGTTGTTTGCCAAGATATTAGGAAAATTAATTTTCTACAACTAAAACAGAAACTTGGGCAAATAGATTGTTTAATCGGAGGCCCACCATGTCCTCCATATAGTCAAACAAGGCATTATTTAAAAGAAAAAAAAGATGGATTTGCTGATGAAAAAGCAGGGTTTGCTGTTCCTGAATACTTTAGAGCAGTTGAAGAATTAAACCCATCGGTATTTGTATTTGAGAATGTTGATGGATTTATGTTTAAAACACATAAAGAGGCTTTTGAGTTCGTGAAGGAAAAAGCAAAAGCCTTGGGGTACAATATAACATATAAGGTTATCAATTGTGCTGACTATGGAGTCCCACAGACAAGAAAGAGATTTATTTGTGTCGGAACAAAAATTGGATTAAAAGAATTTGAATTCCCACATAAAACACACTCTCAAAACCCTAAAGGGGACGAAAAAAAATGGGTTACTTGTGGACAAGTTATTGGAGAATTTGATAACATAACGAGTGAAGAAAAAGAAAAACATCCTGGAGGTAAAGATTATGAATTATTCTTACAAATACCACCTGGAGATAATTATTTGTTTTTCACAGAAAAAAAAGGATGTAAAGAACCTAAGTTCAAATGGAAATCAAGATACTGGACTTTTCTTCTAAAGTTGACCCCTGATAGACCATCTTGGACAATTCAGGCAAGTTTTTCTGAAAACCAAGGCCCATTTCATTGGAAAAATAGGTTTCTTAGAATTGAGGAAATAAAGAGAATACAAACATTTCCAGATCAGTATGAGATTTTAGGCGATTTTAAGGAAAAATGGAGACAGATTGGAAATGCAGTGCCAGTCGAGGCGGCGTATATGATTGCAAAAACGATTATGGAGGAAATCTATAGTGGAAAAGAATGAAAGATATGAAGTTAATAATGATGGTAAAATTGTAGTAGGGATTCCTGAAACCACATCTGATAGGGATTTACTAATTAAAGAACTTTTTGAAAGAAATGGGTGGAAATATGAAATAATAAATAGAGTATCTAATGGACACTATTATATTAGGCTAACCAATAGTTCTCTTGAAAAGGAATATAATATACATTTATATCATGGAAATGTAAGAAAAGAAGATCCTGATAGAAATAGGGAAGAAAAGAAAATTCAACTTGGAGGACAAGATCCAAGAACAACAATAAATGAAATGACAATCATTTTAGGGTTTTATGTTGAAAAAGCAAATGCTGGTATATCTGACGCTGTTATAGTTGCATGGCCAGTAGAGCAAAACAAGAATTACCCAGATAACCCAAGTTTAAGGGTTAATATGAGAAAAGATGTTTTACCAGCTAAGAATAATGGATTCCACTATGATGTATCAAGTGGTAAAAAGTTGGTTGCATTTAGACCAGAGTTTATTTATTATTATCTTGAAAATTATAAGAGATTGCATGAATATATTCTAGAAACGCCTGTTGAAATTGATAGCACTCCATTAGAAGAAAGAATAAAAGCTCAATATGAAAAAATGGATCTTTCAGAGATGGAAGGAGAGATAAATCAACTATATAGTGAGTTCTCTGAGAAATATGGTCCAGAGGTTTTATTAGAAGTTGCTGAAAAAGATTTGCCTCGATATATGTTTTTATCAGAAACAAATAATCAAGCCAACATGTGCTGGAATCTTGAATTCAATCCTAAAATAAAAAAATACTTTGGAGCTGTTGGTGGAGGAAATGCATATACATATGGTCTTCATTATAGTCAAAAGCATAAATCTTGGATGACTGGTCCAGGGAATAAGCCTATAAAACTGGATGAGGACGGAGCTATTAAGACAGCAAAAGAGATTAGACAAAAGCTTATAGATGCTGTCGAAATTGTAAAAAAATACCAAGATATAACAGAAATAAATAAGTATGCCGAAATGCATGCTGAATTAGAGGAACAGTGTGGCGGCGATACAAACAAACTATGGTTCAAAAAATACCTACATATGATGTTTCCAAGTATGTTTTCAACATTTTACAATTATGATTGGCTAACATTTTTGAATAGAAAGTGCGGTTTTGAACAACACGATGATTTATATGAGATTTCGGGAGAGCTTGCTTTTTTGGCGGAAAGGGTTAACTTACCAAATGCAGTTGTATCAAAAGTGTTATTCGAGTTGTTTGGGTATCCTAATCAAGAAAAAGATGAAAAATTCAATAATGAAGAGGAGAAAAAAGAAATGGTTGATAGAAAACCTAGATCAAATAAACAAAACCCACTAAATGTTATAATATATGGCGCGCCAGGAACAGGAAAAACTTATTCAACCGCTGGATATGCTGTAGATATTGTTGAAGGCCGAAAAGTAAGCAAAGAGCAAATGAATGAAACTGAAAGAACACAGTTAATGAATAAATACAGAGAACTAGTAAAAAATGGTCAAATTGTGTTTACAACATTCCATCAAAGTTATGGATACGAAGATTTTATTCAAGGTTTGAGACCAGTTACAGAGAACGGAGAGATGAACTTTGTTCCAGCTGATGGCGTATTTAAAAAGATTGCAGATAGAGCAATGCAAGACCAAGAAAAGAACTATGTAATTATTATTGATGAAATCAACAGAGGAAACATTTCAAAAGTATTTGGAGAGCTAATCACGCTTATTGAAGAAGATAAGAGATGGGGAGAAAACAACCAACTTAGTGTAATACTACCAAGTGGCCAAGAATTTGCCGTTCCAAACAATCTTTATATTGTAGGGACAATGAACTCTGCCGATAAATCAATTGCACTTATTGATACTGCATTAAGAAGAAGATTTGAATTCATAGAAGTTGCTCCAAACGAAGATTTGATTAAGGATGCAACACTAAAGAATGTGCTAGTACAACTCAATGCTGTTTTGAGAAAACAACTTGAAAGTTCAGATCTTTTAGTAGGACATGCATATTTCATTGACAAGACCAAAGATGACCTTGCAAATATCTTGAATCGCAACATTATACCTTTGTTGTATGAGTATTTCTATGACAACGAAAAGAAAGTTAAAGATGCTTTGGCTAAGGCTATCGAAGGCACTGATGTAAAAATAAATGAAACAATAAACGGAAGAATAAGGGTTGAATAATGATTCTAAACTATTACGAAAATTCACTTATTAGGAATAATAAGCTACCTCCAGAGTGGCAAAGCCAAACAGCCTTAGATGGGTTGCTTGACTTTTTGCAATCTAACTGGGAGCAGAAAGGAATATTCTATGATGATGGGAACGTAAGTAGTAGACAAGCATTCTTGGAATTTACTGGTCAAAAGGGAATCAAGACAGCAAACTATGTAGGCACAATAGCATACAATGGTCATCAGCTCAATATATTCCCAAAAGTTTTCAAGTTTGATAAAGATGACATGGAAACTGATTCGTTAGATTTACAACATTTAATGTATAACCTAGTTAGGTGGATAGAGTATACCACCAAGATTGACTATCCATATATAAGTATATCGGCTGATATGGAGAATACGGATAACCTACAAGAACTATTTATTTCGTTATATGTTAGATACGTGAAAGCCGCACTCGACAGAGGGTTATACTTTAGATATGAAGAAAAGAACGAGGATTTGACCACCATAAGAGGCAAATTTAACATAAAAGATTATTACACCAAGAAGCTACCAAACGGGATACTAGATAAGTTCAATTGTTCATATTCAACATTTGAATTTGATAACTTACTTAATAGAATAATCAAGTGTACATTAAAATACATATTTCCACTAACAAGAACAAAAAATCAGAAGATTATAAGGAACTTGCTAACAAAGTTGGGAGATGTTTCAGATCAAAAATGCACACCGAATGATTGTGATAAGATACAATTGAGTAAAATGCAGAGCAAATATAGGATTATATTGAGTATGAGTAAAATGTTCTTATTGAATAAATCAACCAATTATAATCTAGACATGCAAGACTCATTCTGTTTCTTATTCCCAACAGAAATCCTATTTGAGGGATTTATTGGTGGATACTTACAAACAATTCTTAAAGGGGATGCAAAAGTTAAACTTCAAGAATCTGAAGATAGGCTATTTGAGAGATTTGTTGTAGGAGATACCGAGCTTCAACAAATGTTCAGAATGAGGCATGATATTCTCGTTCAACACAAAGATAAGGGTATATTCATACTTGACACTAAGTATAAAGAATTAAGTAGAATGATGGATAATCCAGACAGACTCCGTTCGGAAGCAAATATAGATGATGCAAGACAAGTTATTGCATATGCTGGTGTTAGGGGAATAAAAGATGTATACTTGCTATATCCATTATTTAGACAGGAAGATTTAGATACGCAAGCACATGGTCAAGTTTCACTAAAAGATGAAAATGGAACTATAAAGATTAATGTGCATTATATAAGATTGCCATTTGTATTTGAAGAAAATGATGAAACAACAACAGAAAACCTAAAGAAACAACTTTTGGAAATCTTTGAGTAGGTGGCGGTATGAAACTAAACCTACAAACTAATAAAATAGAGCAGAGTAGGATTGATGCTCTGATGGAAGATATAATTGACAATCCAAGGAACAATGCAATAGTGATGCTAGAAGAAGTTGAACTTAAGCATTTCTATGGCAATGACAATAAGGCTAAGCTGGAATATATTGAAACAAATAACATCGAACTAGTTCGAACCATAAGAAAAGAGCCAAGTACTGAATATAACCTTTGTATCATTGAGATAAATAGTGATGATGATAAAGATTTGATGAATATCGCAAATGAATTCAAAGGGAAAAAAGAACTTGTTGGGGTAGTTATTAATAAAGATTTACCAACAAAATATAGAATAAACTATCTACATAAATAAAAAAAATAAAGGAACAACTCCGACATACTGGACTGTTCCTTTTTGTTGCCAAATAAAAAAGAACAACTATTATTAAAAGAAGTGGCTAAAAAAAAGAAAAAAGTTCATAAAATAACGAAAAAAAATGACACTCTTTTTACCACTTCATAAAATACCATGATATACTACTTGTAGGTTGTAACCAAAACCAAATAAAATTCTAAAAATAAGTGTCACAGTTTCTTGACAATACAGAACAAATGTTCTATAATGCTAGCATAAACGAACAGTGTGTTCGCTTATAATAAGTGGAGTTCAAGTATGAAAATAATGAATGAGAAGATGGTTAATGATTTATTAACCTACATAAAGAACTACCAGTTGCAAAAAGGTTTAAGTCCTTCTTTTAGGGATATTTGCCGAAATGTAACAGGTTTCAAATCAATATCTACAGCGCAAAAATATGTTTTGTTGCTTGAGAGCAGGGGATTAATTAAAAGAAATAGGCTCGGATCTATTGAAACCCCAAAAAGACTACAAGGTGGCGCAACAATTACTGCCCCATTAGTTGGAAAGGTTGCTTGTGGTCAACCAATTTTAGCTGAAGAAAACATACAAGGATATTACAAGCTACCTAAAGAAATATTTGGTGGTGGTAAAAAAATGCTTCTTAAGGCACAAGGCGAGAGCATGATTGGAGCAGGAATAAATGATGGAGATTTGCTTGTAGTCAATTGTTGCAAAAATGCAGATATAGGACAGATTGTAGTAGCACTTGTTGGAGATTCTGCTACGGTAAAGACATTACAAAGGAAAAATGGCAAAATTGTGTTACATCCAGAGAACCCAGAGTTCCAAGACATTGAGCCAGAAGAATTAGAAATTCAAGGTGTGGTTACAAAAGTAATTCACTCAGTGTAAGCAAATAGTCAATGAAAAAGGGAGGTTGTTTATTTTGACTACTAAACAATATTGTCCACATTGTGGGAAATGCATTGGATTTGTCACTTCTAGTGATGATTCCAATGATTGTCGTGTTATGGTCGACAAACCTAAAAGATTACGCAAAACACAGATAATGCATGAAATGTTATGTACTAGGTGTAAAGAACCATTATACATAGTAATGGGATACGTATCAAAAGATACATCAAGCATAGAATTGGAAAATCAGCATTAGTATTTTATATTAAATATTATCACAGCGAACCTAGAGTTCCCGATAATTGAATATCCCCTAAGAGGGAGTCCAGAAATGGATTGATTATATCCGCTAAGACGGAATATCTATTCAAATAGCAGGAATTATAGGTTCGCTTTTTTGTTTATAAAATAGCTACCTATCAAGTTAATAGGTGGTTTTTTTGTCACACAAACTTGACAATGGTGTTTTATTATGGTACAATGCTTTTGTACGAATAAATGAATTGGAGTGTTAATCCCTTTCGTACAAATTTGGGTGGAGCTCTCCGAACTGGACTAGCAATAGTTCAGTTTTTTTATTTTTTTTTGAAAAAGTAGTTGACAAATAATTTTTTGCTATGTTACAATTCAGGTGTACGAAAGGGATCTAATTCATTTAGATTGACACTCCAAAAAGGTCATGCAAATGGTCTGAGTAGGGTTTTTTGTGATACAGTTAAGTATCAAAACTTGAGAAGGATTTTAACTTAATAATAATTAATGCGCAGGTTAGAATTAGGTATTTTTTGCGTGGCTCTATAAAAATTTATATTTTTAAGGAGTTTTATTTATGGCAAATTTTATTTATTCGAGAACAACAGACAAAGACAAACAAACATTTTATTTAGTTAGCCAGGACAGAGAGTACTATCTTTTTACACAAAAATATAGAAGAGGTGTAAAGGAATACTTTCATAACAAAGTTTTACTAAGAGATGCTTTAGATGTATCTAAGAGTCGAAAAGATACAGCACTAATTAGAACGAAGACTAAATTTCCTATGTATATAAGGTATATAGAGAAAGAGTATGGTATTACAATTCTAGAATCAACAATGAAAAAGCAATCTAAAACGAGAAATAACTCATGTGGCAGGTATGGGTTAATAAACGATTCTTGTGATTATGCGGTTGCTTAAAAAGGAGTTAAAATGAATAATTTCAAATTAGGTTTTTATCCAGACATAAAGAATAAAGAGATGTTGGATTTAGTAAATGACGGAAAAGGTCATGATGTTCTATTATCAACTAATAGACTTAACATTGAATTCGATAATAGAGATCAAAGACTTGTAAAAACAATAAAAGAAGTCAAACTTATTTATGAGTTAGAAGGGAAAGGTTGCCTTATTTTGCTTGGGAATTTGGGTTGTGACTTTAGGCAACCAATGGGTGGAATGTTCTTTTGTAAAAGGGTATATGTTGATCAAAATGTTGACTACCATGCAATAAAAGGTGTTGAAATGAATATTTGCTTTTCAAATTATCCACTTGGGATTGAAAGCACGCAATCAATACTTGCTAGATTGGTAGCAGATGAAAACTTTGAGTTTAATTTGTCTCAATTTGACGAATTTATGGACATTTTCACATTTTATAAGAAATTATCTAGTGAATTAAACAATAATACAACATTCTCAATTAGGTCAATTTCAGATCCTTACTATTATGTTCCAGTTGATGTAAAAGATATTGATATTGATGAAGCAAACCAAATAACCAACCTTAATGGTATTGTGACTGGTTATAAAATTGAAAGATATAAATACGATATGCTTTCAAGTGAAAATCAAGACAAAGTAAGAAAATTGGTTGATATCAAAATTGAAGTTGGAGAAGAAGATGGAGATGCAGATAGAGCCATTAAAAAGGTGAAAAAATTTGCTGATAATCTATATCTTACACCAACAAAAGAAATTGATGAGAATATGACAAGAAATCTTGTTGGCTTTGACTTGGTCAACATACAAAAAGATAAGTCAGATGTAGTTGTATCTGGGGAAGCTAATCTAAAAAAAGATGAAAAGTATAATTATTTAAACCTATACGATATGGGGCAGAAAGTAAAACTTGAATCAATAGACAATTCTTTGAGATTGATAAACCAAGGTGCATCAGGCTCAGCCTGTGAATTATTGGAATATATCATAGGTTCTAAGCAAATGCCATCTAATAATTCAGCAAGGCAAGAGGGAGATAATAAAGATAAATACATAGAAAACTTGGATGAATCACAAAAGAAAGCATTCTTAATGGCAACCGATGGTTCTCCAGTAAGTCTTATCAAAGGCCCACCAGGAACTGGGAAAACTTATGTAATTAACGCAATTGTGCAGTATATTACAAAGGAATTGAAACAAAAAGTTGTTATTTCTTCTCAAACACACGTTGCAATTGATAATGTGCTGGATGAATTGATGGAAAACTATGATCTTATTATTCCTAACAGAATAACAAATCGTAGAAACCGTTATTCAGGAGAAGAGATTGACTCAACATTATATAAGACTTGGGCAAAGAAATTTGAAAATCATAATAAGAGAGCAAGAGATCAAAAACTTGCAAAAGAGATTTTGAAAGATATGGCTAATTTCCAAGGTAGTCAAGTGTTTAGATTTTCTCAAGATACTACACTAGCAGATTATTCAGTTCTTGGAGCAACAACAACAACGAGTGCAATAGGTGGAAAGAAAGGACTTGAATTGTTAGAAGGATATGATTGGCTAATTATTGATGAAGTTTCAAAATGTCCTATTACCGAAGTTTTGAGATACTTACCATATGTTGAAAAAATAATAATGGTAGGAGATGACTTCCAGTTAGCTCCATTATTGGAATTCACTAAGACAGATGTTGAGGGGTTACCTTCATATGATGAAGATAAGTTCAATAAACTAGAATCTATCTATGAAAAATCAGTCTTTGCAAATACACTAGAGAAAGCAAGAGAAACTGGCAGAATGATTGAATTGAATGTAAACTATCGTTCAGTAAAAGCAGTTCTTAATGCTTACAACATTTTCTATGATGGCAGATTGCAGAATATGAGAGAAGTTGTAAAACCTGCAAAAGTCCAATTTAATGATTTCAAAAAATATGAAGATAAGGACATTTTCTTCGTAGAAGTTAAGAATGGAAAAGAGGCTAAGGAAGGCACATCAAGATACAATATTGAAGAGTTGGAAGCAACAGCAGACATATTAAAGGACTTGATGAAAACGGTGGAAAATCCAATAGGAGTAACGGTTTCAGCAATATTCCCATATGCGGCACAAATTGAGAAATTCCAAAAGAAATACAAAGAACTAATCAATGAAGCAAAGAAACATTTTAAGAGTTTCGAAATTGATACCGTGGATGCATTTCAAGGCAAAGAAACAGACATTGTGTTGGTAAATACGGTTGTTACAACAGCAGTTGGAAACTTCCTAAACGAGTTTAGAAGAATCAATGTCTCAATGTCTAGAGCAAGAGATAAATTGTTTATATTTGGAAACTCAATAACTTTGAGTCAAATTGAAATGAGAATCAATGGTGGAAATAAGAGAACTTATTTCAGAGAAATTATTGATGATATAAGAAGATTTGGCAAAATGATTGAATATAATGGAGGGTTAGAGTATGGTTCAAATAAATCTCAAATTAAGCTTAAGAAAGATTAAGTATATAATTAAAGTATCATATAACACTTTTGAGAAAGCAACATATGATCAATACCTAATGGCTAGCCTTGCCCTAAGAAGCAAGGATGAGCAAAGTGCTTACCAATACATTGATGACATAACAGGTTCAGGTAGTTTGAATGCACATTTCAAACAATTATATGATAAAGCACACAAACTTGATGAGAATCAATTAAAAAACATCATGGGAAATTCAATGTATCCTATGCTAAAAATAGACAAGAATAATTCCTATGATTATTACCCAGAATTGAATGTTTCTGTATTTAACAATAAACTTTATGAAGGGGATTTTGGTAAATACGAAGATTTGATTCAAAGACTTTATATCCAAGAAGAAGTAATTGAGTCAGAACTAATTGAGAAAAGAAACAATGCTAACCCAGAGCCATATTCAGTTAAGTTTGAAGATGATAAAATCTTTGTAAAAATTGCTGAAGAATGGGTGGATTTGCCAGAGGAAATATTTCAGGAAGTTTTTGAAAATAGTGTATCTAGTATTAAAAAGGTTGAAAGCAAAATACATAATTCGGCAGATGGTAGTGGTTGGTATGCTCTAACCAATGCTGTTATTAACAATATGTATGCTAGCAACAACTATTTCTATGATGATGGAGATCATTGCTTAATTAGAAATGATGATGTGAGAAAAACAATCATTTCTCAACTTGCTGGGTTCTATATCTACAAAGAAGAAATAATACCATATACAGGAAACAAAGAACTTTGTGAAAGAGTCCTAGATATCCTTACTCAGAACAAGTCAATAAACGAATTTAAAACAAGGTCATTAATTACTTTATTAACCTATGCGGATGATTTGATTGCACAAAGTGTAATTAACTATATCTTAGCAAGAAAAGACTCAAAGGAATTGGCTTTGATGGGTGTTGACTTGCTTGTTAGGGGAATTGAAAAGAACTGGGAGAATGAAGCTTTGAAGAGTTTCATGACATATGCAGACAGTTCAAAATATAGTTTAATCTATAAAGCAAACCCAAGATTGGTAAAAGACATTCAAATGTTGTCAATGATAAACCCTGATTTCTTAACTCCTACACACAAAAAACAGGTAGAAGAATACAAAAAGAATATCAAGGCCAAGATAGAAAGTATTCAAAGTATGATTGGAGAAATCACTACAAGTGGTATGCGTGAAGAGGCCAAGAAACTTAAAGCAAATGATCAAACAAAGAGATTTTCAAAACTTGCCAACAAGTATATTGGACATAGTAAGATTGCGTTTGAACAAGCAACACAATCTGAATTGGATAAATACTTGAAAGAAATTGCTGAGATGTATGACTTAATGAAAGAACTAAAAAAGCAATTAGTAAAGGAAAGTGAATCTAAATAAAGAAGTAGAAGCCGAACAGGCTTCTATTTTTTTGCTAAAATTTATGCTAAAAATAGGTTTTTATGATATAATTACAACATAATAATAGTGGAGGTGCAAAAAATGAATAAACAAAGATGTTATTTCGTAATAGATATGAAATCCTTTTTTGCATCTGTTGAATGTGCTGATAGAGGCTTGGATGCAATGACTACAAAATTGGTTGTAGCTGATGCCGAAAGGTCTGATAGAACAATATGCCTAGCAGTAAGCCCAGCAATGAAAGAACTGGGAGTAAAGAACAGGTGTAGACTTTATGAAATACCAAAGGATATTGAGTATATCATTGCACCACCTAGAATGAAAAGATATATTTCACACACAGCCAAAATATACAGCATTTATTTGCAATACATGTCAAAAGAGGATATATACCAGTATTCAATTGATGAAGCTTTCTTAGATGTAACTGATTATTTAGCAATATATAAGATGAGAGCAAAAGACTTTGCCAAGAAATTAATAACAGAGATAATGGAGAAAACTGGTATACCAGCAAGTTGTGGTATTGGAACTAACATGTACCTTGCTAAGATTGCACTTGATATAACCGCTAAAAAAGCCCCAGATAGGATCGGTTGGCTAACTGAAGATAAGTTTAAGAAAGAACTATGGTATCACGAACCATTGACTGATTTTTGGGGTATTTCAAAGGGCATTTCAACTAGGCTAGCAAGGTATGGAATTCATAATATGCATGGCATTGCAACATCCGATGAAAACTTGCTATATAAGGAATTTGGAGTCAATGCAGAATTGATTATAGACCACTCAAAAGGAATAGAAACTTGTTTGATGTCCGATGTAAAGCATTACAAATCAAAGAGCAAGTCATTCTCAAACTCACAGATACTAGCTAAACCTTACAAGCCAGATGATGCTAAAATTGTAATGAATGAAATGATACAGGAAGGTTGCTATAGACTTATCAAGCAAGGATACATAACACCTTTGATTCATATCTTCATTGGGTACCAGGATGAAATGACTATTGGCTCAAAAGGAACTAAAAGATTAGAAAGAGCAACAAATCTACCATCAAAGATAATGCCAGCCGCTATGGAGTTATATGACAGCATAGTTGACCAGGATAGAATGGTTAGAAGATTGGGCTTTGATTTCTCGGATCTAGGAGACCAAGAATCCGAGCAAATGGATTTCTTCACTAACCAAGAAGAAGCTGAAAAAGAACGAAAGATGGTTAGGATGGTTCTAGACATAAAAGAGAAGTTTGGAAAGAATGCTATTCTTCGTGGTATTGACTATGATGAGAGAGCAACACAAAGAGAAAGAAACGAACAGATAGGAGGTCATAGAGGTGGAGAGAGTTAGAATGCCTAGAGAAAAGAGAGCCGCACAGTTCGCTCCATTTGATGCTTTAAGTGGAATGCGAGAAGCTCTGAGAATGGCTGAATATGAACACGAAAGAAAAGTCAAAGGGGATGTTAGTGAAGAAACAGCAAGCAAGATTTCTGACATTATAAATGAACTTGAAAAAGGAACACTAGTCAAGGCAAAATACTTTGATGATGGCTATGATAAGGAATACATTGGTACAATTAAAGTAGATGTATTTGAGCAAACAGTTAAACTACATAAACTTGGCAAGACAATACCATTAGATGATTTGTTAGATTTAGATTTGGTAAATGAAGAAGATAATCAATAAGATATAATAGTAATAAATAATGGTAAAGTAATAACTAGGAGCAATCCTAGTTTTTTTATTTGAAGAAATAACGGACTTTTTGTATTGACTATGTTAGAACTTTTCAATACAGACTTAGTGCAGGAACAATACTGCCGGTCAAGCCAAGTTCACCAACGTTAAGTCAACTGTAACCAACCCATTCATCACTGTTGTTGAAAAGAGTGGCAATTAATCTGTCTTGGACAGGGGGAGAAAATGAAAATCAAACTTTTTCACGATTTATTTAATATTGTTGGGCGAGTAAAAAGTATAGATTCGCATTATGAGATTGTATTTGACACAGAGCGAAAATGTTTTGAGATTCATAATAGCAGACAGACAGGCAATACCTTTTGCCTGTCTGTTGATTCTGCCTCGCTAGATAGTCGCGTGGTCGATAGACTCTTGCGCAGTCGCAATGAATTTGCGCGAGAAATATTCAACGAAATCGACGATTACAACTTAAAACTTGCTAGACTAAACAACGAGAAAACCAAGGAAGAAATTTATACAAAAATACACCAGCAATCACAAAAAAGGAGTGAATTATGAACGCCTTACATATCATTTTGAATAGTGCTAGGCTATTAGACGACAGCGAACTTGCCACCAGCGAAACACTTTTAACAGTTGAAGACAGATATTCGCCGTTCAACGCCACTGTCATTGAAGGCAGTGAGAACGGAACGAGCAGTGAGCAAGCGAGCGAACTTGAAACAATCTACACCTCTTATCCACGCCTAAAGACATATTTGTCCGCGCTCAACTTTGTCGTGAGCGAGTTGGCAGAGAGTTATTACCGCATACCCGCCAGCGTCAAAGCGGTGACGACCGACAACAAGGTTTTCATTCGC
>ULWL01034594.1_pt1 | contig 16702 bp, 10 predicted proteins | sample 1960171 | NCBI WGS metagenome assembly ULWL01 (sample SAMEA4835807, study PRJEB28245) | human gut metagenome | biome: gut microbiome; material: fecal sample | place: Denmark | collected 2008 | reverse complement strand
CGTGTGCTGATTTTTGTCCTGCTTACCACAATCGTTCCGTCAATGTTTATGCTTGCACGCTATCCCGGTCTTGCAAAGCAGACCGCAACGGGAACGGGCAAATATGTTCCGTTCCTTATCAACTATGCCGTGGTATACGGTCTTGCCGTCATTCTGCCGTATTTCTTCCTTGTGAACATGGAAGGGCATAAGATATGGCAGTATGCCATGGGGATACTTGTTTTTGCGTGTATCTGCTTCTCTTCGTTTTTTATCGCCATTGTTGCAGCCGTTTTCGGGGTGCTCGTCTGCCTTGTGCTGAAAGTGAAGAACGTTTTGCTCAGGCGTTCTCTGATCCTGCTTGCGCTCATATGTGCTGCTGTCTTCGTTTTTTCCGGCGCTGCTTACAATGTGCTGATATTTGTTGCCGCCAGGGTCCCGTCAAAGCTTATTGCCGCACGTGCGAGCCAGCTTGCTCTTTTTCTGAGGACCGGATCTACGGGCGATGCAACTGTGCGTATTGATATGTACAGGCGAGCTCTGAGACTGGTCGCGCGGCATCCCGTTATGGGCAGCGTCATATGGGAGGACGTACAGCTTTCCGGGCATTCCGAATTTTTGGATGTTTGGGGCGGAAGCGGTATCGTGGCGCTTCTCGGACTTATCTTCTTTTTTGCTTCACTGTATAAGGCAAACACCGGCTTTCTCAAAACCGCCGGTCATTCCGCCGCTCTTAAGGCTTCGACCTTGGTTTTGCTTTTTGTATCTCTGACAAACCCCGTTTTCTCATCTCCGGCGATATGTCTTCTCTGGATCATCGCTCCGATGGTATTTACGGGGTCCGAAACGGAGAGTGTGGCATCATGAATGTAGCCGAGATAAACATGACATGGTGCGGGAGCACCGGACGGATCATGCTGAGCATAGCCGAGGCGCTTCGAAAAAACGGTGCGGATGTCAGGACGTATTCCCCGCGAGAGCTTAACCGGAGCGAGCCGGATATCCCGATGCACACATATTACGGTACATACCTCGGCAGAAAGCTGCACAATCTGTTCGGGCGTGTTACGGGATTGAACGGTCTGGGTTCGATCATTGATACGATCGGGCTTGTGCGCATGCTCAGAAAAAACGGGACCGATGTCCTGCATCTGCACAATCTGCACAGCTATTGTATAAATTTCCCCATTTTATTTCGCTATATACGAAAAGATAAGATCAAAGTGGTCTGGACGTTGCATGATTGCTGGACGTTTACCGGTCATTGCCCGCATTATGATATGATCGGATGCGGCCGTTGGAAAACGGGATGCAGTCATTGTCCCCAAAAGCGTGAATACCCGCAAGGGCGCTTTGATACTTCGCGCATAATGTACGCCCTGAAAAAGAAGTGGTTTTGCGGTATTGATGATATGACTTTGGTCACGCCGTCAAAATGGCTTGCCGCGCAGGTCGGTGAGTCATTCCTTGCGTCGTACCCGGTAAGGGTGATCCCCAACGGAATAGATCTGTCGGTCTTTCACCCCACGGATAGCGGCTTTAGGTCTAAGTACGGCATTCCCGCAGAGAAAAAGATCATTCTGGGGGTGGCTTTCGCATGGAATGACCGCAAGGGCTTGGACGTGATTATAGAAATGGCACGCCGTCTTCCGGAAAAGGAATATCAGATCGTGCTTGTCGGCACGGATGAAAAAACTGAAAAGCTTTTGCCGGAGAGCGTTATCGCGGTTCGCAGAACGCAGGACCCGTCAGAGCTTGCCGGGATATATACCGCGGCGGACGTATTTGCCAATCCGACAAGGGAGGATACATTCCCTACCGTAAACATGGAGGCTCTTGCCTGCGGAACGCCCGTCGTTACTTTTGAGACCGGCGGGAGCCCGGAGACCGTTACGTCTGAGTGCGGTGCTGTGGTACCGCGCGACGATACAAATGAGTTTGTCAGGCAAATAGAACTCATATGCAGTTGCGGCATGTTTTATACGGAGAAATGCTGTAAAGAGGCTTTGCGCTTCGACAGATCAAAATATTTTAGGGAGTATATATCCGAACTCAGTGAAAAATGAGACGTGTGAGTAAAGAAGCGGCGTAAGGAATACCGGTTGATAATCAGCGGGTATTCATCGCCGTCTGTTATGCCTGCCATTATATATTGCAGATCTCACAGGATCCCTTACATAATTGAGAGCGACGGCGGCTTCAACAATGCCGACACATTTATAAAGCGGTGGGTGAAAAAATATCTTCTTTGCGGCGCCAGGATGCAGTTTACTATATGTGATGAGCATATGCGTTATCTTTAAGGTCTGGTCATAAACAAAGTGATGGCGCAGGGCCTTCCGGTCGTGACAACAGATCGGTGTATTGCATGTGTGGAATTACTCGATCCCAAATTTTGTTGTGCCAACAGATGATCCGAAAGCTTTAGCTGTTTGTATGAATGAATTGCTTGGCTCTGAGTCAATGAGTATGACAGCATCAAGGAGAAATCCGGACGTTATTTCAAATTATTCGATTGGGGATATGGTAAGGTGGCACATGAAGATGTTGAACGGCGACACAGCGATCTGGAGCAGCGAAGGATCGAACGGTAAAAAAGGCATGAATATCGTATTCGGCGATCAGGAGAAACACAATGACACCACTTCAGGAAAAAGAATTTGAAATGCTTGGTACAGCAGTAGACATATGTGACAAGTTGGGCCTTCGGTACTATCTGCTTTGCGGTTCTGCACTGGGAGCTGTAAAGTACAGAGGATTTATACCTTGGGACGATGACGTTGACATCGGTTTGCCGCGCGAAGAATATGAGATATTTATTTCACAAGCGCAGCACTACCTTCCCAAAAATCTTTTTCTCCAAAATTACAGAACAGATCCGGCTTTCCCTCAACTGTTTTCAAAGATCCGGAATTCCGACACAACATTCATTGAATCAAGCATTGCGGCTCTTCCCATGCACCATGGTGTATATATAGACATTTTTCCGTTGGACGGGTATCCGACGGATGACAGGGCGGTCCAAAGGTTAGAGCGAAAAAAACATATATGTCAGCTGAAAATAGCGTGCGTATATAATATTGAATATTCGAGACGGTCGAAACGCTTTTTTGCTTTGGAGCGATTACTGGGCTATCACAAGAGGACAGCAAAAACAGTGCAAAAGTTAGAAAAGACTATATCGGCATTTTCCACTGGCAGCTCACAAATATGGTGTAACCACGGGAACTGGCAGGGCAAGGCCGAATATGCCCCGCGGGAGCAGTATGGGGACGGTGCTTGGGCGACATTTGAAGGGCTCAGGGTACGAATCCCGGAAAAATACGACGAATATCTTACGCAAAAATACGGCGACTGGCGTGCCGAGCTTCCGCCCGAGCAGCAGGTGGGTCATCACTTTGCCGAGGTGGTCGATCTTACGCGTCCGTACACCGACTACGTAAAGAAGCTTCCGAACGGCAAGATCACGATCGTAAGTCCGAAGAGGTCCAAATAATTTTATATATACTCGTCATTCGGCGATATATAAATATCTTTTGCATAAAGGAGAAAGTAGCATGAAAAGCAGCTCTAATCTGACACGGGTATTTGCAGCGATTCTTTGCCTTGCCATGTTATGCGGCATGCTCCCGCTTGCTGTTGCGGCAGACGGGACGGCAGAGACAAAGTTTGCAAATTCTCAGCTGTCGCTTGTGCAGGACAAGCAGTCCGCGCTCGCAAGCGGTGTCACACAGAACATTTATACTGTTTACGATAAAAACGGCAAACAGGTAAAGATGTTCGCCGCAACGATCGATATGTCGGTCGATACGGTCAAACTGTTCACCTCCTATAAGGATATGGACAACACCACGTACGGTATGTCCAAACTTACCGAGCAGGTCGCGGCTTTTGACAAGAAAGCGGCGGCAGGAGATGAATATTATCACGGTACTGTTGTAGCCGGTATCAATGCCTCTTACTACAACATGACCACAGGTAAGCCTTCCGGCGTGTTCGTTATGAACGGTAACGACGTTACCGGCAGCGAAAGATCCGCATATTTTGCAGTCCTCAAAGACGGCACCGTCAAGATCGGTAACGCGGGCGAGTATGAAGCCGACAAGGGCAATATCCGTGAAGCGCTCGGCATCTATAAGATGCTCGTTTTTGACGGCAATATCGTACTTTCCGATGCCGACAAAAATAATGCGCAGAAATACCCCCGCCAGACGATCGGTATCACCGAAGACAATAAGGTAGTGATCCTTTCCGCAGACGGCAACCAGGAGCCCGAGTCGATCGGTCTTACGCTCCTTGAGCAGGCGCAGGTCATGCTCGATCTCGGCTGCAAATGGGCAGGTCATCTTGACGGCGGCGGATCCATGACCTACGGCAGCAAACCCGAGGGTGAGGATTCGTTCAAGATAGTCAACAAGCCTTCCGACGGTTCGGAGCGCAGTATTTCGAACGGTCTTATCGTTGTTTCCACTGCGGTCGCCTCCAAGGTTTTCGACCATGTTTCCTTTAATGCCGAAACCGAGTATGTGACCCCCGGCACTTCCGTCGGCGTAAGCGTTGCGGGCGTCAGCTCCACCGGTCACGCTGCCGAGATCCCCGCGGATATTACTTACAAAGTAACAAACGGAGCATATGCGGACGGCGTTCTGATCGCGAACTCTGTCGGCGATGTTGTGCTGACCGCGGTCTATAACGGCAAAGAAGTCGGTTCGGTTACCGTTCATGCTGTTATTCCCGAAAAGCTGGCGTTCAACAGCAGCGAAATGACCGTGCCTTTCGGCAAGACCGTCACGCTGGCGCTGACCGCGACCTACGGACTCAATGAAGTTAAGTTCAAATCGGATGACGTTCTGTTTACGCTCGGGAACGACGGTATCGGCACGATAAGCGGTCTTGATTTTACCGCAGGCGACGGCAGCGTTGCCGAAAGCCAGATTCACGCTGCATTTATCGATGCGCCCGCAGTTTCGGCGATCGCGAATATCAGACTCGGCAAAGGCTCGGATGTCGTATTCGATTTTGAAGACGGCGATACGAGTATGTTTGACCTCGGTTATGTTAAGTATAACTACACGCTGCCCGAGGGGAAGGTGTATCCCGTGACCGCAGCAAACGGCAAGGTTCACAGCGGCAACGGTGCTATGGCGCTCGATATCAACTACGGCAACTCTCTCGAATCCGGATATATGATGACGGCGCTTCAGTATACAGGTGACGAAAAGACCTTTGAAAATGCCACGAAGCTCGGTATGTGGATCTACATTTCCGATGAGGATGTTGCTACATGGATCCGCTACACCGTATACCCGCTTGTGCTGAACAGCGACGGTGAATACGTTAAAGGCAGCGACTTGATCACCAACACACTGTGCGACGGCGTTGTCTCGACGACAGGTTTTGTAAATCAGTATCAGGAACCCGGTTGGCACTACCTCTCTATAGATCTCAGCGCATATAAGGGACTGTACCTGCATCAGGGATACATTGTGCAGTTCTATATTTCCGACCGTGACGGTGCGGCTTACGATTATTATTACAACCAGCACAAGTCCTACAACGGCAGATATGTCATGTATGTCGACGATATCACCGTTGACTATTCCGATGCAGTCGATGACCGCGAAGCGCCCGTGTTCGGTGACATTACATATGCGACCGGAAGCATGGCAGACGCTGCCGTGCTGAACGGACAGACCGTTTCCGAAAACGTTCTCTCCTTTGGCGTCAAGGTTGCCGATAATATGAAAAAGAGCAACTATACCGGGCTGAATGCAGCCACCGCCAAGGCATATATCGACGGCGTTGAGGCAGCCTGCACTTATAAGGACGGCATTATTTCCGTTTCCGATGTTGTTCTTGCAGACGGTATCCACCACGTCAAATTCTCGATCTGCGACAAGCAGGGCAACTATGCGTCTGTGATCCGCAAGATCAATGTTCAGGCAAACTCCGGTAAGTCTACGATCAAAGTCGTAGCCCATGATCCGTCTCTGGATAAGATCCTTCTCGGCTCTGTATGGTATGCAGATATCGTTGCTGCGGATATCGAAAAGGTTCAGTCTGTTACGGTTGATATCGACCTCAACAACATGAGCAAGTGGGAACTTGACCATATGACAGTTGCTGCCGGCTTTGAGGCTTCTTACTCGATTCAGGACGACGAAAACATCGCAACGATCACCATCACCCGCACCGGTGAAAACACACAAACCGGTGAGGCGGTTCTCGCTTCGCTTCCGATCCGCACATGGGAACTCAAAATGGGTTATACATATACAAGCGGAACAATGGCGGACAGCACGGCATTTACCTATGCTCAGTTCAAGAGCATGAAGGAATTTTGGCCCATCGACATCAGCATGGAGATCGACCGCGGTCTTGTAACGTTTGTTGACGGCACGACCGATACGTTCTCCGGTGAAGGTCCTCAGGTCGACACCGAGATGTATAAGATGGCAAAGGATATGATCTCCACCGATGAGGGCAAAGCATATTACGCTGCCTGGAACGGCGGACATATCCACACCGCAGAGGCTGTTGCCGACAAAGCGGCGACCTGCACCGAGTCGGGATACACCGGCAGGACCTACTGCGAGGTGTGCAAGTCGATCGTTGACTGGGGCACGACAGTTCCCGCGACCGGACATAGCTATGACTTCGTTGACGGAGTGCTTAAGTGCAAAGAGTGCGGAGAAAGCTATCCGCTCGGAACCGGACTGTTTACGGTGAACGGTAAGTATTACTATGTTATCAACGGCAAGCTGGAGACTGGCTGGCGCATGATAGACAACGAGTGGTATTTCTTCCAAAACGATTATTCTGCAGCTGTCGGCAACGACGTGAATATTGACGGTTATTATTACGGGTTTGACGATACCGGAGTTTTGGTTTCCGGATCATGGGCAGATACCGATAAAGGTCGCCAGTATATGTGGGCAGGATATTCTGTCAAGAAGCAGTTCAGAGAGATCGACGGAAAGACTTATGCTTTTGATGTAAACGGATACCTTTATATCGGAAGCCAGTACATTCGTTATACACACGGTGATCCGTATCTCATATATGATATTACGGAAGACGGTGTTGTCAATGGACCGATGACCGGGTATACGGGAATCGTAAAGTCATCTGCGGGAGTGTTCTACGCCGAGGACGGTATAGCAGCGTATGCCGGTCTTATAAAAGATGAAGAAGGTAATTACTACTACATCAATTCGACCCTGAAGGCAGTAAAGAACTGCACCTACGGTATCGGAGAAGCCAGGACAAACGGTCTGCTTCCCGCCGGTGAGTACAGCTTCGATGCGGACGGCAAGATGATAATCAACACGTCTAAAAACGGACTTTGCAGGGACGCGGACGGAGAGATCCGTTACTATGTGAACGGCGAAGAGATATATGCCGGCCTTGTAAAGGACGAAGAAGGTAATTACTACTACATCAATTCGACCCTGAAGGCAGTAAAGAACTGCACCTACGGTATCGGGGCAGCCAGGACAAACGGTCTGCTTCCCGCTGGTGAGTACAGCTTCGATGCGGACGGCAAGATGATAATCAACAAATAAAAGCATTCCCCGCCCCCCCAATGGGGGCGGGGAAACCGCACAGGGTCAAAGCCTCCACGTGGCGTGCGGTGGGCAACGGACAACTCGCTCGTCCGGCTGATTTGACCATTTTGCAGTTCTGACAGAGGATAAGAAAGTGAAATTACTGTTTATATCAAACTATTTCAATCATCATCAAAAATTCCTCTCGGATGCTTTTGAGGCAATGTGTGATGATTATAAATTTGTATCAACTGCAAAAATGCGCGATGAGCGCAGGAAGCTGGGATATGACAATAGCTTATTACCCGACTATGTGATCGACCTTTCGGAGAGAGAGCCTTGCGGAGCGATCGCGCAAATTCTTTCCGGGTACGATGCGGTGATCGTTGGTTCCGCTCCGGAAGGTTGTTTCGCTGCCGAAGAAAAAGAGAAAAAACTGACTTTCAGATACAGCGAGAGACTTTACAAGCAAAAATACCAATGGTATAAATGGCCGTTTCGCCTGATAACGTTTTATAAAAAATTCGGAAGATACAAGAATACCTATTTGCTTTGCGCCGGTGCTTTTACATATGCGGATTTTGCAAAGCACGGTTCTTTTATAAATAAAGCATATAAATGGGGGTATTTCCCCGAGACCAAGAGATACGAAAGTATAGAGCGCCTTGTTGAAAAAAAGAAAAAAAACTCTATACTGTGGTGCGGTAGATTTATCGACTGGAAGCATCCGGATGATGCGCTGTGTGTAGCGGAAAGATTGAAAGCCGCGGGATATTCATTTGCGTTGAACATTATAGGCGCAGGAGAACTGGAACCGAAGTTGAAAAGCATGATCGAACAGTATGGTCTGAACGATTGCGTGCATATGTTAGGTGCCATGCCCCCGGAAAATGTACGGGAATATATGGAGAGCTCGCAGATATATATTTTTACCTCGGACAGGAGTGAAGGATGGGGCGCAGTGCTGAATGAATCGATGAACAGTGGGTGTGCTGTGGTCGCAAGTGATGCGATAGGGGCGGTGCCGTACCTGATCCGGGACAAACAAAACGGGTTGATATACGAATCCGGAAATACAGAGATGCTTTTCGAAGCGGTCAAAGCGTTACTGGATGATCCCGCATATGCCGGCGCGATCGGAAAAAAGGCATATGAAACTATTGTGACGGAATGGAATGCCGAAATTGCGGCAGAAAGACTTGTTAATCTTGCCGGACACATTCTTGCCGGAGAAAAACATCCCGAACTATACAAAACAGGGCCGTGCAGCAAAGCCGAAATTATAAAAGACGGATGGTACAGATCAAAGTGATCGCTCGTTTAAAATCACTGTTTTACAATAAAGAAATAAAAAATACAGGCTGGATCATTGGCGGTAAGGTGGCGCAAATGGCGCTTTCTCTTATTGTCGGTATATGGTCGGCAAGGTATCTCGGTCCGTCTAACTACGGACTTCTGAACTATGTATCGGCGTATACTGCTTTCTTCACATCACTGTGTACATTGGGGATCACTTCTTCGGTGCTGGTGAATGAATTTACCCAAAGACCCGACGAAGAGGGCACTACTCTGGGGACTACGATCGGGCTCAGACTGATATCGAGCGTACTGTCTGCGATCATGATCGTTTCGATAGTCTATATTGTGGATGATGGCGATCCGCTGCTTTTATGGATCGCGATCTTCAGCAGTGCCGGTTTGATATTTAATGTTTTTGATGTAATAGAATTCTGGTTTTTAAAGCGTTATATGTCGAAAGTCACTGCCATCGCGTCATTTGTCGGCTATTGTGTGACATCCGCGTACAGGATATTTCTGCTGATAACAGGGAAAAGCGTAGTCTTTTTTGCTGTTGCGACTTCCGTGGATTACTTAGTTATTGCGGCCGTTCTTTTTGCGGTGTACAAAAAGAATAACGGGCAGAAGCTGAGATTTTCATTAGCTCGCGGAAAGGAGATACTTTCTGTCAGCTATCATTTTATACTTTCCGGTATGATGGTTGCGATATATGGACAAACGGACAAAATAATGCTGAAATTTATGATGTCCGAAACCGATGTCGGATATTATTCAACGGCTGCATCGCTGAGTACAATGTGGACGTTTGTACTGTCGGCGATAGTTTCGTCGCTTTCTCCGGCGATAGTGCGCTTCAAGAAGGAAGGCAATGAGGCGGCTTACCGGAAAAAGAACCGCCAATTATATGGGATAGTATTTTATCTTTCTATGGCTGTTTCGGCTGTGATAACATTATTGGCACCGGTGATCATCAGAGTGCTTTATAAGGAGGCATATCTCGGAGCTGTCGGTCCGCTGCGGGTGATAACGTGGTATGTGGCTTTTTCTTATTTGGGAGTGGCAAGAGATATCTGGCTCGTGTGCGAGAAGAAGCAAAAGTACTCCAAGTATATATATATCATAGCGGCCGCTGCCAATGTTGCAATGAACGGGCTGCTTATTCCCAAATGGGGAGCTACGGGGGCGGCTGCCGCAAGCCTGATAACTCAAGTCATGACAAGCGTGTTGTTGCCGTTGCTGTGGAAAGACATGAGAGGTAACGTCAAGCTGATATTGCAGGGCATCATGCTTATTGATTGCTTTAAAAGCAGTTCGGATGAGATAAAATAAGCTCATTCAGTAAGAAACCGCCGGATCACCGACGTCGGCGAAGTTGCTTGACCGGATGGAAAATGTTTGATATAATGTGTGCAGAGGTACTGCTTCGCAAAATAACAGAATGGTCAAAGTAGAACGTGGTCAATGAAGACACGTGTTATCGAAGTTTCCCAAACGGTGGTTGAGGAATTGAGGCGAGAAAGTCTTGCGGAAGGGCAATGGCCGGCAAAAAGTTTGATCAAGACATAAGGAGTACGATATGCACATTTTTAGTTTTAACGAAAATCAAAAGCCATACGTTTACCCTATCTTAAAAATCGTGATAAGTGTTGCACTGACAGTAATCGTTTTTTTCGTGAGGTTTCATTTTTTGATTGAAAATGATATTGTAAATGTAGTTACCGGGGTGGCAAGTGTAGCCGTGTTTGTGGCAGGCTTACAGTGTATATTTCGTTCGGTCGCGGAAATTGAGGATATCCGCGAAAATCGCACAATACAGGTCAAGGCAAATGAAAAAGTGAAAGCAAAATATAAGGCGGTTCCCGTCGATAAAATCGTCTCGCTGGTAAAAAACAATGATATTATTGCGATAAAGATCGTTTCGGGCGAAAAAGTGGTTGAGATCGGAGCAAGCGCAGACTGTAAGCGCGGGAGTTCTATGTTTTTTGATAAGCTTTACTATATTGATGATAATGAATTTCCGGACATTGATGACTTCGTAAGGGAAGTTCGGAAATACTCCGATGCCGGAATGCTGAAGGTCTTTTCGATTGATGACTGTCCTCCGGAGGTTTACGGACTGAAAGGCTTGGAGCATGATGAATGACGCCGGTAACTAAAGCTGCCGGCGCCGGGGCGTTGAATGAATAAGGGGGATAGGCATATGTCAGATCGGAATGCGATGCCCACAAAAGAAAGATTTTGCAAGTATCAAGCAACAGGAGTCGGCAGCCGATATGTGATCCAATGATGTTTTATTACACGCCGCCGGGGAGCCATTTCCGCATATGTGAAAAAGAAAAAGGTCGCAAATCATCTTGAAATGTGTCAAAAACATATTTACATTTCAAAAATGCTGTGAAATAATAATATCTGCAAGCAATGAGGCATAGGAAATGAAGGCCGGATATATCGGAGTATCAACAGCGGAGCAGAACATGGGACGTCAGGAAATATTGATGCGGGAGTTCGGCGTTGAAAAGGTGTTCATCGACAAGTGCAGCGGCAAGACGGCAAACCGTCCGAAGCTCGTCGAGATGATGAATTTTGTGCGCGATGGCGATACCGTTGTCGTGAGTGAGATCGCGCGTTTTGCGCGCAGCACAAAAGACCTTTTGAATCTGATCGACCAACTCACCGAAAAAGGCGTTCAGTTTGAGTCGCAAAAGGAAAAGACAGATACAACAACTCCCGCGGGAAAGTTTATGCTCACGGTTTTTGCGGTGGTGAGCCGGCTTGAGCGCGAATATATTCTTGCGCGCCAGCGTGAAGGGATAGAAGCAAAGAAAGCGCGCGGAGAGTACAAGGGACGACAGCCGATAGCTGTGGATGCGTCGCAATTTGAGCAGGAATATTGTCTTTGGAAGAGCGGCCGGATAACAGCGGTGACGGCGATGTCGCATTTCGGACTTAAACCGAACACGTTTTATCGCAGAGTCAGGGAGTATGAAGTCAAAGAGAAAGAGAAGGTTAAGACAAACTCATGATGCTCATAATCATACTGATCGTTATAGGTGTTCTGTTCGGTGTGCTGCGTGTAATTGTTGAGAGCAAGAACAAAGCGGATGCGGAGCGGCGGCGTCGGGAAGCCGAACGGGACGCCGAACAGGAAGACCTTGACGAGGACACCGACAAATACAACTGAAAACCGAATACAGACTCCCGCGACCGGGCGGGGGAGAGAAAGTCGGCAGGGGCTGCCGCGTTAACACGCGACAGCCCCTGAAAAAACATCTCGGCGGCAGAGCGCCGCCGTTTTGCTCCGATGTGATTTTGTATTTTAAAATTATGCGGGGCGCGTCGTTATTTCTCGGTATTGTCGGACAAGAACTGCCGATGCTGAGAGACTATGATGGTTTCGTATCACAGTCTCGGTTTTTTATTTCATTCCAAAGGATCGGCGGAGAGGGGAATTGGCCGAAAAAGAACTTATACCGCGCGTGAGGGAGGGTGACTGTCACGTGTAACTACCGTAGTACCGCGGTGATAATTTTGCCCGGCGTCTACCTCCCCCCGCAGCGGAACGCCACAGTTGCCGATGATGCATTCTCACTGCTTTTCATTTCAATCCACGCTCCCCGCGAGGGGAGCGACGTAAGGAGAGTGCGGATGTGTCCATAATGGATGATATTTCAATCCACGCTCCCCGCGAGGGGAGCGACGACTGCGAGCGCCGCGTCACCATATACAATGCCCATTTCAATCCACGCTCCCCGCGAGGGGAGCGACCCCAGCTATTAACTCTATATATGCGGATAGTATAATTTCAATCCACGCTCCCCGCGAGGGGAGCGACGGTTTCGCTGTCGCCGTTCGTGCTTTTTCAAATATTTCAATCCACGCTCCCCGCGAGGGGAGCGACACGGCAGTAAGCGCAACGAAAAAAGCCAATATGTTATTTCAATCCACGCTCCCCGCGAGGGGAGCGACGGTACGGATATGTACACAAAGGATAAATCTTACAATTTCAATCCACGCTCCCCGCGAGGGGAGCGACGCTCTTTGGCAAGGGGGCGCGGAGATGATGATCAGTATTTCAATCCACGCTCCCCGCGAGGGGAGCGACGGAAGGGGCAACGGAAGCCCGCGCCCCAAAAACAATTTCAATCCACGCTCCCCGCGAGGGGAGCGACTGAAGATAGATTTGGCAACGTTGCCGAAATCCTGATTTCAATCCACGCTCCCCGCGAGGGGAGCGACGACGCCCCCGCGCTATAATCGCCGTATGCAGCATCATTTCAATCCACGCTCCCCGCGAGGGGAGCGACCGTCGCCCTCGTCCTCAAGATTCTTCGTAGGGAGTATTTCAATCCACGCTCCCCGCGAGGGGAGCGACTTTCGTTCCAGCGCCCTTTATGGATTGCATACTCAATTTCAATCCACGCTCCCCGCGAGGGGAGCGACGGGGAAAGCAAGACCCCAACAAAAAGGAGAAAACAATTTCAATCCACGCTCCCCGCGAGGGGAGCGACTGAGCATGGTGCGGATATGCCCGTAGTGGATAATAATTTCAATCCACGCTCCCCGCGAGGGGAGCGACGTGAGGACGTTCGCGGCGACCCGTCTTTTAGCTTTATTTCAATCCACGCTCCCCGCGAGGGGAGCGACTCGCGATAAAAAAACGCGCTCAGCTCGCCGCCATATTTCAATCCACGCTCCCCGCGAGGGGAGCGACGCTGACGGGAAGCGAGGCTCTTGCCGCCGCGCTGATATTTCAATCCACGCTCCCCGCGAGGGGAGCGACGTAAGACTTTTCCGGGTATAGCTAATGCGATGTCAATTTCAATCCACGCTCCCCGCGAGGGGAGCGACATCACCAACAATACCGGATATATTTGTTACAGCTATTTCAATCCACGCTCCCCGCGAGGGGAGCGACGCATTTAGAGCATCTCCAAGAATATGCCACTCTATTTCAATCCACGCTCCCCGCGAGGGGAGCGACGTTAGAGTTGTTTACAAGTGTTGGGCTTGTGAAAAATTTCAATCCACGCTCCCCGCGAGGGGAGCGACAGCGCTCCTATGATGATATTGCGACACAGTTTGATTTCAATCCACGCTCCCCGCGAGGGGAGCGACCCGCGCCCTCGGCGGTGTTCTTGCGGCTCTCTACATTTCAATCCACGCTCCCCGCGAGGGGAGCGACGATGGGCAACGAGGATTGTTATGCAAAGGCGAAGAATTTCAATCCACGCTCCCCGCGAGGGGAGCGACGCGCCCGATGATTTGCCGTATTAACTCATCACAATTTCAATCCACGCTCCCCGCGAGGGGAGCGACCGTTTTTTTCATCGCTTGCTCCCCAGTTAATGCGATTTCAATCCACGCTCCCCGCGAGGGGAGCGACCTTATCTTAAGTACCACACGGTCAAAGCATCGTTTATTTCAATCCACGCTCCCCGCGAGGGGAGCGACGCGACACAATCGGCGAAAAACCTGTTGAGCGCATTATTTCAATCCACGCTCCCCGCGAGGGGAGCGACTCAATCTGCCGTTCGCTCGGCTTTTTTGAGTCGTCATTTCAATCCACGCTCCCCGCGAGGGGAGCGACGGCGCGGAAAGATATTGCAACTTTGGCGGTCTTATTTCAATCCACGCTCCCCGCGAGGGGAGCGACCAGCTCGGAGGCATCCTATGATGTATTCTCGGACGCATTTCAATCCACGCTCCCCGCGAGGGGAGCGACTGCCTGTTTTTCGGCTTTGTATGCATCAGCGTCCATTTCAATCCACGCTCCCCGCGAGGGGAGCGACGGATGAATTTCGTGAGCCAATAAGAGAGACCGCACAATTTCAATCCACGCTCCCCGCGAGGGGAGCGACACCAAATGGGCAGAGTATACAGCGGAGCGGGAGAAGATTTCAATCCACGCTCCCCGCGAGGGGAGCGACGAGCTGCTCAAATGGAGCGCGGCGAAACTCCGCAATTTCAATCCACGCTCCCCGCGAGGGGAGCGACCTGTCGTCGAGGAAACTCTTGTAAAATCGGTCGCGATTTCAATCCACGCTCCCCGCGAGGGGAGCGACCGTGGGAGCTGATAAATACATCGGTTGTGCCCGCAATTTCAATCCACGCTCCCCGCGAGGGGAGCGACCGTGGGAGCTGATAAATACATCGGTTGTGCCCGCAATTTCAATCCACGCTCCCCGCGAGGGGAGCGACATTTGCCGAACCGACAGCCGACAAGACCGCCATAAAATTTCAATCCACGCTCCCCGCGAGGGGAGCGACATCGCGTTTTCGTGTCGAGCTTCTCCCGCATGGCATTTCAATCCACGCTCCCCGCGAGGGGAGCGACGGAACGGGCAAGACCTTTGCGGCGTGCGAGGTTGCATTTCAATCCACGCTCCCCGCGAGGGGAGCGACTAGACCAGCCCATTCACAAGACTCTCACTGCCGCTATTTCAATCCACGCTCCCCGCGAGGGGAGCGACGGAGAATACCTATACGCCCGAGAAGTCGAACCGTGATTTCAATCCACGCTCCCCGCGAGGGGAGCGACCGACCGCGCCGCCGAAAGCAGCAAGAGCGATCGTATTTCAATCCACGCTCCCCGCGAGGGGAGCGACAATGTAAGAGCGGTCTTACAAAATCGCATAATGGATTTCAATCCACGCTCCCCGCGAGGGGAGCGACATGACCTAAGTCAAATGTCTCGAGATGCATTACTTATTTCAATCCACGCTCCCCGCGAGGGGAGCGACTGGAAGAACGAATATCCAGACGTTGAACCGATAATTTCAATCCACGCTCCCCGCGAGGGGAGCGACTGTAGACAACTTTAACGGATTAGATGGCATTTTACATTTCAATCCACGCTCCCCGCGAGGGGAGCGACCTGCAACAGAATACAGCGAGCCGGAAACCGAGGAGATTTCAATCCACGCTCCCCGCGAGGGGAGCGACCGGGTATCTTTTTATCGAGTACGGTTTTAATGTCGATTTCAATCCACGCTCCCCGCGAGGGGAGCGACGGTCAACTGTCCGGCTACAATGCCGTCCCGGTCAAATTTCAATCCACGCTCCCCGCGAGGGGAGCGACTTCCGAAATTTAAGATGTCCGACGTTATCACGGGCATTTCAATCCACGCTCCCCGCGAGGGGAGCGACTTTCTTCGTCCGAGCCGAGTTCCGCTGCCGCACCATTTCAATCCACGCTCCCCGCGAGGGGAGCGACAGGTTTTTGATATGTTCAGCGACGGAATAACCACATTTCAATCCACGCTCCCCGCGAGGGGAGCGACCGCATTGTAAACCGTCATAGTCGCCTTGTAGATATTATTTCAATCCACGCTCCCCGCGAGGGGAGCGACGTCGCCGCATACACAAAAGAGTTTGCGGTGGAAGAATTTCAATCCACGCTCCCCGCGAGGGGAGCGACTGTCGCTGTTGTTCGACAGTGCCTTAATAGCGTTGATTTCAATCCACGCTCCCCGCGAGGGGAGCGACGCCGTTAAAGGTAAGGTTATTGTAGTCGATAATAATTTCAATCCACGCTCCCCGCGAGGGGAGCGACGCGACTTTCATTAAAACGCCTGATATAGCGTCGTAATTTCAATCCACGCTCCCCGCGAGGGGAGCGACTTTGCGGCGGCGCAGAGCGTAGTTTCGGTGGACGGATTTCAATCCACGCTCCCCGCGAGGGGAGCGACAGCGGTAAATCTCCTTTATGTTTTTTTGAATAATATTTCAATCCACGCTCCCCGCGAGGGGAGCGACCTCACCCTCGTTACATTTACAGTCGTTATGATAAATTTCAATCCACGCTCCCCGCGAGGGGAGCGACAGTCCTCCACGGCTTTGATTTCCGAGGCAATGTAATTTCAATCCACGCTCCCCGC
>ULWL01050994.1_pt1 | contig 16918 bp, 22 predicted proteins | sample 1960171 | NCBI WGS metagenome assembly ULWL01 (sample SAMEA4835807, study PRJEB28245) | human gut metagenome | biome: gut microbiome; material: fecal sample | place: Denmark | collected 2008 | reverse complement strand
AAACATATGAAAGTGTAATAGCTGATACTGTATGGTGTAATGATAAAAGTGTATCTTCAGGATTAGGATATGGTACAAATGACACAGATTATGGTGCTACTCAAAGATTAGTAAGTACAAACGGAAGCGCTGGTGGCACTGGTCCAAGTTTAAAATGTAATGGAGAATTAAGTAAAATAACATCAAAAGTGGGATTAATAACTGCTGATGAACTAGCTTATGCTGGATATGCTTATAGATTAAAAAACTCAACAACATATTTACAAGAAAATGCTACAGATAATTGGTGGTGTTCTTTGTCTCCTGTCTTCTTCAGTAGCGACGCTAACGTTTGGGACGCTGGCGGCAGCGCTGTCGTTTGGGGCGTTAACGACAGCCGTGGCTCCTTCGGCTTCGTCGGCGTGGGCAACGCTAGCGGCGTCCGTCCTTCAATTTCTCTTAAGTCGACGACCAACGTAACTGGAGAAGGAACCAGTAGTTCCCCATTCATAATAAGTATGTAAACAGGGCGAAGAATTATAAGGTCGAAATCGTCAGTCGCAGATGTCCCGAGAAACCCTTCGGGGGGACAAACTGACAGGCGAGAGAGAAAAAAATAGTAAGTGGGGATTTAGTACGTGTGCGTGGCAAGCGCGAATGCGGATTCTCCTTTTGGATAGTACACGCTTGGCACAACCCAAAGCGCCTTTTGCGAGTATGTATACACGCGAAAGGAGGCACGCTTTCAATAATGGTAAGGGCTTCGATTTCTCCAGATGTTATGGTGGATGTGGGTTTTGGACGTTTGTGATAAGTTTTGCTTGTCACAGGTATAATTTTAGCTTTTGCGAGTATATACGAGCAAAAGCGGTTTAAAAATATAATTACGCGGGCTATAAAATAGATTTATAGTAGGAATTATGTTTGTATAGGAATGAAAGGGATTTGTTATGAAGAGTGATAATAGTAATGAACCTATTACGTTAGGTATATTAAAAAAAGAGAAGTCTAGTAAGCCTGCTTTTGTGCTTATTTGTTTTATGCTACTATTGGGGACTTGTTTCGGTCTTCCTTATATTAAAGATTATATTAACAATAATAATAATTCCTTTTCTATATGGGTTAGGGGGCTTTTAAATAATTTTACTAATGATAATGAGCCTACGCCTAGTCCAGATACTCCTAGTGATGATAAGAATGTTTTAAGTAAGAGTAGTACTATTTCTTATCAAGGTATTAAGCTTACTAATTTTAGTTTAGAAGGCACTAAGATAAGTTTTGATATGTCATCTAATACTGATTTTAATTTGGATGAACATAAACTATTTTTAGAGATTTATGGTACTAAGGATTTACTTACTAGAGTGAAGCTTACTGGTAATGTTAATGCTGATGTTAGAAGTGTTACTAATAATTTATATAAACTTACTGTTAATAGTGGTGAGTTATATTATGGTAAGATAGTTAATCTTTCTTTAGATGATTATCCAATTGTTAGTGGTATTAGTTCTTTGATGTGTACTTTAAATAACAGAACGATTACCTATAGTTTTGAAGAAGATATTTTAAAGAGTGTTCATGATAATGTTACGAATAATGATACTAGTGATATTGATGCATATATGGCTTTACTTGGGAAATATCAGGAATTATCTAATAGATTGATTAGTAATGGGTTAGTTAGTACTACAGAGGAAACTGATAGTGGATTTGCTTTTAATGCAGATGTTCCACTAAGTGAGAATATAAGGGAAACTTTAGGTGAGGATTATGATTATAATTATTTTTATATGAATGCACCACTTAAAGAGGTTAGTTATGATATGTTAACTAAAGGATTTGATTGTAAGTGAATATAAAGATAAATGATTTTGATGGACCACTAGATTTGTTATGGCATTTAATTAAGGCTCATAAGATGGATATATATGATATAAATATTGAGAAGATTACTAAAGAGTATTTAAGTTATATTAATGAGCATGAAGAGCTTACTATTGATGGGGCTAGTGAGTATTTAGTTATGGCATCTGAACTTATTCATTTAAAGAGTAAGTTACTTCTTAATAAGAATGATGAAGAGGAAGATGCTGAATATGAGATTAACACAGAAGATGATTTAAGAAATAGATTAATTGAGTATGAGAAATTAAAAGCTGCTGCTGATAGATTAGTTGAGCTTGAAGATAAGAGAAAAGAAGTTTTAACTAAACTTCCTTCTAATTTAAGTGAATATGCTGATAAGAGTGTTAAATTAAGTAGTGATATTACTTTAGATGATTTGCTTAAGGCATTTGAGGATTATTTAAATAGAAAAAAATTAGATGAACCAGTTAATAAGGCAGTTACTAAAAGAGAGTTAAGTGTTGAAGATAGATGCTTAAGCATCAAGAATTATCTTCATAATAGAGGTAAAATTAACTTTTTAGATTTGTTTGATGAGGTAGATAAGCCTTATGTAATTGTTACTTTCTTAGGAATTCTTAATTTAGTTAAGTCTAGGGAAGCAGTAATTAGTCAGGAGTATAATTTTGGCGATATATATATTGAAGAGAGGTTATCATAATGAATAAGTTAGGTGTATTAGAGGGGTTACTTTTTGCAGTAGGTGATGAAGGACTTTCCATAGATAATATTAAGAGCATATTAGATGTTAGTGAGACAGAAGCTAAAAACTTACTTAGTATGCTTCAAAAAAGATATGAATCTGATGAGTATGGACTTAGAATTAGTTATTTAGGAGAGAACTTTAAGCTTACTACTAAAAGAGAACATAAAGAGTATTATCAAAGACTAATTGAAAGACCAGAAAGCGATGAACTTAGTAGTGCAGCATTAGAGACTCTTGCAATTATTGCTTATAATGGGCCACTTACTAGGTTAGAGATTGATGAGATGAGAGGAGTATCATCGTCTTACACTTTGAGGAAGTTACTTGCTAAGGATTTAATTTATGTTAGTGGTAAGAGTGACTTAGTAGGAAAACCTAATTTATATTCAGTTTCTAAATATTTTTTAGATTTCTTTGGACTTGGCAGTTTAAGTGACTTGCCTAAGGTAGAAAGTACACTTCATCCTGATAATGATGATGATTTGTATTATTCAATGTACAAGGAGGATAACAATGATTAATAAGGATATAAGGGAGTTTAAGGCTGATTTAGATAAGTATAATGCTAGTTTAAATAATGCTGTAAATAAGGAAGAGTGTGAAAAGATTTATCATGCATTTAAGGATGTAGTTAAAACTTATGTTTATAGTGCCAATGACTATTTAAGAAAGACTTTTAATGATTTGCCTACACCTTATGTTAAAAGTGAGGGTTATACAGGAATGTTTAAGCCAGGCGTTGAGATGCATTATAGAAGTAAGTTAGAATATTATAGTGAACTTGATAGTCTTATTACTAGTAAGGGTTTAAGTGAAGAAGATATGCTTTATGCACAAGAAGCTATCTATGTATTAAAGTTTTATTATCAAGATGTATTACAATAAAAAACAGACGAAGACGTCTGTTATTTTTTTTATGGCTGCCCAGATAGGATTCGAACCTATGAAATGTTAGGGTCAGAGCCTAATGCCTTACCGCTTGGCTACTGGGCACTGGTGCTCGTAATCGGAGTCGAACCGATACTCCTTGTGGGAAATAGATTTTGAGTCTATCGCGTCTACCAATTCCGCCATACGAGCAATACATGTCAATTATAACACTAGTCAAGTGGAAAATACAATAGTTTAATTTTCTTATTTTTAATTTCAATAAGACCTTCATCTTTTAAATTCTTAAGTTCCCTTGTCATAGCACTTCTATCTACCGCAAGATAATCTGCTAAGGCAGTAAAACTTGATTTTAAATAAAGAACTCTAGCATTAGTCTCTTGATAAGAATTTTTAAAATATTCTAAAAGTTTATTTCTAATTGTTTTATTAGTTAAAATATCTATTCTTTGACTTGCTTCAGTATATTTTTTATTTAGAAGTTCTAAAAGATTTATTAGAAACTGAGAATATATTTGTGATGAAGTATTCTTAGGGTTTAGTATAAAATGCATTTCCATAAATATTATTGTAACATCAGTCTTTGCTTCAATTTCATATTCCTTATTATTTAAATTTGAAATATTAGTACCCAAAATATTACCTTCACTAAGTTCTTCAATTATAATCTTATTTCCATTCTTATCTGTCTTTATTATATTTGCATCTCCTGCTATGATAATTCCAATAAAGTCATCGATTTTTATTTTACTTAAAATAAGTTCGTTTACATTAAAGTGTAAAGTATTTGCTTCTAACATTTTTAATAAAATGCCTTGTTTACTGGGGTGAATATTTTTAAAAAGATCATTCATTTTGACCACCTAAAATAATTTTATCATTATTTCAAATTTGTTGCAATTGCAACAATACAAATTACTGTTAAGACGTTATAATGAAGTTGTTAAATATAGGGAGGAAGTAAAATGAAAGTAATTAAAAGAGACGGACATATGGTAGATTATTGTCCAGAAAAAATTGAACAAGCTATTTTAAAAGCTAACAAAGAAGTTGAGGAAAGTGAGCAAGCTAGTAATACTCAAATTAAGAATATTATTAAGTATATTGAGTCTTTGGGTAAGAAGAGAATTTTAGTTGAAGATATTCAAGATATTATTGAGATGAAACTTATGAGTATTGGTAAATATCAACTTGCTAAGAAATATATTACATATCGTTATACAAGAGAACTTGTAAGAAGAAGTAATACTACAGATTTAGCTATTAAAGAACTTATTGATGGAGAAAATGAGTACTGGAATACAGAAAACTCAAATAAGAATGCCAAGATAGTTACTACTCAAAGAGATTATCTAGCAGGAATAACAAGCACTGATATTACAAGAAGATTCTTATTACCAGAAGAAATAGTTGAAGCACATGACCAAGGAATTATTCATTTCCATGATGCCGACTATTTTGCTCAAAATGCACTTCATAATTGTGATTTAATTAATTTAGAGGATATGCTTCAAAATGGAACTAACATTAATGGTGTAATGATTGAAAAACCACATAAATTTTTAACAGCAGTGACAATTGCCACTCAGATTATTACAGCAGTATCATCAAGCCAGTACGGTGGATGCACTATAACACTTACTCATCTAGCTCCATTTGTTAGAGATAGTTACAATCGTTATTTAAAAATATATAAAAATAGAAAACTATCTAAAGAAGATTGTGAAAAGTTTGCTAAAGAAGATTTAAAGACTGAGATTACTGCTGGTGTTCAAACATTCCAATATCAAGTTAACTCAATGACGACAACTAACGGGCAAGCACCTTTCCTAAGCGTTTGCATGTATCTAGGTGAAACTGAAGAATATAAAGAAGAACTTGCCATGATTATTGAAGAATTCTTAAATCAAAGAATTGAAGGAATGAAAAATGAAAAGGGTGTATATATTACTCCAGCATTCCCAAAACTTTTATACGTATTAGAAGAAGATAACATTCATGAAAATAGTAAGTATTACTACTTAACTGAACTTGCTGCTAAATGTACTGCTAAGAGAATGGTTCCAGACTATATCTCAGAAAAGATGATGAAGAAACTTAAAATTGATAAAAATGGTAACGGACAATGTTATCCATGCATGGGCTGCAGAAGTTTCTTAACACCATATGTTGATAAGGAAGGTAAACCTAAGTATTATGGTAGATTTAATCAAGGTGTTGTTACAATAAACCTTGTTGATGTAGCACTATCAGCAGATAAAGATGAAGAACTATTCTGGAAGATATTTGATGAAAGATTGGAACTTTGCCATAGAGCGCTTCAAATTAGACATAAACGCTTAGCAAAAGCAACAAGCGATGTAGCCCCAATATTATGGCAACATGGTGCTCTTGCTAGATTAGGTAAGGGAGAAAGTATTCATGAGTTATTACATGGTGGATACTCTACAATTAGTTTAGGTTATGCTGGTTTATATGAATGTGTTAAATTTATGACTGGACACTCTCATACTGATAATGGTAAGGGTAAAGAGTTTGCTTTAGAAGTTATGCAAAAATTAAATGATAAATGCAAAGAGTGGAAAGAAGCCGAAAACATGGATTACAGTGTTTATGGAACACCTATTGAAAGCACTACATATAAATTTGCTAAATGTTTAAGAGAACGCTTTGGAATAATCAAAGGTATTACAGACCGTAATTATATTACTAACTCATACCATGTACCAGTATTTGAAGAAATAGATGCCTTTACTAAGTTATCGCTTGAAAGTGAATTCCAAAAGTTATCTCCTGGTGGAGCAATCTCTTACATTGAAACTCCTAATTTACAAAATAACATCCCAGCAGTAATTGAAGTTATTAAGTTTATTTATGATAATATTATGTATGCTGAATTAAATACTAAGAGTGATTATTGCCAGAAGTGTGGATATGATGGTGAGATTTTAATTAATGATGATCTAGAGTGGTATTGTCCTAACTGTGGAAATAAAGACCATGACACCCTAAATGTTGCGAGAAGAACATGCGGTTATATTGGTACTAAGTTCTGGAATAAAGGTAGAACTCAAGAAATTAAAGAAAGAGTCTTACATTTAGATAATAAGGATGCATAATGGCAAGATATAATAAAATTAGAAAGATGGATATCTCTAATGGTCCTGGAGTTAGAGTATCAGTATTCATGCAAGGATGCACATTTAATTGTAAGAACTGTTTTAATCCAGAAACACATGACTTTAATGGAGGCAAAGAGTTTACTGACGATACAATAAATGAAATATTAAATCTTTGCAATAATAGTTATATAGCTGGCTTATCTATTTTAGGGGGTGAGCCACTTCATAATAAGAATATAGATGCTAGTACAAAATTAGCGAAGGCATTTAAAGAAAAGTATCCAGATAAAAGTGTTTGGATATGGACTGGTTTTAACTTTGAAGACTACGTTATGGATAAAGAAATAACTAAATACGCTGATTTTATTGTTGATGGTCAGTTTGAAGAAGATAACAAAAATCCAAAACTTTTGTATTCAGGTTCTAGTAATCAAAGAGTTATCAATGTAAAAAAGACAATGAAAAAAGGTAAAGTAGTAGAGGAGAATAATTTATGAAGTTAAGAGGATTTGAAGTTGCTAAAGGATGGGAAAGCAAAGACATTCACATACCAATTAGAAAAACTGCAAACTCTGCTGGATATGATGTAGAAGCAGCAGAAGAAGTTATCATTCATCCATTTAAATTAGGAGATAAACCAACACTTATTCCTACTGGACTAAAAGCATACTGTCAGAGCGATGAATGGTTTATGCTTGCTAACAGAAGTTCTAATCCTATTAAAAGAGGACTTGTAATGGCAAATAGTATTGGCATTATTGATAGTGATTATTATGGTAACCCTGATAACGATGGCCACTTTATGTTTGCATACTATAACTTCTTTAATGAAGACATTGTTATTAAAAAGGGTGATGTAATAGGGCAAGTTATTTTCCAAAAGTATTTAGTTACTGATGATGACAATGCAACAGGCATGCGTACTGGTGGATTTGGTTCTACTGATAAATAGGAAGAAATTCCTATTTTTTTTATGCTTAGTGTGGTATAATTCTATTGTGTCCTTGTAGCACAGTAGGATAGTGCAATCGCCTCCTAAGTAAGTGGCTATGAGGAAAACATAAAAATAATTCCTTGCAAAGCAAGGAAATACCTGTCCTTGTAACTCAGTTGGATAGAGTATCCCTCTCCTAAAGGGAAAGTCGGAGGTTCAAATCCTCTCAAGGACGCCATTTTTGATTATAAAAGTCTTGAAATTAAGGGGTTTCAAGACTTTTTTACATATTAAAAAAAGTGTTATAAACTATCACAACTTGACACAAGGTGTCCTCTAGTTTGGCACTTTTTATGGCACTCGTTGAATATTCAATAATTATCTATCAAAGTATTATAAATAAAGGGCAAAATACTTATGAGTGTTTTAAAAGTTGTTTGAAATGGCACTTTTTTACTAAAAAAAGATAAAAATGTATTAAAATTATTAATAGTAAAGGTGGAAAAATGAAAGATAAGCAATTTAAAGATTTAAGATTTAATATAACTCAAGATATGAATAATATGATTATTGAAATAATAGTTATAAGACAATTATTAAAAGAAAATAAGGTTAGTAAGAAAAATAGAAAACTTGTTGAAAAAGAGCTGAAAGAATTAACCGATTTATTTGTATTAGAGTTTAGAAAAAATAATGTTGAAGAAAGAAAATTGTATAATGATTTAATGAATAAGTAAAAAAATAAGAGAGATAAGCAATTAAAACTTATCTCTCTTTTACTTACAATGATTATGATTTTTGTATGTTTCTATTGGCCTTCCGTATTGATTAGATACATCTAAACAAAAAGGACAACGATATATAAAACCATCTCTAATTAAAGTGTCTTTAATTTTACCATATACAAAAGTATCTTTAAACATATCAATATATTTTTTCTTTTCTTTAAAGTTCTCGTATTCTTGTTTATAGGTATCAATTCTTTTTTGCTTTTCTCTTTCTTCATCAAGTTTTTTTAGGTAGTCATCAATTTTCTTTTCAAGTGTTATTTGTAAGTATTCATCATCAAGACCTAGTGTAATTGTTCTATCAGTTAAACCTAACATATTTAATATATCTTTATCTTTCATTTTTAACTCCTAAATTATTTAAACACTTTTTTAATTCTTCTTGACTAACAATATATTGTCTTCCTATAAAATGTGCTTTTAAAGTATGGTCTTTAATCATTTTTCTTAAATATGATATTGGTGTCTTTAATAGACAACTTATCTCTTTTAATGTGTAATATTGATTACTCATCTTTTTATCATCTCCTTACTATTTAGTAGTAAGATGATACTTAAAATCAAAAAAGTTATTAATAGTATATATATAATAGTTATATAGTGAAACGAACGAAAAAATCAAAGAATAATCAAATTAGAATATACCTAAAAAACACCATTTTCCGCTATCTTCCTGTTTTGAAAATATCTTTTTAGTATATTTATATTACTCGGGGCTAAAAGTGTCTAAAATAGGGCTAAAAATGTCGGTGTTTTATTTAATGGTGGGGATTGGGTAAAATAAAAAAAGGTATTTCGTTCTCTAAAAGGTATATGTGCTCTAAATTAGATTTAGAAAAATAAAAAAAGCATATAGCAATTACTATATACTTATATAACTTATTTTTTTCTTTTTTTATCTATAATTATTGCACCAATAATAACAACTGCTATTAATAGTATAATAAGCATAAAAATCATTTTAATCACACTCCTTATTTTTTCTTGGTTAATAAAGCAATTATTATAACTACTAATAATGTAAATAGCATTGAAATAGTTATATTTAAATGTAAAACATAAAATGAAGCAAGCATTATTCCAATACCAATTAAACTTATTATAAGTGCTTTGTGTTTTTCAAAAATATTAGATGTTTCTATTTCTTTTGTTGATATTGTATTTTCATCACATTTTCTAATATTACCAACAATACATCTACCTGTTGAATTAGACCAACTACCTTTTGCTAATATCTCAATTTCTATAATTTCATCATTTTCATTAATAACAAATTGCTTTCCATCACTGGCATTTGATACAGCCATAGGTGTAAATACATCTCCGTGTCTTACTCCAGTATTAAGTCCTATATAATGTGTACCACTTGGCAATTCTAATTCTATTGTTTTATTAGCACCAACTCCAATTTCTCCCACAGGTTGATTATCAATAAAAACACTTGTTCTTAATGCTAAATGAAAGCATTTTTTAATAATAATCTTTTTCTTTGGCAAAGTGATTTCATCATTGATAGGGCAAGCACAATTAGGGCAAGCACTTGCCTTATCACTAAACTCTTTTCCACATTCATTACATTTAATTAAAGCCATATTTTACTCACATACTCCTTCCCTATAATCTATTATACCATATATTTTTCTTTTTGTCGTTAGTTGTAAGACATATTTTTTGCTTATTTTTTGGGAAAATATTATTAGGTGGTATTTATGGCAAAAGAAAGTAGTAAATATAATGATGATTATTATTATAAGTTAGCAAGACTAAATATTAAAAAGTATAGAAACATAAAGAACTATACTACACAAGAATTAGCCGACAAATGCGACTTAACACATCAATTTATTAGAGATTTAGAGTGTATTAAACTAACAAGGCGACCAAGACTTGATACATTAGGTAGAATAGCAAATGCTCTTGATATAGATATTAGAGAATTATTTGAACCAATAGAAGAAGATACAAAAAATAAGAGTGATGAAGACTAAATAATCTTTATCACTCTTTTAATATATATAAACACCTTATTATAAAGCAAAATAAGGTGGTGTATTCAACTGAAAATATTATTTTAAGTTTTTATATTATATATACCTAAATATCGTTTATATAAGTATTTGAAGGTTGGTTAAGTATTTTATATCTTTTGTTAATATTTATACTTTACAAAAGGTATCTAATATATTTTATAATAATTATATCTTATGGAAGATAATTTATATTATTATATATTTAACTTAATATATATTATTTTATTAAATATATTTTTATATATTATTTTTATTAATTTACTTAATAGTATCTTTCATTAGATAAAATTATAAAAATATTAATTACTCTATATATAATTATATGTATAAATATAATTAATCAAATAAAAAGGAATAGACTTAATATAAGTCCACTCCATAGAGATTATATATTATTTAATATATTATAAAACTTATCTAACATATCTTTCATTTCATTAGGTATAGTATTTAATTTATTTAATGATTTCTTTATACCTAGTATATTTCCTATTAGTACCCTTAATGTTATTTCTTCATAAGCTGTTTTAATATCATATTTATTTTTATAAGCATTAAATAAATTAGAGTTAGTAGATATTAAGTCTATTGTTCCATTAGTAATAAGTAATAGTAATAATAAACTTTTATATTTTTCTATTTCATCATTAGAATTAATATTAAAATTAAAATCTAAATCAAATAATTTATATGTATTTTCTAAATAAGGTATTATATATAACTTAACATTTTTATCAGTATTCTCAATATTAATACTATTTGTTAAATAGTCTTGTTCTAAATTATGTTGTTTAATAAAATCATCACATAATAAATCTAATATATTTTGTTTTCTCATATTAACTATTCCTTTCGTATAAGTTTTTAAATTGTTCTATAAGTTCTTTAATATTTGAAAATGCTAAATCAATATTATCATTATCAATTAAATTACTAATATCTTTTAATTTATTAAATACATTTATATAAGTTATATCTTTTACAAAGGAAATATCTTGATTTAAAAACTCTTTTAAGAAATAATTAAATAAGTTTACAAGGCATTTATCATTGTATATGTAATAATCTACCATTGAATTATTTAAGTCTTTAATTCTATTTAAAATATCAAATATGAAATATCTTTGCTCTGTATCTTCATTAAGATTAATACCTGTTCTTTTTTCATAGGATATTATAAAATCGTTGTTTAATTGTTCTTGTTTATCTCTATCAAATAAAGTTGATGATTTTAAATCTAAATTATTTATTATTTTTAAATTAACTTTTTTAGGTAGTTTATCATTTGGCTTTTTAATATATGGCATATCTTTACTATCAACTAATTTATCAAAATTAAGGTTATCAAGTATATTCATAAAATACTCGGTATCTTTTTCAAGACTTTTAAGATTATATTTAGTCTTTTTAGTTATATATAATTCTTTCATCTCATTTAATTCATCAAGTGTATTTTCTAAACTCTCATATATTAAAATACACTCACTATCATAACACTTTTTAATCTTGTTTTTATATTTGTTTAAATAAGCATTTATTAAGCGCATTATATTATCTACTTTTTGATTAATAGGTATATAGTTTAAAGAAAATAAGATATTATTTAAACTAATATAAGTGTTATATGTTTCAAATATCAATTCATATTGTAAGGGGTAGTCTTTAATTTTTATATTAAAAGCACTTTCAAACTTTTTAATATAAATAGACTTGTTAAAATATTTCTTATCTAACTTGTTATGATATTTACCCATAGTACCAACTCCATATATGAATTATAACACAAAAAAAGTTATCTTATCATAGACAACTTAATCTTCAATAATAAAATATAAGCCTTTTTCATCAGTTTTAGTTTTTATATTAAACATTTTAAATAGTTCAAAACAATTTTCAACATTGTATCTTTCTTTATAATCTTTAAATATTCTTTCTAATTGGCTTAATGTATATCTTCTATTTTTTTTCATAATTCTTAATTCCTTTCTTTCTATATAATTATTAATTGCCTTTACAAGCAAGATTAAACTTTTAAAGTCTAATCTTGCTTGTATAAGGTCTTTATTTGTTTTAACTAACTTTTAGATTAGTCTAATTGAGTTATAATATCGTTTAGTTTTATAAAATCATCATATTGCTTTTGAATAATCTTATAAAAACTATTTAATCTATTATCAAGATTATTTTTTGAATTATTGTTTTTAAACTCAAGATTAAGATATTTATAAAACTTATTTAATTCTTTAGTGCTTAACTCTTTACCAGCATACTTATTAACCATAAGTTTTATCATTTCTTGTCTTATGTCTAAAATATCTATCATTTTAACAACTCCTTTCGTGATTTTACAAAACTCGTCGACTTGCTTTGTGATTTCATCATACTAGGTTTTTGAGTAAAAAAAAATAGTTTTTCATCAACTTTTTTGGGTTATATTTTACTTATTTTTGTCCGAAATAATTAATTTTTTTGCTCTTTTTTTCTTTATTTTCAATACCCCATATTTTAAAAATGGGGCTTTTTTGGTTGCTCGTTTTGGTATTTCTTTTTAGGTATAGTGTAGTTGTTCGAACAAGAAATATTTTGAAAGGAGCAACTATTATGACAAAGAAAATATGTGATATTCAAGAATTATCAAGTTATTTAAAAATATCAGTATCAGAGATTAGAAAATTAGTAAGAAGTAAAAGAATACCACATTTTAGAATTGGTAATAGATTAAAATTTGATTTAGTAAAAATTAATTCTTGGGTTGAAGATTTAGAGGCACAAGAGGGAAAAAATCTATTATTTTTCTAGGAAAAAAGGGCAAAATATGGTATAATTATATTAGATAATTATTGAAGTATTTTGCTCGTAAGATTATTGAAAGGAGTTAAAAATCTTATGAGTATAACAAGATTATCAAATAATAAATATAAAATAATTATTGAACTAGGTTATGACATTTTAGGTAATAGAAAAAGATTAACAAAGACTGTCAATGGCACTAAAAATGAGGCAATTAAAATTGAAGCCGATTTAAAAAGCAAATATTATCATATAGGAAAAGCAAATAATATAAGTGATTTAACATTTGAAGAATATAGCCAAATATTCCTATCAAAATATTGTGATAAAATCAGTTTAGTTACAAAAGATGGCTACGAAAAATCACTTAAAAGAATATTGCCGATAATAGGAAAGATTAAACTTAATAAGATAACTCCACTTGTATTAGATAATATGTATCAAAAATTAAAGATAGGAAAAAATAATCAAGTGTTAGGTTATCACTCTATGTATGGTTATTATAAACTTATTAATGTAATGTTTAATCAAGCCATTAAATGGGAAGTGTTAGATAAAAACCCTAATTTAAAAGCCAATAAACCTAAAAGAGAAAAAGCCGAAAGAAAGTATTATGATTTAGAACAAGTACAAAAGTTATTATCTTGTTTAGAGTATGAAAATATTAAATATAGAACTCTTATAACTCTTGCATTAGATAGTGGAGCAAGAAGAAGTGAAATATGTGCTTTAAGGTGGAGTGATATTGATTTTGATACTAACTTAATGAGAATTGATAAATCTTTAAAGGTTATTAGAGGTGTTGTTGATGAGGCAACAACTAAAACTGAAAGTTCTAAAAGAGAAATAATGTTAAGTAATCCAACCATTGACTTATTAAAGGAGTATAAAGAGTGGCAAGATAATTATATTAAATGGGTTGGCAAGAAATGGAAAGGTACTAATAGAGTATTTATATCTCAATATGGAGATTATATGCACCCTAGCACTTGCGACCATATAATGAGAAAAATAGTTAAAAAATATGAGTTAGCCCCTATATGCTTTCACGAATTAAGACATACTTCGGCTAGTATCTTAATACATAAAGGTATAAACCCTAAAGCAGTAAGTCAAAGATTAGGTCATGCCGATACAAGTATCACAATGGAAATATATTCACATACTTTTGATATAACCAAAAAAGAAAGTGCTATGGTTTTTGATGAAGTATTGAAAAAAGCATAAATTGGCACTAAAAAAATTGAAATGGCACCAATTTTCGGCACTCGGTAAAAAAATCAAAGTTCAATAATTTATGAAAAATAATAGAAAAACCCTTTAAAATAAAGGAAAAACAAGATATAATAATGGTGTTCTTGTGAGGGAAAGCAAGTCCCCTCCTAAGCGATAGGTCGGCAGTTCGAATCTGCCCAGGGACGCCATTATTGTGATTAAGAAGCCCTTTTGAGGTGCTTTTTTTTAAAGTAAACTAATAAGTGCTTTAGTTTTAATAATTTGTGTGCTATAATCTTAGGCGAAGAAAAACATGGTGAGAAAATGAAAAGGCTTATTAAGTATTACATGATTATAATTATTATTTTAATTTTATTTTTGGGTCATGCTCTTATTTTTAATCGTGAAAAAAGAACATACAAACTAGAAATTATTAGTTCTTATGGGGATAATGAAGCATATCACCCAAAGGTTATTACCTTTAATAAAAAGTGGAATGGGTACAAGTACTGGATGAGTTATACTCCATATCCAGGCGGTAATTCTGAATATGAAAATCCTCATATAGCAGTATCAAACGACTTAATAAATTGGTATGCCCCTAATGAAAAAAATATAAGCCTTGACGAAGTAAAAAATAAATATAAGAAAAAAAGATATAATTCCGATGCTCACATAGTATATAATAAAGATAAGGATACAATAACTTGTTATTGGCGTTATGTTGATGACGTTGCTGGCAGTGTTACAATCTTTAAAAGAGAAACTAGCGATGGAATAACATGGACCGATAAAGAAATAGTTTTATATTCTAAAGATAGACACAAAAAAGATTATGTTAGTCCAGCAATTATTTATGAAAATAGTACATATAAGATGTGGTATGTAGATGTTTATAATACAATTAGGTATGCAGAAAGTCCTGATGGTATGAAGTGGACTGATAAAAATAAGATTAGTTTTAAGTATCCAAAAAAATTAGATACATGGCATTTAGATGTTATTAAAACAGATAAAGGTTATGAAATGATCGTAGTTGCATATGATAAGTGGAAGAATCATAATAAAATGGACTTATACTATACAATAAGTAATGATGAAATTAATTTTAAGGATGCAATTAAGATTCTAGAACCAGAACGAGGAACACTCAATTGGGATAACAGTGGAATATATCGATCATCCATAATTTATCTAAATGACACATATTACCTATATTATGGTGCAGTCGGAGTTACCGCTGAGCGTGGCATCGGTCTTGCATATGGAAAAGATATTACTAACTTAGTAAGAGATAAGACAAATTATAAAGACCCTAAAAAAGTTAAGAGATTAATTAAGAAGCTAGAAAGGTAATTTTATGAAGTCAAAAGTATTATTTACAAAAGAAATAAGCACTAGTGGATTAGTTAAAATTTATGAAGCGTTAGGGGAAAAATTAAATGGCAAGGTTGCTGTTAAATTGCACTCTGGAGAAGAAGGTAATCAAAATTATTTGAGACCAGAGTTTGTACGTGAATTAATCTATCATGTTAATGGAACTGTTGTTGAGTGTAATACAGCATATAATGGAGCAAGAAATACAACAGAAAAGCATCAAGTTTTAATGGAAAAACATGGATGGAATAAATATTTTGACGTTGATATTATGGATGCAGAAGGCGATTTAGAACTTGATATACCTAATGGTAAGGTAATTAAAAAGAATTATGTAGGTAAAAATATTTCAAATTATGATAGTATGTTAGTACTTTCACATTTTAAAGGTCATCCAATGGGTGGATATGGTGGAGCACTTAAACAATTATCAATTGGAGTAGCATCTTCCTCTGGCAAAACATGTATTCATACTGCTGGTAAGACTGCTAAACAAGAAGAGTTATGGGATAATGCTGCAGAGCAAAATTTATTTCTGGAATCTATGGCAGATGCAGCATCAAGTGTAGTTAATTATTTTAATGGAAATATAGTATATATTAATGTTTTATGTAATATGAGTGTCGACTGTGATTGCTGCGCTGTTGCTGAAGACCCTTGCTTAAAAGATATTGGTATTCTTGCGAGTTTAGATCCAGTAGCTATTGATGAAGCATCCATCAATTTAGTAAAAAATTCAAACGATCCAGGCAAAGAACATTTTATGGAAAGAGTAAACAGCAGAAACGGTATACATACTATAGAAGAAGCAGAGAAACATGGTATTGGTTCTAGAGAGTATGAACTTGTAAATATTGATTAAAAAAAGTGCTTGAATAAAAAAGGCACTTTGTAGTATAATTAATTTAGGAAGAGCACTAACCCCTGAAAGTTAGGCTTCTCCAACTTGTTTGTTTTTGAAGCTACTTAACAGGTGATGTTAATAGCTTCTTTTTTTATCTAAACATAGCAAATACTATCTTTAAAATAAATAAAAGGAATAGTATGATTATTATTCTGTCTAAAATTATTTTAATAGGTATAATAACATAATCATTATACTCATACAAGCCCCTTATTTATGCAGGTTTGCAGATTTTTAAAATCTGCATTTTCCCAAGAAAAAAAGCACTTGTATAATATAA
>ULWL01020532.1_pt1 | contig 17151 bp, 18 predicted proteins | sample 1960171 | NCBI WGS metagenome assembly ULWL01 (sample SAMEA4835807, study PRJEB28245) | human gut metagenome | biome: gut microbiome; material: fecal sample | place: Denmark | collected 2008 | reverse complement strand
ACCTCCAGCCTTTCGGCCGAATTGTATTCAATTATGCTCTGACCATCCTGGCTGCACAGCACAGCCGCCTTCATGCCGGATACGTCCACCGGATATTCCTCACCGTACGCCGCTCCAAAGCATATGAGCAGTACCACAGCCAACAGCGTCCCCGCCAACCTTTTACCCATAAAAAGACCTCCTTTGCCGTTATTTAATAATATTAGGCAAAGGGGGCCATTATTGCGCCATGTATTAAATTTTTACTGTATTTCCTTCAGAAAGGAGGTACCTGTTCTCCAGGATTCGCCTGTTATATACTCATATACGGTACAGCCTATATCGGCAAAGGTCTCTCGTGTGCCTATTGTCACGCCTTCCTTAAGCTTTTTACCATACACCAGTATAGGTATATACTCCCGGGTATGGTCAGTTCCGGGGAAAGTGGGATCGCAGCCATGGTCGGCAGTAACTATGAGTATATCCTCGTCGGTCATCGCACCCATTATCTCCGGCAGCTTGCTGTCAAAATACTCCAGAGCCTTGCCGTAGCCCTCTACGTCGTTGCGGTGTCCGTACAGCGCATCGGTATCCACCAGGTTGGTAAATATAAAGCTTCCGACGCCGTTCTTCAGGAAATCTATGGTGGCCTCAATGCCTGCCGGGTTGTTGGTGGTATGATTTACGGTGGTTATGCCCCGCTTGTGGAATATATCCTCTATCTTGCCAACGGCCACAGTCTCAAAGCCCTTTGCGGTAAGGCCGTCCAGTATGGTGTCCTCTATCGGAGGTATGGCGTAATCCCTGCGGTGCTCCGTGCGGGTATACTTACCGTTTCCGCCTACGAACGGACGTGCTATGACGCGGCCCACAAGGTCGTCTCCAACCAGTATCTCCCTTGCCTTTTGGCACATGGAGTACAGCTCGTCGAGAGGTATTACATCCTCATGGGCGGCTATCTGAAATACGCTGTCCGCGGAGGTGTATATTATCGGCTTGCCGGTCGCTACATGTTCATCGCCCAGCTCCTGAATTATAACGGTGCCTGAGGCAACGCAGTTGCCAAGGGTGCCGCGGCCTATGGCCTTCTCGAATTTATCCATTATATGTTTTGGAAATCCGTTAGGATAGGTCTTAAACGGATTATCCATTATAATGCCGGCCATCTCCCAATGACCGCAGGTCGTATCCTTTGCCTTGGTTTTTTCCATCGCCCTGCCATAGCAGCCTATTATCTTTCCGTCGTATCCGCCCAGTTCGGCGCCTTCTATATTGCCTATACCGAAAGAGCGCATATTGGGTATATCCAGATGACCGCGCTTTTTATATATGTTGCAGAATGTATTCGCCCCCACGTCGCCGAACTCGGCGGCATCCGGAAGGTAGCCTATGCCGGCGCTGTCAAGCACAATTATAGTTGCTCTTTTCCTTGCCATTATTTTAAGTTCCCTTCGTTATGCATTTTCTTTTGTGCTATGATTTTACCACCGGTCGACGGCTCCGTCAAATCATTTGGATAGCATGGCTACCATCCTTATGACGGAAGGCAGCACTATCCCCTCCGTTAATGCGCCCGCCGCGAACAGCGCCATCTTCATTCCCAGCGCCTCCCCCTTGGTTACGCTCTTTTCCGAAGACCTGACTATAAGCCCCATACAAAGGCACAGCCCTCCCATGAAGGACAGGGCTATTATCGGTATACCAATAAGCCCAGGCCAGTCCTCTATCACGGTTCGGGTAAAAAGACCCATTAAAAACGATTTTATCCATAACGCCGTTGTTTTAAGGATACTGCCGGACAACACGTCCTTAGCTATCGCCGCCATCGAGTACAGCATAGCCGCAGACAGCAGCCCATATCCCGACAACCTCAAAAGCCCGGCTCCGCTCATCTCGCCTATGGCGCTTAGGGCGGCAGCCGTATATCCCTCGCATTGCCACTCCATCGAAGCTCCGGCTGCAAATGCCATAACCGCTGCAAAGGCATATATGTACCACCGCCGTCCAAGGTAGCGCATTAAATCACCCTTCCTTTCAACTCATAACAAAATATATGAGCGCGGGACGGGATTTAAGACATATTGTATTTATGTTCTTTAACTGTGGCGCAGATGGGTAACTATTCTGTCAGTTATGTTCGCTATGAATTCCTTATTGGTAGGCCGGCCGTTTGACTGGCTTACATGTTGCCAAAGTATCTGTGTTGGGCTTCTATGTTTCCGCGGCTCCACGCCGCTTCTATGGCGGTTCTAATGTTGCGCTCCACTCTTTTAGGAGTAGTTACGAAGCATTCCGCCACGTACTGATATACATCCCGCGACAGATTTATCTGATAAAGGCTGTTTTCCACACAGTAAAGTATGGATTTGCGAAGCTGGGCATATCCAATAAGGTTTACAGGAATGCCTATCACTCTGAAGAAGTTGTTCGCCATGTTCTCCGCCATTACCGCGTATTCGCATTTTCGCTGCTCGTCCCTTATAGTTCTGCCTGCTTCGTCGTCCATAGTAAGGTCCAGAATCCTATGGTAAACCATTGCAGGAGGATTGCTGCTGTGTATTATAAATGCCGCGCCCAGCGCCTGATAAATATTTATCAGGCTGTCATCCAGTATGGGCGTTATAACTACCACTCTGGTATCTTTCGTCTCAGGGCAGTTGCGTATGGTGCTTAGTATCTCTATGCCATCGCTCCCTGCCATAGTCGCATTGAGTATCACGAGATCAGGCTTGTTTTCTTTTACATTGTCAACAACAGACCTCGGGTCATGCACCGGCGGCAGCACATCAAAGCATCCCGAATCTTTCAGCAGCCCTATTAACTCAGCGCAGTAATTAGCGTAATCTTTTACTACAAGTATTTTTGTTTTACTCATTTTCATACAACGAAACTTCCTGCAAAAAAATAGACCTTAACACGTGTAATTACAATATAGCACATTTCGGTCATTTTTTAAACAGCAAACCGCAATTATTTTCCAATTTTTACAGTATCTTTTCACTAACCCTGTTCATCCACCAAGAATATATACAGTAGCCGCACTTCGCGTCGTTCACAAACACATGAGTAACAGCGCCTATCAGCTTTCCATCCTGCATTACGGGGCTGCCGCTCATGCCCTGAACGATCCCTCCCGTCTTTGCGATGAGTTCCCTGTCCGTTATCCTTATTACCATACCCTTGCCGCTCATCTCCTTTTGCGGATACAGCTTGATTATCTCGCACTCGTAGGCGCATACTCCGCGATCGTCCACGGTGGACAGTATCTCGGCCTTTCCGGTATGAACTTCGTCAGGGTATGCCAGCTTTACGCCGTTTGGGTATATTGGGTTCACGGGTATTTCGTCCATCTCACCGTACAGACCGTATTCGCAGTTTAGTTCTATGCTGCCCAACTGTCTGCTTGCCGTTGAAAACGAGCCTATTACCTCGCCCGGTATACCGTTGCTGCCAGCTGATACGCCTATTATGCTGGATTCAACTATGCTGCCGCTGCCTACATCTATTATGGCGCCTGTATCTATATCCGTTATAGGGTGGCCGAGCGCTCCGTATCTGAGCGACGACATATTGCAAAAGGACAGCGTACCAATGCCCGATGTACTGTCCCTCACCCACATACCTGCCCGGTATGTGTCGTTTTCTGGATCCTTAACGGGAGTAAGCGCGACAGTCAGCTGCTGCCCGTCGCGGCGAACAGTCACCATCAGTTCCCCGCCTTTAGAGCAAAGCTCGCTCAGATGCAGCGAATCCCGCACAGTCTCGCCGTTGACCGCAGTTATGACGTCTCCGGCCCTTATGCCGGCAGACGCCGCCGGGCATATTTGCGCAGTTTCGGATATGCTGCCCAGGCCCACCACCAGCGCCCCGTCTGTATATATGGATACGCCTATGGGCATCCCTCCCGGCATTACGGTTATGTCCTGCCGTTCGCCGTACTCTATGGTCTTTATTGGTATAGCGCCGAAAAGGCGAATGCTGGCGCTGCCGCTTTTTCCGGAGAGCGTCTCGGAAAGGTTTTCCGAAACATATACATCCCTGTCGCCCATACTGAGGCTTAGCGGTCCGCTCAGGCTCCGGCATATATTTTCCAGCTGATCGGTGGATACGCTGTTGGACAGCCCGCGCACATAACTCATCTGCTCGCCTGAATTAAAGCAGACGAGCATCACACACAGCGCCAGACCTATGCATTTCGCAAGATTTTGCCAGAGTCTTTTCATATATACACCGCCTTAAAGAATAAAAATAAACACCGCGAAGCAACTTCGCAGTGTTTATGATTTGTAATGTCGATGTATTTTATTATTTATTTTTACGACGCTTTTGCTTGATTTCTTCAGAGTGGGTTATCAGTTCCCTGGCGTGCTCGTAGGCTAGCTTTGAATCCTCCATGCCGCTCATCATACGGGCGATGTATTCGTACCGTTCCTCCATTTCCAGCCGCTTCAGGCTTGTTCTGGTAGTCTGTCCATCGTCCTGCTTCTGCACCATAAAGTGTACGTCCGCAAGGGCCGCTATCTGGGGCAGATGTGTCACGCAAAGCACCTGATGATTATCCGCTATGCTCACCATCTTTTCGCCCACCACCGCGGCTATGTGGCCGCTTATGCCCGTATCTATTTCGTCGAATATCAGCGTGGGTATGGAATCCGCATTGGCGGCAATAGCCTTGAATGCCAGCATTATGCGTGACATCTCTCCACCCGACGCTACTTTTTCAAGGGGCTTCAGGCTTTCGCCCGGGTTGGCGGAAAGCATGAATTCCACCCTGTCCATGCCGTTCTGTCCCGGCTCCGTGAGCGGGTCAATTCTGACCTCGAACCGCGCCTTTTCCATGCCAAGATCCTTCAGGTGGCTCAGCAACTCACCTTGCAGCTTTTCTGCCTCTGTGCGTCGTATATCCGTAAGCGCGGCCGCTTCAGCCCTGTAGAGCTTTTCCTTATCCGCAAGCTGTTTTTGCAGTTTTTCCCGCTTTTCCTGCGCGCCCTCCAGCTGCCCGAGACGTTCCGACGCCCGCTCGCCGAAGGCGATAACATCTTCTACCTCTGGGCCGTATTTCTTTTTGAGGTTTGAATAGATCTCAAGCCGCTGCTCTATCTGATCTATCCTGCCCGGCTCAAAGTCGAAAGAATCCCTCATATCCCTGAGCGCATAGCCTATATCCTCGATGGTATAATACGCCTCGCTGAGCCGCTTTGACAGCTCGCCGTACTCTGAGGAGATGCCTGATATATCCTTCATGGCAGATACGGCTTGGCTGAGAAGCCCCACGGCCCCTTCGTCTCCAGAGACAGCCTCGGAGCTCTTCTGCAGCGACGTCATTATACGTTCTGCATTGATAAGCACCGCCCGCTCCTCCGTGAGCTTCTGCTCTTCATCGGCAGTGAGCCGTGCATTTTCTATCTCGTTTATCTGATATCTTAATATGTCCGCTTCCCGGGCCCGCTCGTCCTCGGAGCCGAAGCCGCCCAAAAGCTCTGACTGTATAGCCTTGCATTCGGAATAAAGCCCCGCCACTTTTTCGCGTTGAGCCCTATCCCTTTCCCCTGCGAAAGAATCCAGAAACCTTATATGCCGCGACTGCATGAGCAGCGACTGGTGTTCATGCTGGCCGTGAACATCTACCAGCAGGTCTGTTATCTGCTTAAGCGTAGCAAGGTTAACGAGCGTACCATTTATGCGGCATACGTTTTTGCCCGAAGCCGACAGCTCACGGGATATTATCAGACCGTCGTCCTCCAGCTCATTCTGCCGCAGCATGGACTTTACGGCTTCCTCGCCTTCTATATCGAACTCCGCCTCTACAGACGCCTTTTCCGCTCCCGTGGTTATGAGCTCCCTGCTTGCCCGCTCTCCCAGCGCCAGATTTACAGCGTCAATAATGATGGATTTACCGGCTCCGGTCTCACCGGTAAGCACGTTAAGCCCATTGTCGAAATCCATATCCAGCCGCTCTATCAGGGCGACGTTTTTTATAGACAGCCTTTTTAACATTAACCTCTCCGCCGCAGTTAGGCCTTGAGCATATCCTGAAAGCGCTTTATAAGCTCAGGGGTGACAGCCGGGTCCTTTACGGCAACAAAAATAGTATTATCTCCGGCCATAGTGCCTACTATGTCATCGAGGCGCATAGAATCTATAGCTTCCGCCGCAGCAGGAGCCGTGCCGGTAATGGTCTTTATGACTATAAGATTTCCCGCTTCGGCCATGGATACAACCGAATGGGCAAATATGCTTATGAATCTATCCTTGAGCCCCGCCTCTGCCTTATCGACCGTAGCATATTTATAGGAGCCGCCTTCGGTCAATACCTTTATAAGCCTCAGATCCTTTATGTCGCGGGATACTGTGGCCTGCGTCACCTTTACTCCTCTGTCATTGAGCATTGAGGCAAGCTCATCCTGCGTATTGATATCGTACTGGTCAATAAGCTCGAGTATCATGGAATGCCGTGCAGATTTCATTACTTCACTCCTCCGTCAGCTATGATTTTTTCTCTTGTATATCGTATATTCGCGATTGTCCGCTTCGCGAAAAATAAATACGTATTTATCAGGAAAGCTTATTTCGTATGAGTGAATAAAGATTCCGATCGCCGAGCCTTATAAACCGCACGCTGCGCCGGCTTCTGCATATTCTTACCATGTCCCCGGGCACTATGCGCTCCGTGGATACGCCGTCCATTCCCAGGAAACCCTCCTGTTTTATGGAAAGCTCTATTACGGAATCCCCGGGCGCAATTATAGGCCTGAAGGCCAGTGTATGAGGGCATATTGGGTTGATTATCACAACGTCGGTGTTAGGAGCGATTACCGGACCTCCGGCTGAGATAGAATAGCCCGTGGAACCGGTCGGCGTAGCTACTATAAGGCCGTCACAGGAGACAGTTCCCGCATCTATGCCGTTCACATTTACAGTAATCGATACTACGCCGGAGAACTTTTTTCTGTACAAAACCGCCTCGTTAAGGCAGTCCTTAGCGGCGCAGCCATTCACGCTGCATGAAAGCATCATGCATTTATCCGTACGGTACTGCTCGCTCTCTATAGCGTCCAGCGCGTCGGATATGCCCTCTACATCTATCTCGCTCAGGAATCCTATGCGGCCAAAGTTTATGCCAAGTATGGGTATGTCGTGCTCGGCGGCGTATCCTGCTGCGTGAAGTATTGTGCCGTCTCCGCCTATGGCTATCATGAGGCCGGGAACCTGCTCCTGTATCGTTTCGTAGCCGCTGAATTCCTCCATATTTGCGAAGGATCTGTCTATAAAGCACTTAATGCCCCGGCTCCTTGCTACGCCGTACACAGAGCTTACTGCGGCCAGTGCGCCTTCATTATTGGGGTTTGCAAATATGCCAATGCTCTGGATTCGCATTTAACTTTAAAGCTCCTCTGTAAATTGAAAAAGTGTTTTTATAAATCGCGACGGTTGGCATATGGACTTTTTATGATAATATGCTCGTCAGCAAAAGAATAATTTTAATGTACATTAATTGTATGCATATTATCGTCATATTTCAAGTATAAATATTATTTTCTTGAAAAAAATATGCATCAGGCCAACTCACCGTGCGCCATATCCACAATATGCGGTATGTCGGCCAATACCTCTGTACCTCCTGCTGTGCCGCTTTTTTCCAACAACAGCAGGAACTCTATGTTCCCCTTCGGCCCGGTTATGGGAGAATAGTCTATCTGACGTATAGAGAACCCTGTGTCCAGGGCAAAACGGGCGGTATCCTCCACTACCTGACGGTGTGTATCCTTATCCCTCACCACGCCGTTTTTGCCTACCCGGCCTCGGCCCGCCTCAAACTGCGGCTTTACGAGTATGACTGCCTGTGCTCCTTCGCTAAGGCTTTTATATATACCGGGCAGTATCAGCTTAACTGATATAAATGAAACGTCCATTGAGGCAAAGTCAGGAGCCTCTGTAAACCAGTCCGGTTCCATATTGCGGGCGTTTGTGCGCTCCATCACTACGACCCTCGCATCGTTTCTCAGCTTCCAGTCCAGCTGTCCGTAGCCCACATCTATGGCGTATACCTTTTTTGCGCCGTTTTGCAGCATGCAGTCGGTAAAGCCGCCGGTAGAGGCTCCCACGTCCATGGTCACCATATCGGTAAAATCAAGGCCATATTTCCTTACAGCCTTATCGAGCTTCAACCCGCCGCGGCTCACAAACGGTATTGCCTGTTCCTTTACGGTAAGCAACGCGTCTTCTGGCACAGCCGCGCCTGGCTTGTCTATCCGCAATGTATCGATGAACACCTCGCCCGCCATTATAAGCGTGCGCGCCTTTTCACGGCTGGGCGCCAGCCCCAGCTCCACAAGCCTTACATCTGCCCTTACTCCGCTCATTTTATTCCCTCCATGGCCATCAATACCCGCACCCTGACAGCCGTTTCGTCCATGCCGCACAGCCTGGTCTGCTCATCGCAGGTACCTTGGCCCACCGGCTTTTCACTCACGCCCATGCACTCGACCTTTATGCCTGCGAGCCGCTGGGCTATTCTGCTGCCCATGCCCCCCTGGGCGATGCCGTCCTCAATCGTTATGACGTAAGAAGCCTTCTGTTTTATCATGTCCAGCATATCCTCGTCCATAGGACGTATGAACCTTGCGTTCACCAGCCCGACATCGAGGTTTTCAACTGCTTTTTCCGCTATCTCCACCATGCGGCCCGTAGCTACCACCGTAACCTTGGCTATGGGTTTTATCTCAATCCATTTGCCGTACTCTACCGCCGGATATGCTCTGTCCGGCAGAGCGCCCTTTCCATACCGCACGGCTGCAGGGACGTCGCCCTCCACCGCCATTTTGAGCATTTCCTCAAGCTCGCCCTTAGAGGCCGGGGAATATATCTCCACATAAGGCATAGTCAGACAGTAGGCAATATCGTACACGCCCTGATGGGTTTCGCCGTCCGCGCCCACAAGGCCCGCCCTGTCTATGGCGAAGACCACGTGCAGCCTTTGCAGCGCCACATCGTGGAGTATTTGGTCGTAAGCCCTCTGTAAAAATGATGAGTATATTGCTACCACAGGCTTCATACCGCCCATAGCAAGCCCTGCGGCCATGGTTACGGCGTGCTGCTCAGCTATGCCAACGTCAAAGAATCTTTCCGGGAACGCCTCTCTGAAGGGCTCCATGCCGGTACCCTCACTCATGGCAGCGGTTATGACTGCAAGGTCCTTCTCCTGCCTGCCAATGCGGCACAGCGTCTCTCCTGCGATGGCCGAGTTGTCCTTTTTAGCCGTGCCGGGACTCCTGCCGGTATCGGGGTCGAATTTTCCTATGCCGTGGAATCTGCTCGGCTCCTTCTCCGCCGGGCCGTAGCCCTTTCCCTTGACGGTCAGCACGTGCAGCAGCACGGGATTTGGCACTTTTTTTGCAAGATTCAACGCCTCTGTAAGACTCTGTATGTCGTGACCCGACACTGGGCCCAGATAAGTAAAGCCCAGCTCCTCAAACAGCACATTAGGCAGCAGAAGGTACTTTATCCTGGACTTTACCTTTGACAGCCAGGCATGTATACGCGGCCCAGCCTTTGTCATCTTATCCAGCATATTCACCATGCCTCGCTTGAAGGCGAGATAACCGCTGCTGACGCGCATACTGTCAAGATGCCTTGGCAGTGCGCCTACATTCTTGGATATGGACATATTGTTGTCGTTAAGTACGACGATAAGCGGCAGCTCGCTCTGTCCCGCGTCGTTGAGAGCCTCGAAGGCCATGCCGCCGGTAAGCGCCCCGTCGCCTATCACCGCCACGACACGTCCCGGCGTGCCCTTTATGCGCATGGCGCGCAGCATGCCCAGCGCCGCAGAAATGGAGGTGCTGGAATGGCCGGTATTGAAGGTATCAAATTCGCTCTCCTCTGTCTTGGGAAAGCCCGCAAGGCCGTTCATCTGCCTGAGCGTAGGGAATTCGGCCGCACGGCCGGTCAATATTTTGTTGACATAGGTTTGGTGGCCCACGTCGAATATGATCTTATCCTTTGGCGTATCAAAGGCGCGTTGAAGCGCTATGGTAAGCTCCACCACGCCGAGATTGGAGGCCAGGTGCCCGCCGGTCTTTGATACCGACCGCACCAGAAACTCCCTTATCTCCGCGGCAAGGTCATCGAGCTCATTCTCGGGAATGCGCCTGAAATCCTCTATGCTTTTGATGCCGTCAATGTAACTGGTTTTCATTATATCCCGTAAATATCCCGCATTCCGTCAGCTTTTTCGGCTTAACGTGGCGTTTGTAAGCTCCCGCAGAAGCCACGCCTTTTCTCCGAATATCTCCAGCGCAGCCAATGCGTTTTCAGCCGTCTGTCCGGCGATTTTTTTTGCTTCTTCAAGTCCTACCAGCGAGATATATGTAAGCTTTCCCTCCTGAGCGTCCTTTCCCAGCGTCTTGCCCATGCTTTCAAAGCTGCCTTCTACATCAAGTATATCGTCAGTCATCTGGAACAGGTCGCCGTAAGCATATCCGAAATCGCTCAGCGCCTTCAACTGCTCTTCATCAGCGCCCGCTACGCAGCCGCCCGCAAGCAGCGACGCTCGTATCATTGCGCCGGTCTTGTTGACATGTATAAAGCGCAGCGTATCCATATCCCGCGCACCGGACTTTTCAGAAGCCAGGTCTGCCACCTGACCCGCTACCATGCCCTGCACGCCTGCGCCCTCGGATACCGCCTGTGCGGCTTTTATTTCGCCTTGACAGGGGTTATTTGCTATTGCAGCAAGCATGGTATCAAATGCCAGCGAAAGCAGTCCGTCCCCCGCCAATACGGCGTTTGCTTCGCCAAACACCTTATGGTTGGAAGGCATGCCCCGTCTGTAATCATCGTTATCCATGCATGGCAGGTCGTCATGTATGAGAGAATAGGTGTGTATCATCTCAAGGGCACAGGCAAACGGCAGCGCGCGCCGTATGTCGCCGCCAAGTATCTCGCATACGTACAGCGTCATTGCGGGGCGGAGCCTCTTGCCGCCCGCCTCGAGGCTGTAGCGCATGGCGCTTTTAAGATCCTTCGGCGCGCCGCAGCCGTCCACTATCGCAAACAGTTTTTCTTCGACTATGCCCTTATACCGGGCCAGCTCATGCTTATAACACATATATCAGACCTCCGAAAGGGAACTGTCTACCTTTTCGAGGCGTCCCTCGTACTGGGCAAGCAGGCCGAGGCAATACCTGGAAAGCCCCGCGCCTTCCTCGTAAAGCTTAACCATTTCTTCTATTGGCAGATTGCCGTCTGAAAGCTTTTCCACTATGCCGTCCAGCTTTTCCTTGGCCTGTTCGAATGTCATTTCCTTCTTTGCCATGGCGTTTCCTCCGCTTGCAGTATGTTTATGCTATCAACAGTAATATTCGCGGTACCGTCTCTCATTATAAGCCTTGCAGCCAAGCCTTCTTTAAGCTCCGCTGCGCTGCCTACGTACCTGCCTTCGGCCTGCACCATACCGTAGCCTCTCTCCAGTACCTTGCCCGGAGACAGCGCTTCAAGGCGCGCAGTCAGGCTTTCTATGGAATGGGTGGCGTTGGCAGTCTCTGCCCTCACATTGTTCGCCATGGCGCTCTGCTCTGCCGCTACCTCGCTGCGCAGCAGCGCTATCCGGTGGTGGGCAGATTGGAATGCGGCAGATTTGCCCATATCCGAAAGCTCCGCCTTTATCCGTCCAACATAGCCCGTAGCGGCCGAGCGCAGCCTTTCGAGAGCCATTCTCACGTCTCCCTCCAGCCTTGCCCGCTCCGGCACGCAAAGCTCTGCCGCCGCAGACGGTGTGGGAGCCCGCATGTCAGCTGTAAAGTCGGCTATGGAAAAATCCGTCTCATGCCCTACGGCGCTTACAACGGGTATCTTGCTCTCATATATAGCCTTTGCGACTATCTCCTCATTGAAGGGCCAAAGATCCTCCATACTGCCGCCGCCGCGGCCCACTATCAGCACATCCGCCTTCTTTATTCGGTTCATTTCGTTTATCGCATGGGCGATCTCCGCCGCCGCCCCCTCACCCTGAACCCGTACCGGGTACAGCAGTATATTCATGCCATCAAAGCGGCGGCGCGTTATATTGATTATATCCTGCACCGCGGCTCCCGTAGGCGATGTGACCACGCCTACACATTTGGGCAGTATAGGTATGGGCTTCTTATGGCTCTCATCGAAGTAGCCCCTGGCATCAAGCCGTGTCTTCATCAGCATAAAGCGGCGGAAAAGCTCTCCTTCCCCTTCCCGCTCCATGGCTGTGACGTAAAGCTGGTACTGGCCGTCCTTGACGTAAAGCGACACGCTTCCGTATACCCTTACGGATTGACCGTCCTCCGGCGAAAAATCGAGCTCATAGGCGTTCTGCCGGAACATTACGCAACGCACCAGCGCCCCTTCGTCCTTCAGCGAAAAATAAAGATGTCCTGAGGAATGCCTCTTAAATCCGCTCAATTCTCCGCATACGCAAACATTGTTCAAAAGCAGATCTCTTTTGAGCATACCGTTCACATATTCGTTTAGCTGAGTCACCGTCAGCTTGTAGCCGTTATCCAACAATGGTGTTTTCCGCAGCCTCCACTGTGTTTTCCATAAGCATGGCGATGGTCATGGGGCCAACTCCTCCCGGCACCGGGGTTATATACCCCGCTATCTTTTCTACCGGCTCGAAGTCCACATCACCGCACCACTTTCCGTCGATTTTATTCTGTCCTACGTCTATCACTACGGCTCCGGGCTTTACCATATCCGCCGTGATAAGCCTTGGTCTGCCCGCGGCGGATATGAGTATATCCGCCTCTTTGGTGATGCTGCCCAGGTTCTCCGTTTTGGAGTGGCATACTGTCACAGTTGCGTCGCTGTTCAGCATAAGAAGGGCGGCAGGCTTTCCAACCAGGCTGCTTCGTCCTATCACGGCGCAGCGCTTGCCGGCTATGTCTATGCCGGTGCTCTTTACCAGGTGCAGTATTCCCTTGGGCGTGCAGGGTATAAAGCCCCTGTTTCCCGTCATGAGCGCGCCTGCGTTTACAGCATGGAGACCGTCTACATCCTTACCGGGAGAAATACATGACAGCACACGCAGCTTGTCCATATGCTCTGGCAGCGGGAGTTGTACCAATATTCCGTGTACAGTGTCGTCGGTATTCAGCTTTTTTATAAGCTCCGTAACCTGGGCTTCCGCCACGCTTCCGTCAAGATGGTATTCTTCAGTCTCTATGCCGTTTTCTCTGGCGCGTTTTTCTTTTGAGTTGACGTATAATCTGGATGCCGGGTTATCTCCCACAAGCACTACTGCGAGCTTAGGTATCACGCCCCTGCCGCGCAGCTCCCGCGCCCTGAGGTTTATGTTCTCATATATGCTTTCAGCTATTTCTTTTCCGTCTATCAGCCTTGCCATCTGCCCTCCGTGCGCCGCTTGTGATTTTTCATATTATATCATACCCTAAAAGCTGTCCTTTTTCCAGCAATAAAGCACCGTCTGCAATACCGCAAACGATGCCTTGCGTAAGCTTTTATGTTTTTCCATAAGCCTATGCCTGTGGTTCGCCCTCTATTCGCTTCGCAAAGGTGCCCAGCATGCCGTTTATGTAAGCTGAGGAGCGGTCGCCGCCAAACTGCTTTGCGAGTTCTACCGCTTCGTTTATGGATACGCCGCAGGGTATGTCGTCCCTGTACAGCATCTCATAGATCGCCACCCGAAGCACACAAAGATCCACCTTGGGCATACGCTCTATGCGCCATCCGATAGACAATTCGTTGATAATGTCGTCTATCTCGGCTTCATGCTCCTGTATGCCCTTTAATACCTGCTCGGAGTAGATTATGTCCTCCTCCATAGGCTTCTCGGTGATGCCGGACTTGTCCAACACGTCCTCATAGGTTTCCTCTCCTCCGAAAAGGCTTGCGAAAGCAAGCTTCATGGCGACCTCACGGGCGGTTTTTCTGCTCATTTGTAAAAGTACCTCTTGACGTTAATTTTTTCTGAATAAACGGTTCAAAGCCTCTTGAAGGCCTTCCTTGCCGCCCTTATCCAGTATGCATCCGACGAAATAGCACAAGGCTGTAATGGCGGTCAACAGCAGAGTACGCCAGAAGCCTATGGTGAATATCAGCACCGCCAAAAGTATTCCGCCTGCAATGCCTATTACGCGCCATTTATATTCCTTTAAAAATTGCCTAAATTCGTCCATCGTATGTTCCTCTGTTTTTAGGGGGATCAGGCTTCAGCCTTCTTCTCGGGCTCAGTTGAGACAAGAATGCTGACGTCGCTCACCTGTATGCCGGTAATTGTCTGTATGTAATCTATAAGGCTGGTCCTGAGGGCTTCTGTAGTCTCGGGAATATTGGCTTCCTCTGCTATTACAACTCTCAGGTCGATCTTGAGCTTGTTTTCTACCACTGCAATGCGGCTGTCGCACTTTTTGACATTGCCGTTGGCAGTAGCGCAATGACGCTTGACCATATCGTCTATGGCCGCGAGGGTTATGCTGGAGATACCCATCTCGTTCTGGGAGATAACAGCCGAGGCGGGTGCCTGATTCTTGGGCGCCCTGCGGTTGAAGCCTATAATGAGTACTATAGCGATAAGGCAGAGCAGCAATCCGACACCGGCGGTTATCCAGCCGTTTATGGCGGAAGCGTAGGGCAGCGCGGCTATGGCGTTTACAGTGTCAGCCGTTATGAAGTTAAGCGCAACGCCTATAAAGCACAAGCCCAGCGCAAACAGCACCAGCATTACCAGCACCAGCAGTATCCTGTAGAGTACCTTTGGTTTCATAATTTGATACCTCTGTATTAATTTAGCTTTAAGTGATGGAAGGCTTTATCAGCATTCCTTTTCTTCTTCAGTCTCTGCGGGAGCGGGGACAGCCGCCTTCTTTTCAGGCTTCTCGAAAGCTATTGCCTGCACGAATACGTTTACGGCCGTCACATTCAGGCCTGTCATATTCTCGATGGTGCTCTTTACCTTGCGCTGCAGATTGGTAGATACCTCGTGAATCTTAAATCCGTATTTGATTATGGCGCTTATGTCTATTGTGGCGGTATTGTCGTTGATGTCTACTTTTACGCCCTTAGTCATGCTCTTCTTGTTGAGCATGCCGGTAATGCCTTCTACTACCGTTCCACCCAGGCTGTCTACACCCTCTACCTCGTTTGCCGCAAGGCTGGCTATTGTAGCTATCACATCAGGCGCGAAGGTTATCTTGCCGCCCTGTATATCCATTGCTTCCATGGAAATGCTCTCTTCAGTTGCCATTATGCATGCCTCCTTCAGGTATTTGTTTTATTATTATAACAGGTTTTGCCTTTTCTGCATAGATAATGATCAGGATTTTGCAGTTTAGTCACGAATTTGCCTATTTGCCCGTCATCACCTTTATGTTTTCTGCAGGCTCGCCGGTCTCCTTCTTGGTTATTTCAAGTATCTGCGCCACCTGCTTGTCGCTAAGCTCGTCGGCCTTTACCACTACGTTGACCGTTCCTGCGTGGAATGTTACCGCCGCGTCCTCAAAGCCCTTTGCCTTGATCAGGCTCTCCACGGTAAATTCCTTTTCCATGTTTTCCACCAACGTTAGCTTCTGCCCCTGTGCGTCCGCAAGCGTCTCATCGTCACTTGCAGAAGCTGCTATTACCTCGTCCAGATACTCCATTTCGAGCTTACGCACCTGCTCCCGATCGTCCCGGAATGTGGCAAAATAGTCCCCGGGCACGTACTCCCCCTGCTGTGCTTCCTCTGCGGGCTGAAACGCCTCGTCCCCGCCGGACCCAGTCTTTGCGGCGTTCGTCTTCAGGTTGAGCAAAAACGCCCCTACGAACAAAACAGCCACCACCATCAGCACCAGATACTTCTTGACAAATCTTACCATTATTTCATTCCTCCGTTCCGTTTATTCCCATTTCAAGCACCTCGACTCTGGAGGCTTCCACCCCCAGCACTGCCTGCACCGCCGACTGGAGCTTCATCCTTACGGATATGTCGGCTGCGCCCTGAGCCACTACTATCACGCCTCTTACCGTAGGCTGCCTCTCCATAAGTACCACGGCCTCGTTTTCACCGTTCTGGTATACCGTTACGGGGCTTAATGATTCCGTCCGGTTCTCACCTTCGCCATTATAGGTGCTGCTTTGGGTGATATCGGTATTCATCGCCGGAATCTTCTCCTTGCCCGTCTCGTAGGTTATCATTACTTTTACCTTTCCCGCGCCCCTCACGCAGCTCAGCGTATCAATGAGTCTCTGCTCAAGGTCGTCCTGCTGAACCGTCTCAGTATCCTTTGCCTCCTCCTTTTGCTTTTTTCCTCCGTATGTTGGCAGGCAGAGCAGCAGGCAAAGCGCCCCCAGGCCGCAGTACACGGCTATTTCCAGCCGCTTATTTGCTTTTAACCTGTCTACAAAGCTGTCCAGCAGCTTCTTCGCCCTGTTATCTTCCATTGGGCAGCACTCCCGTTATTATTCTTATGACAGCCGTAAGGGCAACTATGTCCAGCGCTTTTCTGGCGCTCCTCTGCATGCCTCCCTCAGGTATGGCGCACTTTAATATGTATGCCCCGCATGCTATCCCCACCAGCTGCACGCATGCAGAGTTAAGAATGCTTATCATTTCCGTCATTTTATCCCACCCCCGAAGCCAGCAGCGCCGCCGCAACGGCCAGCATATTCATCAGCACCGCTATTGCGCTTACAGCAAACATATACGTGCAGCTGTCAGCCGCCGCCGTAAGCATAGCGGATATTCTCCCGTCGTCCGCCACGGCGCATATGGCGGCGGTTATCCTCATGCTTATGACCGAACACAGCATTCGTATGCCGGGAGCTGTAAAGTACAAAAGCAACAGCAGCAGCGCCACTGTACCCGCCGCGTTCTTCAGCACAATCGCCCCGGCCCTCAGCCCTTCATATGTGCCGGATATCACTCCGCCCACTACAGGTACGGATTTATCGAAGGCGTATTTCAGCGCCTTCACCCCCGCGCTGTCCAGTCCCGCTGCATTTAGGCTCTTTATGCTTACGCTGCCCAGAAAGAAGGTGAACGTCAGCCCCATGCCCCATTTCAAAAGGCTCTTTATCAGCCCAGCCATTGCCTTGAGCTGCTTGTTCTCGCTGACCGTACCCGCTGTGGACAGCGCGCACATCATCAGAATGAACGGCATGAAGGTATTTCGAAACGCCTCCGTCATGCCGCTGCAAAGC
>ULWL01047866.1_pt1 | contig 17404 bp, 15 predicted proteins | sample 1960171 | NCBI WGS metagenome assembly ULWL01 (sample SAMEA4835807, study PRJEB28245) | human gut metagenome | biome: gut microbiome; material: fecal sample | place: Denmark | collected 2008 | reverse complement strand
AGTGATATAATCATTACATAAATCATTACTCTTTTTTGTTTATTTTTTATTTCTTCTTGATTCATTTATTTTACCTCTACTTTCTATAAATATTATATATCACACAAACTTTAATGTCTAGTTAATTTTTAATCTAAAATATTTTACGGAACCATTCACTTTTAGATTTATACTTTATTAGTTTGGCTTAATTGCTAGGCACCATATTTATTTTTATTAACCACCTTATAAAAAATAAATTATTTAATTTTTTTATCTTATTTAACACTTAGTTTACTTTATTATGTCTCAATATAAAAAAAGAACAACATTTCTGTTACTCTATTTCACTGGAATAAGCTTTTCCTTACCACCCATGTATGGTCTTAACACCTCAGGTATAGTAAGAGTTCCATCTTCATTATAATTATTTTCAAGTACTGCAATTAATCCTCTAGGACTAGCCACAACTGTATTATTTAAAGTATGTAAGTAATAGTTACCATTATCTCCCTTAACTCTAATACCTAGTCTTCTTGCTTGTGCATCACCTAAATTAGAGCATGATCCAACTTCAAAATACTTCTCTTGTCTAGGACTCCAAGCCTCAATATCACAACTCTTAACCTTTAAATCAGCTAAATCACCACTACAACATTCTAACTGTCTAACTGGTACATTCATGTTTCTAAACACTTCAACAGTATATTTCCACATTTCATTATAGAACCTCATTGAATCTTCTGGCTCGCAAAGAACGATCATCTCTTCCTTTTCAAATTGATGAACTCTATATAAGCCACGTTCTTCTAAACCATGAGATCCACCCTCTTTTCTAAAACAAGGTGAATAACTAGTCATCTTAATAGGTAAACTTTTTTTATCAATAAGTTGGCCTTGAAATCTACCTATCATTGAGTGCTCACTAGTACCAATTAAGTATAAATCTTCTCCTTCAATCTTATACATCATTGCTTCCATCTCAGGAAATGACATAACCCCAGTAACAACACCAGCATGAATCATAAAAGGTGGAATTGCATAAGTAAATCCTTTATCGATCATATAATCTCTAGCATAAGCAATCATCGCTTCATGAAGTCTAGCAACATCACCTAATAAATAATAAAATCCTTCACCACTAGTTCTACCAGCAGAATCTTTATCTAGTCCATTATACATTGCGATTATATCAGCATGATAAGGTATCTCAAAACTTGGCTTATAAGCCTCTCCAAATCTTTGAACCTCAACATTTTCACTATCATCTTTTCCAATTGGCACACTTTCATCTATAATATTAGGTATTACCATCATCTTCTCTTTAATAAGAGCATTCTTCTTTTCAAAAGAAACTTCTAATATCTTAATCTGTGCATCCATATCAGCAATTTTTTTCTTAATATCTTCGGCTTCTTCTTTCTTGCCATCTCGCATTAACTTACCAATCTCACCAGATAACTTGTTTTTCTCTGCTCGCAAATTATCACCTTTAACCTTGGCATCTCTTACTGCTTCATCTAACTCATAAATTTCATCAACTAAAGGTAATTTTTCGTCTTGAAATTTCTTCTTAATATTTTCTTTAACTAATTCTCTATTTTCTCTAATAAGTTTAATATCTATCATTTTACATCATCAACCTTTCTTTTAAATAAATTATTAAACATAAGCATTCTATCCGATCGTTTATTCATAAAACCCTCTCTTTTCTTAACAAAAAAAGAATGGCACATAAGGAGCATATAAATGCGGTACCATCCTCAATTTAACTTAATTCATATAACGGCAATGCCGGATGCTATTAACATCACTAATAGGTAGATTCGTTAAAGTCCTTATTAGTTCTCACCAGCCACTAACTCTCTTAAAATTATCTTTAACTATAATCCTATATCTTCGCTTTATAAAAAGATTTTAACACTTAATAGGTCTAAAATCAAGTGAAATTATTTTGTTGTCTTCTCCAAAAATATTTTTTGACTAAACCCGCCTCTTTTTTCACGCTTGCTTTTCATAACAGAAATTATACTATCTAAGTCTTTACCTTCAAGAGTGCCTATTGCGCATAATACTTCAAGCACGTCTGCTAGTTCTTCTACTCTATCCTCTAGACTCACTGCTTTTAATACTTCATTACATTCTTCTAATAACTTCTTTTCAAGTTCTATTCTAAACTCCTCATCACTTAGTACTCTTGTATAAGGTACTTCTCCATTATTTTTTATCTTCTCGGGAATCTTATCCCTAACTAATTTATTAAATACTCTTTCTTCCATATTTTCTCCTTTTTTTGCTTTGATCACACTTTTGTAAAAAAGACACCTAAAAAGGCATCTTAAAGTTACCACTACTCATCTTCTTCATCATATCTTTCATCATCTCAAATTGCTTTAAAAGTCTATTAACTTCTTCAACACTTCTTCCAGAACCCTTTGCTATTCTAATCTTACGACTAGCTTTTAATACTTCTGGATGTCTTCTTTCGTAAGGTGTCATAGATAAGACTATTGCTTCAACATGAGCCATATCCTTTGGATTAATATTAATATTATTAAGTCCCATATTTCTTGCACCAGGAAGCATCTTTAAGATATTTTCAAGTGGTCCTAACTTTCTAATTTGTTTCATATTAGTAAGAAAATCTTCTAAATCATAAGAGCCTTTTTTCATCTTACGCGTTAAATCTTTAGCTTCATCTTCATCAATAACACTCTCTGCCTTCTCGGCAATAGATAAAATATCTCCCATATCCAAAATACGTTCTGCCATTCTCTCTGGATAAAAAGGACTTAATCCATCTAACTTTTCACTATCACCAACAAACTTAATTGGTATATTTGTTAAATGTCTAACAGATAATGCTACACCACCCTTAGTATCGCCATCCATTTTAGTTAAGATAGCACCAGTAAGTGGAAGTTTATCATTAAATCCACGAATAACATTTATTGCATCTTGTCCCATCATCGCATCAATTACTAGGATAATTTCATCTGGATTTGCAATCTCATTTATATCAATAAGTTCTTTCATTAACTCTTCATCAACATGTAGTCTACCAGCAGTATCGATAATAACATAGTCATTATTATTAGTCTTAGCATATTCCAAAGCCTCTTTTACAATAACTCGTGGATCTTCCTTACCCTTAGTAAATACAGGAATGCCTAAACTCTTTCCTACTTCACATAGCTGATCAATAGCGGCTGGTCTATAAACATCACAAGCAACAAGTAATGGATTCTTACTATTTTTCTTACGCACTAAATTAGCTATTTTACCACATGTCGTTGTTTTACCAGAACCTTGTAAGCCCACAAGCATAATACAAACAAAATTTTTATCAGTAACAAGTGGTACATAATCAGAACCTAATAAACTAACTAGTTCGTCCTTAACTAATTTAATAAAAACCTCATCAGGTTTTAAACTCTTACTAACATCCATACCTAACGCTTTATTTTTAACATTAGTAGTAAATTCTTTAACAACTTCATAATTAACATCTGCTTCCAATAAAGCCATCTTTATCTCACGAATAGCATCACCAATATTTTCCTCAGTAATTCTACCCATTCCTTTTATATTCTTAATTGCATTACTAATACGGTCTCCCATATATTCAAACATATTTATCACCTAAAAACTATTATACTAAAAAAAAGCCTTTAAATAAAGGCTATTTGTCATTATCAATATCGTTATCTTTAAACTTTTCATTAAGTGCTACAAGTTTTTTCTTATTTTTAACAAGTATCAATATTACTATTAGAAATAATCCTAAAGATAAAGCGGCAAGACCATATATAATTCCTTCTTTTAAATCTTTATCTTTTTGTTCTTTATTATACTCATCTATATCAAACTTCTGCATTACTTCGCCATCATATTTATAGTAAGCTTCTTTCCCATCTTCTAAATTGACTGCATAAACTAAAGTGACTTTTCCATCGGTAAAGGCACTAATCTCTTTTTCGTTTAGAGTGATTGTTTTAGAAGTAAAATTATTTAGTCTTTTGCTAGGCGTTTTAAATACTAAGGTAAGTCTCTTAGTTAAATACTCATCATAACTTTGATACTTTTCATTATCATATATAAATAGGCTAATGTTTCCACTTTCGTCTTTTAAGCCAACAAGTGTATAGCCAGTTGTCTCATTTTTAAATGCTGGTATATCAAACTCACCAATTTTTATTGTTGTTTCTTCAAATAGCTCTGGCTTCGTTAGATTCTTACTTTCCTTAACAACAGTATATTTTTTATTATTTACAGTAACCTCAATTGGATTTTGGTCTAAAACATTAACTTTTAAAGAATATATATTTGATACACCAGTTTCACTTATTACGGTTATATCAAAAGTATTAAGTCCTTCACTAACTTCTTTTTCACCAGTACCACTAATTGATGCATAAGAATCTTCCTTACTGGCTTTAATAGTAATCTTACTTACTGTTGAAGGAACATTTACAGAATACTCACTAGTTTTTTTATCAAATGCAGGACTTATTTCATAGCCTTCAACTTCTAGGCTCTTTAAATAATTATTACTAGATTTTTCTCTAGGTTTTACAACGCTAACATTTCTAGAACCACTTACTGAAATATTATTACCACTAGCATCAGTAATATCACCAGTCATTGTAAAGTTAATTGTCCCTAAACTAGTCGCCTTACAAGTAACTGTAAAAGACTTAGTTGTATTCTGCCCATTACCCGTTGCATCTGCAAACTTCTGTGTGCATCCACTAGTAGCTCCACTAGATGCAATTCTTATATTCCAAGCTGCTGTACTTTTTACTGTAACAGTTGCACTTACTGAACTGCCATTTTCAACTCTACTTTTATTTACGGAAATACTAGCACTTGGTGCTGCATAAACTATTCCTATATTAAAACATAAACACGAAATAAATAATAAAAACTTCTTCATATAGCCTCCTTTTATCCTTGATTAATTAAGTATTGTCTTAATTTAAGTAAATCTGCTGAGTTAACATTTACTCCACCAGCCATTAGGGCTGCCTTTAGATATGAACCATTTAGTCTGTTAGTTTCAAGTAAATGCTGGCGAACCTTTAATAGGTCTGCTGAATTTATTAGTCCATCACCATTGGTGTCTCCCATTAAAACATACTCATAAATTTCATTTTGATTACCATTAATGCATTCGATTTTCATTCCAGTTCCAAGTAAACTACTTCCTAGCACTTCTTCACCATTAGCTTTTTTTACCATTATCTTAGCATTTCCAGTTGCTTTACTTGTAATTGTACTTACCTTTGTTCCTGGTTCATTTCCACTATAATAATCACCATTTTTACTTAGTCCTAATAAACTTATAAAATCTATTTTAACTTCTTCAGTTTTACCTTCTTCAGGTTTAGGCTCTACTGGTGTTGATGCTCCACCATTATTTTTACCTTTGCCACCATTTGCAAATACTAAGCCAGCTAAAGCCGGATTAGATTCACTACTACTTGCTCCAATATTATAAAAATTATATAAACCAGAATAAGTATATCCTTCATATGTAAACTCGGCACCATTAGTGGTATTAGATAGTTTAGCGCCTGCTTCCTGTCTAGATAAACTAGCTAGGTATAAAGCTGATACTTTAGCATACCTACCGGCTTCTAGAAACAATAAAGAGTAAGTTTTATTACTAATTGGTTCTATATTATCCATAAATGTTCCAGATAATACACCCTTAATTAAACTTTCGTCTACTTCTTTAAAGCCTAAGTTTTCAAACATAAAAACATATCTTTCGTTTAAAAAGTTTCTTGGATCCATAAAGAATGCTACTGCTTCTCTTGTTGCAATACACCAGCCCTTTTCTGTAATTTGTGTTGGACTAGCACAGTGACCGCTACTTACTTCAATGCTACTAACGTTATTTTCAACTGCAACGCCTTCATAAAAATCATATTTGGCATTAAGTGGCGTAAATGTCCAATTATCATGGATACTATGAAGATATCTCAAATAAGGTTTATAACTCTCTGGAAATTCTTTAATCATTTCTTCAAACTTTTCATCACTAGCTTCATCTATTTTTTTTAGTTCAATATCTTTAAATTTACTATCGTAAGTTGTCTCTGGCATATTATCAAAATAAGGTATTACAAAATCATATGCTTCATTTAATTTATTATTTTTACTTAATGAATTATACGTACTAGATGCCTCACTAGATGGTGCTCTTAAATTAGCCATATATTCATGATTAAACTGAGGATAATATGCAGAAGGATTAACATTATATTTTTTTAAATAGGAAGTGTGCTGACCTTTAGAAATATAACCACTACTGATAAATAGTGCTCCACCAGTAATTGCTTTTGCTGGGGAATTCCAAGGTCTTTCATAAGATGTACTTTGCTCACCAACTACTCCAACTAGTGATGAACACACATAACCATATTCACTACTATAATAAATATAGAACCATGGTTTTCCACAACCGTTACCAGCTGGGGTGTCTTGATTAATAATCTCAAATTCAGCACCCTTTGGTATTTCCATAATCTTTTTTACTGAGCTATCTGTAGAAGGTTTTTCTCTCATCGTAACTTGGCTCTTAACATAACCCGTATCAGCAAAAACTTCTAAAGAAAAACATGACAAAAACAAAAATAACAATACTTTCTTCATTTTTATCACCTTACCTCGACAATAGTATAACAAAAAAAGACATATTTTTTAATATATCTCTCATAGTTTAGTGACAAATTCTTGTAAAAAAAATGATTTTAAACTATTTTTCTTTTTTTGCTACTGGTATAAGTGGAATATTATTAGCTTCTCTTACTTGATTTTCTATTTCAATTGCTAAATCAGGGTTTTCTTTTAAGAACACTTTAACGTTTTCTCTACCTTGACCAATCTTTTCACCCTTATAACTAAACCAAGCACCACTCTTATCAATAACCCCAATTTGACTAGCCAAGTCAACTAACTCGCCAACATGACTAACACCTTCACCATACATAATATCAACAGTTGCACTCTTAAATGGTGGAGCAACCTTATTTTTAACTACTTTAATATTAGTTTTATTACCAGCTACACTATCACCAGATTTAATTTGTTCCCCACGTCTTACATCAAGCCTAATTGTCGAATAGAACTTTAACGCTCTGCCACCTGGAGTAGTCTCTGGATTACCAAACAATACTCCAACTTTTTCTCTTAACTGATTAATAAAAATAGCAGTAGTTTTAGTTTTAGAAATAGTTCCAGATAACTTTCTTAAGGCTTGACTCATTAATCTAGCTTGTAAACCAACATGAGAATCACCCATCTCACCTTCAATTTCAGCTTGCGGTACCAATGCTGCAACTGAATCAATTACAACAATGTTAACAGCTTCACTCTTAACTAAAGCATCGCAAATCTCTAATGCTTGTTCTCCAGTATCTGGTTGACTTAATAATAATTCATCTATATTAACACCTAACTTCTTAGCATAAACAGGATCTAGAGCATGCTCTGCATCAATAAATGCCGCAGTTCCACCAGCCTTTTGTACTTCAGCAATTGCATGAAGTGCTATAGTAGTTTTCCCACTAGACTCAGGTCCATAAATTTCAATTATTCTTCCTTTTGGATATCCTCCAACCCCTAAAGCTATATCTAAAGTAAGCGAACCAGTTGATGTAACATCAATATTCATGTGTTCACTACTTCCAAGTTTCATAATAGCACCTTTACCAAATTGTTTTTCAATATCAGCCATTACTTGTTCTAAAGCTTTATTTTTCTCTTTTGTATCAATTGTTTTCAAGTTTTTTCACCTATTCTTTCTCTTACATACTAATTGTATAATACCATTTTTTATTTGTCAAGCATTTTTTCAAACAAATGTATGGCAAATTTTTGATATTAGTAATTATTAAAATTTGCATCAATTTTTATTAAATAATGCCCTCATTCTAAGCACGGAAACAATGTGTAACCTGCTTAATCATCTTCCTTTCTATTCTCGATTAATAAATGCTTTCTTTGTTTTTCTAATTGTTTTAAAGATTTTTCTGGTGTTGGTAAATCTTCTGGCATAGTTCCACCATTTTTTTTGATTGCTTCTCTTACATTTTTCCCGACACTATAATGAGCATCATTTGCATTACTTTCACCAGTTATATTTTCTCTTTTTAGTTTTGCTTCAGTTTGAGTAATACGGAAAAGATTAGCCGCTAATTCTTCACTTCCCATATTATCTAAAATATCTTGCCTATATCTAAGTTTCTTTCTTCTAGCAATATCACCTGCAGTCTCTCCATTATATAATCCTCTATATCCAGCATTGTGAAATTTATCAAAATTTTTAATTCCTGCATTTTTAGCAACAATATTTAAGGAGTAATTACCCTTTCTTGTTAGGTTTCTTTGATAAAATCTTTTCTCATCTTCAGTAAGTGAGCTATATTCTTTTTCAGTTAATTCTTGCTTTCTTGTTTGCACTGCAAAATATGTTTGTCCTAAAGCAACAACTTGTTTTTTAGGGTCAGAATTTTGAACTATTAAATAACAAGCATATCTTGAAAGTTCATAATCAACTTGTTTTCTTTTAGCACCAGAACCTATTTTCACCATTTTTCCCAGTTGGGAAAAATGGTCTAATACATCATAGTCGCTCTTCTCACAAGCAATCTTAGCGTTTTCAATTACTTTACAAAACTTATCCCAGCGCTTATAGTCAAGAGCCACTTGCAATTCTCGTGCAAACCAAAATTCATTTCCGTTCTCATCCATATGTTTTATATTTTCAAAAACACTTTTACTATAATTTTTTAATTTATTTATATATAATCAACTCTCCTTTCTTTTTATTTGTTCTATATTCTGTACTATTAAATAACACATATATCTTGATAATTTATAGTCTTTAATAAGTTCCTCTTTGCCTTTACAAGTTTTTATTGGCTTGTTGACTTCAACAACCCAATCTTCTTCGCCTGAAATATTATTATTTGCAGATGTTACTGACTTGTCTATGATTCTTTGAAAACTTCTCCAGTCTTTATATTCTAATGTCTTTGATAATTCTCTTGCTAGCCAATATTCATTTCCGTTCTCATCCATATGTTTTATATTTTCAAAAACACTTTTACTATAATTTTTTAATTTATTTATATATAATCATCTCACCTTTCAATTTTTTTATTAATTATGTCTCATCCTATATAGACCATTTCCTACTTAAGGAAAATGCTCATCTAAAGTCATGCTCTCACCCCTAAGCAAGACACCTAAATTGTAACCTTTAAAAATATACTTGTCAAGCATTTTTGCAAACACTTGTACGTAGATTTTTAATATTTGAAATTCTAAATATTTGCATACAAAAAGAGCCTAATTTCTTAAGCTCTCAATTGCTTTCTCATAGTCAGTGCTCTCGCAAACATAAGACCCACTTACTACCATATCAGCATCACTTGCCATGTCAATAGTGTCTTTATTTATTCCACCATCAACCTCAATTAAAAGATCACTATAATGATTGAGTTCTTCTATTTTCTTTGATGTTTCACTTATAAATTTCTGTCCACCTTTTCCAGGATAAACGCTCATAACAAGTACCACATCAACTAAATCTAAATACTTCTCAATTTGTTTAACTGGTGTATCTGGATTAATTGCAAGCCCGACTTTTATTCCATAACTGTGAATCTCATTTATTGTCTCATAAATATCATCATCTGCTTCAGCATGAAAGGTAATCTGTTTAGTATTTAAAGACGCATAATCTTTAATATAATCAAGTGGATGTTTAACCATTAAATGAACATCTAAAAGTTTACTTACGCCATCCAACATTAACTTTATATCATCAAAATCATAATTCTTAGTACTAACAAACTCTCCATCCATAATATCAACATGAATATAGTCAGCACTAGTCATATCAATTAATTTAATCGTCTTCTTTTCATCATATAAACTTTTAATAAACGAAACTGCTACTTTCATTATTCTCCCATAAACTTTCTATAATTATCATATCTATTTTTAAGAATCTTGCCAGCATTCACATAATCCTTGACCATACAGTTTTTCTCATTCATATGCTTGCAATCCTTAAACTCACAATCTAAATTAAACTCTACAAAAGTATTTTTTAACTCATCCTTTGGTATATGTGTTATATCTAAAGCACTAAATCCTGGTGTATCTGCAATCAAACTATTCTTATATTTAAATAATTCAGCATGTCTAGTCGTGTGTTTTCCTCTACCAAGAGCCTCACTAATCTCATCTGTCTTTAAATTAAGACTGGGATTTAACTTATTTAATAGAGTACTTTTGCCAGCACCAGTCTGACCTGTAAGGACCACTATTTTCCCATCAAGCAATTTAGTAATCTTACCTAATTTTCTATTCGTCGTACACTTAATCCCTATCTTATTATAATATTTAATAATCTTTTTAAGTTCAAGTTTTTCCTTAAACGAAAGTAAATCAGTTTTACTAAAACAAATAATTGGTTCAATGTCTTTATAAGTTACATTACTAATCATTTTATCAAGTAGGCTTAGAGATAGTTCTGGCTTTTTAACACTGGTTACAATAAGGGCCGCATCCACATTACTAATAGATGGTCTATCTAAATAATTCTTACGTTCCTTTATATCCAAAATATAATTATTAACATCATCAATTACAACATGATCACCAACTAAAGGGGAAATATTCGTATGATAGAACTTTCCCCTAGGCTTACAATCATATAAAGCACCACCACAATCAACAGTGCATAAATTACTAATTATTCTAACTATTGTGCCTTCCATATTAATCTGTTGTATCCTCTAGAGAATCAGCAATAACAATCTTTAATGTCATGTTACTAATAATTGATGATCCTGCAATTCTAGACTGACTAATAATTGCTCCTTGTTCATATTCATCGGTTGGTTTATACTCAACTTCTAATTTCAATTTGTACTTATCACAGAATGCTTGGATGTCAGTTAAACTATAATTTCCTTTTGTAAAGTCTGGATAACTATCTACTATATCTGGTACATATAATGTAATAGTGTCTCCTTCTTTAACCTCTGTTCCAGCTGCAGGTTCTTGCTTAATTATCTCATCTTTTTCATAATTAGATTCATTACCAACTTCTTCAGTTTTTTGAATTACAAATAATTTATTAATTTGCTCTAAAATTGTTTTAACTTCAATATAATTTTTACCTGTATAATCTTCTAAAGTAATTGTTCCTGCCCCACTAGATTCATAAATAACGACTTCAGAGCCTTCCTTAACCGTTCTACCTTTATTAGGACTCGTCTTAACTACTTTTCCTTTTTCTATAGTATCACTGGTAACTGTCTTATTTTCAGCACTAATTTTAAGTCCCATCTTAGTAAGAATATCAACTGCTTCATCTACTGTCTTATCTGAAACATCAGGTACAACTAAATCCTTAGATGAAGTAAGTTTAGGAAGTAACACAACTACACTGGTTGTAATAATCGCAAGCGCTGCAAATACAAACCCTAAAACAATTAAAACCTTATTTTCTTTCTTATGATAATCTTTTTCAGTAATCTTCTTCACGCCAACCTCTTCCTTTTTCTCTTTAACCTTATCCACTTTTTCTATCTTTTTAGTTTCACTAACACTCTTTTTATCTTTCTCGTCAAACTCCGGATAATTATAAACATACTTCGGTTCATCAGCCCTGCTCTTACTTAAACAAGTCTTTAAATCTTCATGCATTTCTCTAGCATCGGCATATCTATTTTTAGGGTTCTTAGCACAAGCTTTTAGAATAATATTTTCAACAGGTTGTGGTACGTTTGGTAGTTCCTCTCTAATACTTGGAAGAGGATTCTTCAAATGTTTAAGTGCTATTTCAACAGCATTATCACCTTTATATGGAAGAGTACCTGTAAGTAACTCATAAAACAAAATACCCATTGAATATACATCACTTTGAATAGTGCATCCCTTACCACTAGCTTGTTCTGGTGGGATGTAATGAACACTTCCCATAACACTATTAGTTTGGGTAAGTTGAGTGCTATTTAAGGCCATTGCTATACCAAAATCAGTTATTTTAACAAGACCATTTTCTAATATCATGATATTTTGTGGTTTAATATCTCTATGAATTATATAAGAATCATGAGCACAAGCCATACCATCAGTTACTTGAAGCATAATATCAACTGCTTCTTCTAAAGTAAGTTTTCCTCTTCTCTTAAGAAGTTGTTTTAAATGCTTACCTTCAATATACTCCATGACAATATAATATATACCATCATCTTCACCTACATCATAAACCTCAACTATATTAGGATGAGATAATGAACTTGCACTTAATGCTTCTCTTTGAAAACGTCTAACAAACTTCTCATCGTTTGCTAAATCTCCTCTTAAAACTTTAACTGCAACATTACGTTCTAAAATAGTATCAAATGCTAAATACACATTAGCCATTCCACCTTCACCAATAGACTTAATAATTTGGTAACGGTCATTTATTTTTTGCCCCTTTTGTATCATTCTATACCACCTTCTTTAACAAGATACGCTACTGTTATATTATCCGTTCCCCCTCTAGCATTACATTTCTTAATTAATTTAATAAGTTTTCCTTCTTCATTAAGTTCTTCATCTATTAAAACTTTCTCAATCTGCTCTTTTGTAAGCATATTAGTAAGTCCATCGCTACATAAAAGTACAGCATCTACGTTTGGATCAACATCAAATATATCAAGTTCTTGCTTTTCAGCTGCCCCAAGTGCTCTCATTAAGACATTTTTCTTCGGATGATTTTCTGCTTCTTCAGCACTTAACTCACCAGACTCTACTAGTAAATTTACAAGTGTATGATCTTTGGTTATCTTATGAAGTTTACTATTCTTAAGTACAAACCCACTAGAATCACCAATATTAGCAAATATCAAAAAATCTTTTGTAAGTAAGGCCATTACTACTGTAGTGCCTAACCCCGTTGCTTCTGGATTTTCTTCAGCATATTTAATTATATTAGTATTAATTTCTCCTATATTTTCATTAAGCCAGCTTGCTGCATCTAATTTACTTCCAATAGTAGATAATTCACTAAATCTAGAGCCCATATGAGTAACTACCATTGAACTGGCTATCTCACCTGCTCTGTGTCCTCCCATGCCATCGGCTACAATCATTAAATGCTCACCCGATGCATTTTTAACTATTGTAACAGAGTCCTCATTATGACTTCTAACTCTTCCTGTATCTGTTAAATAAAATGATTTCATTTTTCCACCTCTTTAGCTCGTAACTGCCCACATGCTGCATCTATATTAGAACCAAATTCACGTCTTACAGTTACATTAATTTTATACTTCTTTAAAGTATCATAAAAAGAGTTTATTTTATCGCTTCTTTTAAAATCTAAATGACTAGTCTCATTATAAGGAATTAAATTAACATACACATTCATTCCCTTAAGTAAATTAGCAAGATTTCTTGCATCTTCTAAACTATCATTTACATTATTAAGCATAACATATTCTATAGTAACTCGTCTATTAGTTTTTGCAATATACTCCTTTAAGGTGTTAACTAAATCGTCAAGTGGATAAGCATTATTTATTGGCATAATCTTACTTCTAAGCGCGTTTGTTGGTGCATGCAAACTAATTGCTAAATTTACCTGCAAATCAAGATTCATAAACTCCTTTATTTTAGGAATAATCCCACATGTACTAACTGTTATGTGTCTTGCACCAATCGCTAAACCAAACGGATTATTAACAATCTTTATAAAATTAATAATATTATCGTAATTATCAAACGGTTCTCCTATTCCCATTATAACAATACTGCTTATTCTTTCATTTATATCTTCACTAATAAGTAAAATTTGTTCTATTATCTCAAAAGATTCTAAATTACGTACTTTTTTAAGTCTACCACTTTCACAAAAAGCACATCCCATATTGCATCCAACTTGGCTAGAAACACATACACTTAAACCATAATCATGTTTCATTAAAACGGCTTCAATAAAATTCCCATCTTTAAGTTTAAACAAATATTTATTAGTACTATCACTCCTTTGAGCAGTAACAATTTCTATATAATCAAAACTAAAATTATCCTTAAGTTTAGAAATGAGCTCACTACTTAAATTTCTCATCTCATCAAAACTCTTAACTCTCTTCTCATAAAGCCATTGCCATATCTGTCGTGTTCTAAACTTCTTTTCACCCAAAGATATAAGTTTCTCTTCTAAATTTTCATAAGTAAAATTATATATATTCGGCATAATCCACCCCAATTTAATTATAAAGCAAAAAAGACTTATTTTAAAGTCTTTTTAACTAACCTTTTACTCTCAGAATTAATTCTTTCTAAGTCATCATAACTACCTTTATCACTAGGTAATTTCTTATCAAGTAATTTATTTTGAATCAAATTATCAAAGTATCCATAAATTAAAGCAAACACTGGAACAGCAACAAGCATACCAACAATTCCAAAGGCATTGCCAAATAATAGAATAGATGCTAATACCCAGAAACTCTTTAATCCAGTTCTAGATCCACATAGCCTTGGCTCAATTAAATAACTATCAACTTGCTGAAGAGCAATAATAAATAATATAAATATTAAACACTTAGTAGGACTATCCATTAAAATAAGAAGTGCACTAGGAATAGTACCAATATATGGTCCAAAATAAGGAATCATATTAGTAAGTCCTATAATAACCCCAATAAGTAATGAATAAGGATAACCAAATATAGTTAAAAATATAAAAGTAATAAATCCTACACTAAAACCATCTAATAACTTACCAATAATAAAATTACCAAATATATAATCAGTATGTCGAGCATTATCTAAAATCTTATTAACAGTCTTAGTAGGTAGAATTGCATATAACATTCTCTTAAATCCACCAACAAAACTCTTCTTATCAAGTAAATAATAAATAGAAATAACAAATCCCATAACTATATTAAAGATAACCTTAACTGCCCCAAACACACCATCAGAAAGTACTACAAGCCATTTCTCAACCTGAGGTAATAACTTAGTATTTAACATTGTCGTTAAATAATTATTAATCGCATCATAATTATTTAAAACAACCTTTTGAATCTCTTTATGATCATCTAACTTACCAACTAAATAATTCTTAACTTCTGTAATATATCCCGGCATATTAACCGCAATCGTTTCTATACTTTTAAGAAGTTCCGGCAAAATAAAACTAAATAATAAAATAATAAGTCCAAGCATCAACACTACTGTAAAAGTAATACTAACACTATTACTAATCTTATAACTTTTCTCATCCTTTTTCTTAAATAATTTAATAAATACCTTATCTCTAAAAAAATTAACAATTGGGTTTAATAAATAAGCAAAGATAAAGCCAATAATAAATGGTGTAAAAAAACCAACAAAAGTCTTTAAATACCCATAAAGCATTCCTATCTTATAAATTAAAAAATAAAATATAATCGCACAAGCAATAACCAAAAATGCTGTAAATCCAATCTGAAAATATTTATTTTCCTCTAACTTTCTTTTCATTTTTCTTCTCCTCTCCTAGCCTTTGAAGTAGTGGCACTCCTCTAGTCTCATTATAATAATCTGTGTCAAACAATGCAAACATTAAATCATCCTTATTCTTAAGTTTAAACTCTTTAGCATTAAGCCCATTCTCTTTTGCTTTTTTAATTTCATTCTTATTTCTCGAGCGATAGTCAGCCGCTACCATAATATCAGCACCAGCTGTAATACTAGCAAGTACTACCATAATACTATCCTTATTATCTATAATATAATTAAACATATCAATCATATACAAACCATTTCTAGTATTGTCATTAAATAGTGTAATTATATCACTACTATAAATAGTACAGAACCCAACAACAATGGCAATACCAAAAAGCCACGTCTTAAACTTACCTAAAAACGAACTTTCTGTAGAACTTCCCCTAGCCGCACCATTAGTATTAATTAAGCATATCAAAGTTTCAGTAATAATTGGTAAAAACATAATTGGATAACTAAATGCAAGAACAGCAAGAGTGGCAATTCCCAAAAGTTTATCTGCAATTGCATCTAACAATGCTCCAAAAATTGTACAAGCATTAAGCCTTCTAGCCATAATTCCATCAACACTATCAGTAAGGAGTAAAATAATAATATAGAATATTAATTCTCCAGGACTTAAAAATAAACTTATAAAAGGCATTAATAACGTACCTATCACTCTAGTCATCGTAATAGAATTAACAAATATCTTAGCACCTTTATTTTTCATAATTCATCACAATAATATTGTACTAAAATAATAAAAAAAAGTCTATATCAAATAGACTTAATCTAAAAGTTAAACAACTTTATAAGGTTTATCACTGCTACCATTTCCGGTTACGTTGGTCGTCGATTTAAGAGAAATTAAAGGTCGAACCCCGTAAGAGTCCTGCACGCCACTGCCGCCAGTGCCACCGTGGCCGGTGGTGAAGTAAGTGCCGTAACTTCTCACGGTCCAAACGTTAGCGTAGATACTAATGTAGTCGGAAGGCGACAAAGACCACCATTCACCAGAAGTATTTTCTTTTAAATATGTTACAGTATTCCTTATATTATAAGCATATCCTGCAAATGCTAGTTCATCTGCTGTTATTAATCCTACTTTTGAATTTATTTTACTTAGTTCTCCGTTACATTTTAAACTAGGCCCCGTGCCTCCGGCACTATCACTAGTGCTTACTAATCTTTTGGTAGCACCATAGTATGTTACATTTTTACCATATCCTAAGCCTAAGCCATTAACATCACCCCACAACGGTTTATATGTAGTATCTGTTACATTAGTTTTATCATTACACCATACATTATCATCTATTACACTTTCATATGTTTTTAGATTGTTATTATACCAAGTTTCTAAATTAGTTAATATTGTACTCTTATTAGTGTTTGCATGTGTAGCTTCATATGTACTAGAACCTGGCGTTCCATACATAAATCCTACATAAGCATTGTCATTTGTATTTGTATTAAATGCACTTGTATATGTTGTTCCATTGTATCTTGCAAATGCTGCAGTAGTACTATTATTTGCAGAATTACATGGATTAGCTGCTTTTGCAGTATTATCATTATGTAAGATAAGTTTAACTGAACCATCTCCACCAACTCTTACTATTCTCCAGCACTTATTAGCAAATTCTACATAGTTATTTTTAACTGCTCCTCTAAAGTAGTATGATGTACCATAATCATCAGGAGTACTTGCTAAAAGTGCTTCACTTGCAGTAGATACTTCTTTTCCTGGTGCAGTTATTGGGGTCTTTACTTCATTATTATATAATACTAATTCTGATAATTTTCCATTAGTTTTAGGAGCCTTAGCACTTGTTATCTCTACATGAGCACTAAATGCTGCTCC
>ULWL01050288.1_pt1 | contig 17527 bp, 18 predicted proteins | sample 1960171 | NCBI WGS metagenome assembly ULWL01 (sample SAMEA4835807, study PRJEB28245) | human gut metagenome | biome: gut microbiome; material: fecal sample | place: Denmark | collected 2008 | reverse complement strand
TGTCCAACCCGCCGTATTTCCCGCCGGGGGCCGGAGCCGTGGCCCCGGACGCCGCCCGGCGCAGCGCCCGGGCGGAGACGGACTGCACCCTTTCCCAGCTGTGCGCCGCCGCGTCCCGGGCCCTGACCTGGGGCGGCAGCTTCTGCCTGGTCCACCGGCCGGACCGGCTGGCGGACGTGATGGAGGAGCTGCGCCGGGTGCGGCTGGAGCCCAAGCGCCTGCGCTTCGTGCACCACACGGCGGCGGCCTCGCCGAGCCTGTTTTTGCTGGAGGCCCGGCTGGGTGGACGGCCGGGACTGACGGCGGAGCCGCCTCTGCTGCTGCGGGGGCCGGACGGCGGCGAGACGGAGGACGTTCGCCGCGCTTATTTTCGAGACAAGGAGTAAGATACCATGGCTGGAACCTTATACCTGGTGGCAACGCCGATCGGCAACCTGGGGGACCTGTCGCCCCGGGCGGTGGAAACACTGCGGACGGCGGATTTTATCGCCGCCGAGGATACCCGGGTGTCCCTGCGGCTGCTGAACCACTTCGACATCCGCAAGCCCCTGGTCAGTTATCACGAGCACAACCGGGCCGCCGCAGGCCCCGCCATTGCGGAGCGTCTGCTGGCGGGGGAGAGCTGCGCCCTGGTGACGGACGCCGGAACCCCGGCCATCAGCGATCCCGGAGAGGACCTGGTGCGCCTGTGCGGACAGCAGGACATCACCGTGCAGGCCATCCCCGGCTGCTGCGCCGCCGTGTGCGCCCTGGCGGTGTCGGGGCTGCCCACCGGGCGATTCTGCTTCGAGGGGTTTCTGTCCGCCAACAAAAAGGAGCGCCGCGCCCGGCTGGAGGAGCTGCGGGGCGAGGAGCGCACCATGGTGTTCCACGAGGCGCCCCACAAGCTGCGGACCACCCTGGCGGACATGCTGGAGGTGCTGGGGGACCGGCCCGTGGCCCTGTGCCGGGAGCTGACCAAGCTCCACGAGGAGACGGTGCGCACCACTCTGTCCCGGGCGGTGGCCCTGTATCAGGAGAAGGAGCCCCGAGGGGAGTATGTACTGGTGGTGGCCGGGGCCCAGCGGGCCGCCGGGCCCGCCGTGACCCTGGACCAGGGAGTCCGGCAGGTGCTGCGCCTGCGGCAGGAGGGGGTGCGGATGAAGGACGCCGTCCGCCAGACGGCGGAGGAGACGGGCCTGTCCCGCAACGACCTGTATAACGCCGCCCTGGCGGAGATGGAATCCTAACAAAAAGAGACCGGCTCGGGGCACCCTCCGTAAGGAAGGTGCCCCGGGGCGGCTCTTGTATCACAGTTTTATAAGTTTTCGGAAACGGTGTAACCCTTGTGGCTATGCCGTTTTCTCTTTGCTGCGCTCAGTGAGGTGGTGCTGGAAGGCTTCTTCCATCTCATCCGGGGTCAGCTCGTGGAGAATGCCCACGCCGCTGTAATAGATGTCCAAAAGCTGCACTCGCTTGCCGTCAAGGTATCTGGGCGCATACACCACGATTTTATCCACAAACTCGTGGATCAGCTCCGGGGTCAGGGCCTTCAGCTCTGTGACTTGTTTGACTTTCTGAATGAACCGCTGCAAGCTCTCGGTCTTATCCGTTTCGGCTTCCAGATAGGCCTGCATCTCCGGAACGGCTGCTTTCAGCGTTTTTTGCTCCTCCTCGTAAGACAGAGATAGTGTGGCGTAGCGCTCGTCAGATAGCTTTCCACTGGCGTTGTCCTCGTAGATTTTCTGAATCAGAGCGTCAATCTCTGCAATACGCTTCTTCGCCTTGGATAGCTCTCGGCGCTTGGCGGCAAGCTGCTTCTTCTTGTCCTCCGTGTAGCAGTCCATCTGCTTGCGGGCAAACTCCTTTTCAAACACCTGCACATTTAAGAGAATGCGCTGCATACTCTCTAAGACGATTTGCTCCACCACTTTCTCACGGATATAGTGGGCAGAACAAACCTCGGAGTTCTTGCGATAGGAGGAACAGAAGAAGTACGCCTGCTCCCGTTTGTAGTTGTTGGTGACACTGTAATACAGCTTCTCTCCGCAATCAGCGCAGTACAGCAAACCCGAAAAGGGACTGACAATGCCGCTTTTCGTGGGTCTGCGGCGGTGCTTGCGAAGCTCCTGCACCAAGGCAAAGGTTTCTCTGTCGATGATGGCTGGATGCGTATCCTTGAAGATTTGCCATTCCTCCGGCGGACGCTCGATTTTCTTCTTATTCTTGAAGGACTTGGTGGTACTGCGGAAATTCACCGTATCGCCGCAGTATTCCTGCTTACCGAGGATGTCCGCCACGGTGGCAGAACACCAGTTGTAGGGCACAGCAGGCGGTTTACTGCAATTCCTGCCGATATTGCACCAATGCTCGGTAGGTGTCGGCACCTTGGCAGCCTTCAGCCGTTTGGCGATCTGCGTAGGACCGAGGCCGTCCACACACCAAGCGAAAATCTGCCGCACGATCTTTGCCGCAGCTTCATCCATCATCCACCCGTTCTTGCTCTCCGGGTCTTTCAGATACCCGTAGGGCGGATTGGTGGTCAGCGGTGCGCCGGACATTCCCTTGCTCTTGAACACATTGCGTACCTTCTGGCTGGTGTTCTTAGCGTGCCACTCATTGAATAAGTCCTGCATCGGGACAAGGTCGCTGATGCCCTTGGCGGTGTCAATGTTGTCCATAATGGCAATATAGCGAACGCCGAGACTGTCGAAGCCCTCTTCCAGAAGCTGTCCCACGATGAGGCGGTTACGCCCCAAGCGGGAATGATCCTTGACGATCAGGGTGCCGATGAGGCCTTTTTCCGCCAGCTCCATAATCTCCGTGAATGCCGGTCTTGCGAAGTTCGTACTAGACCAGCCATCGTCAATGAACACACGGGTGTTCCGGAAGCCATTTTCTTGTGCGTACTTCTCAAGGATGGCCTGCTGATTCTTGATGGACCCTGACAGGCCGTTCTGCTCATCGTCACGGGACAGGCGGCAGTACAGGGCTGTGATTTTATCCGGTTGTTTTGTCATAGCTCTCCTTTCCACAGCCGGATATGATTGAATTTGTAGGTGTGCTTATTCTACCATATCCAACTGTAAACTTCAACGCTTTAATGTGGTAGTTTCAAACCTCTTTGTTATTATCATCGCTTTTCAGGATGATACGCTGCACTTTGTCGGTAATATTTTCTCTTGCGTCCTCTTTGAAAAAGGCTCTTACGGCATATACCGTACCGTCAATTTCTCTGGTGAAATTCAGCGGCTGCGCATAGGCGCTTCTGCGAAACCACGCTATGCGCTCCTGCTTGGTCATTGTCGCAAGGTGGTCTGTAATGCGGTCAAGTTGTGTATAGATTTCGTTATCGGCACTCATCGTGCGTCACGCTCCCTTCTCTGCGCTTTCTTTTGCTGCTGTGCTTCCTTGGCACGGTATTCGTTGGCATAGAGCAAATCTGTCTTTTCCTGTATCTTGGCAGAACGCACCTCTATGGCCTTATTCAGCTTTAGCTGCTTTCGCAGTGTGGTAATTTGCTCGGTCACACCTGCCTTTTCCTGCCGCAGTGTTTCCTTTTCGGCGGGGGTAGCACGGCGTATCCTGTTTTGCAGCTTGGTGCGGCGGGCAATGAGGGTGTCCATATCCCGCTGGATTTTCTCCCGGTCTGCGTACAAATCGTCAAAGGTTTCAATGCCGTATTTACTCATATACCGCACCTGCTGGGACAGCTCGTCCAGCTTCCGCAAGTCCTCTCTCAAATACGGACTGGTGGGCTTATAGTCGGTATTCTTCGGTAAGTACCCCAGCAGATAGCAGTAGTGCAGGTACAGCTTGTAGATATGACTGGTCTTGTGGAACGGCTGAAACCAGTCCGAAAGCTCCTGCGGCATTTGGGGTGGGTAGCTGATATACGCCCTGCGATTGCCGAAGGTAGCATACCTGCCCATAGAGCGGCGTATGTTCTCCGGCGTCCACCTTTCATCCAGAGTGTCCAGCCTTGTAAAGTGCTCATATTGGGGCAGGCGGAGTTTCCAGTGCTTGCCCGTGAAGTCGGTCACATACCCTTTGCGCCGAAGATAATCCTCCATATAGTAGGGTGTGCGGCTGAAGTCCATCGCCTCCCGTACATCGGCACGGTAGACATTGTAGCGGGTAGGCTTGCCGTTTTTCTCATCCAGCCAAACAGGACGGGAAGGCGCTTTGTGAGGCCGCTCAATGACGGACAGTCCGTATTCCCGGCACAGCCGGTCGGAGATTTCCATCATTCGCTTTCGCTCGGCCTTGGAATAATTGTACTTGCCGCCGTCCCGAAAGGACACGGAGTTGAAGCAAAAGTGGCAGTGCAGATGTTCTTTATCCAGATGAGTGGTGACGATGATCTCAAAGCGGTCGCCCCACATTTCCTTTGCCAGCTTCACGCCAATCTCGTGGGCAAGCTGCGGCGTGACCTCCTCTGGTTTGAAACTCTGATACCCGTGCCAAGCGATATAGCCGTCCGTCTTACCGTAACGCTTCTTGGTGAGGATCATCTGCCGCAGCGCCGTTTCCTTCAGGCAGTTGATGGCGGTGACATACTCGCCCTCCTGCGTGGCCTCCGGACGCTGGACATAGGAAAACACATTATAGAGGTCTTGCAGCTCCGGTGTTTTCGATGCCGTCTTTTCCGGGTTCTCCACATAATCGATGAGGTCCTTCAAGCGGCCTTTAATGTGCCAAAGAGATGTCGTTGCCATTAGATCACCTCCTGCAAGTCCAGCACCAACTGTTCAATTTCGGCGCAGAGTTCAAGGGCGGACGGTTCATATTTGGCACACTCTTTCAAATCGGAATGGGCCTTATATAACTCCTCCATCAGCTCCCAGAACACATCCGGGGGTTTTGGTTTCGGGTGAATGCCCCGGCAGAGCTGGCGGACATACTCGCTTTGGGACAGACCACATAGAGCGCTGTTTCGCTCCAATTTCTCTTTTTCTTCTTCGGTCAGGCGTACTCTGATACGCACTTTTTCTTCTTTCATTTAGATCATCTCCTTCGTAAAATTGGGGTATTCAGGGGCACCGCCCCTGAGTGAAGTCCGTAGACCGCAAGGCTGCGGATCCGGATTGTGGGGGCCACAATCCGATGCTCGTTATTCCTGTGGACAGCACCTCTCGGTCATAGCGGCTTCTTGAAATTGTCATTATGTCTCCGCTGATTAACGGCGGTCATCGTCTCCTTGGCTTTGCTTCGCCTGTCCTCGGAATAGGGAGCGGTCAGCCGGACGGAGAATCGTCGGCGGTCTATCTCGAAGGTCAGACAGCCGCACTCATCATCGTCCGTCAGGCGGCAGTGGGCGGGATATTTTGCCGCATAGGCCGTCAGACGATTTTTCAGGTCGGTGTTGTAAGTGCGGATGTTGACTGCGCTGCCGGTTTCGTCGAACCATATCTCGGTCAGCTTGTTTTTCTTCTTGATTCCTGTAATCATTTTAAATTTCACCTCATTTCGGATCGCATTTGTAAAAGGCCTGTTTTTGCCGGAAAAAGCCCCGTTCAAGACCGGCAGAATTCACGGATTTTCTAATAGAAACGCTGCAGACGATGCGGAGGACGTCCGGCGTTTCTGCAAAAGGAACTCTGCGAAAATCCGCGGTCTTGACCGTAAAGTAACTTTCCCCACAAATAGGAGAAATCACGGGTGTAAAACGGAACTGTTTCTTGAAAAATTTGCGGATTGTTTGCCGTTTTCTCCGAATGTCGTTTTTCTATCCCTGCCCCGGAATCTCACCGCAGCGTCGCCAAGCTCATATCTTCGCTCAGTCATATCCCATTCGGACGGTCATTCAGTTTTCAATTTGCCCCTCAATTGGTAGGCAGCGAGAAGGCTCATTTATTAACCCCCTCAATAATCAACTGGGAACTTTTTTGCCGTTTGCACGAAAGAATTTTTGTAAACTTTTTGTGAACGGTGGATACAACGACAAAAAGAGCCGGTACACAGCACATCAAATCAGCGGGAGATGATCTCTCGTTATATCTTTGATGAAACTATGTACCGGCTCTGCTATTCAGAAACCTTCAATGTCTGCTTTTTCCGCTCCGCTGGCAGACTCGGCGATAGGAGCGGCACAGCCGCAATCTCTTTCGGCGGCTGCCTTGTGTTTCATTTCAGATATTCAGTTGTGGGCTCTGCTATGAGAGTAGAATATAGTATAGCACATAGAACGTTTGTTCGTCAAGTGGTTTGGAGCTATGCGGTGAAAAATCTTAAAATATTTCAAAAACAGTAACAGAAGTTTCTTGTCCCACGAGCTCAATCGATGGTTCAAACAATAGAGATTTCGGCCCACAAAGGTAATTGCGATTATTTTAACTGTATCCAAGTTAACATTGCTCGTATGCCAAATTCACCGAATGCCTTCCCTGATTTTCTCTTTAGACGGGCCTGTATAAATGATCCATTCCTCCTTATCTATTGCAAAATTCGTTTTGCGGTACGGCCTCCCGTTTAGGTATTCCGTCCCGTATACCTTGCCTCTGATAATTTCAGAAACTCTAAAGCAGAAATCGTTCTTCCAACTTGATCGGACAATAATCAGGGCTTCATCACCAGATTGTTCCATCAAGAAGGCTATGGACTTTGGCCCTAACACTGTAGCGGATGTGCGAGTAGATTTTTTCGTAGAATCTTCTAAGGAACCTCTGATTTAATCCGCACTACCAAAGAGCTTCCGGATATGGTATAATAACATCATCAAAACGATGGTGGTGCAGGCAATGAAGCAGGAAACATTTACAGACATCGAGTACAGCTGCCGCGAGAAGAAAACGAAGCGGGAAGAGTTTCTGGAGATCATGGACGAAATCATTCCCTGGGACGAGTGGGTCAGCGTCATCAGACCCTGCTATCCCATGGGAAAGCGCGGCCGTCCTCCCATGGGCATTGAAAAGATGCTGCGGATGTATCTGCTTCAGATCTGGTTCAACCTGTCCGATCCGGCAACAGAGGACGCCATCTATGACAGCTATGCCATGCGGAAATTCACGGGCATTGACTTCATGACGGAGGCAGTGCCGGACGAAACGACCCTGTGCAAATTCCGCCATCTTCTGGAAGAAAACGGCCTGAACAAGCTGTTTTTTGACGCGATCAACCGGGTAATGGTGCAAACCGGGCACATGATGAAGGGCGGAACCATCGTGGATGCAACGATCACCAGCGCCCCCAGCTCCACCAAAAACGCGGAGAAGAAGCGCGACCCGGAAATGCATCAGACGAAAAAGGGCAATGAGTGGAAATTCGGGATGAAATGCCACATCGGTGTGGATGCAGTCGGTTATAAAAAGGCGGCGTATCGCGGCTTGAAGAAAAACGAGAATCGGCTGTATGCAATGTTCGCCTGCGCCAACCTATACGTCCTTGCGATCGCCGGGCGAAAACTCTCCACGACCTGATATAGGGGCAGTCTGCCCTTTTTCGGGAAATAGAGCAAAAAAGGAACGCTATAGTGGCTATTTTGCGCCCAAATCGCCTTAACTAAGCCCAAAGCGGCTAATCCTTCGAATGGGGACAGAAATAACCCGATTTATTCAGAGGTTCCCTAGATATCAGTCAGAACATACGTGCCTTAGAGTGAATTGTCGATTTTTAGATTACTGTATATAGCTAATATTCAAACACTAGAACCTTCCTACCAGCACCAAATGTCTCTAGTTTAAATCAATTAGAATAATAGAGAAAACTTCCCGCCCCCTCCGATGAGTTTATTTACTTGCTTTCTCCTCCATTATTCATATATTCATAGGAAAATCAGCTTGGATATATAGGTATAATTTTCTAAACACTTCGCAGAAATAGTTTTCCCCGTTTGGGTAAATATGCTTTCCACATCCCATTCCGCAGATTTGGCCTATTACACATTCTCTACAAGTAGAGTTTATGCTATGCTGAATTATACTCATTCTTTCTCTCACCTGGTTGCTATTCTTAATTGAAATAAAGGAACTTGTTTCAATATTACCTATCACTTCATCATCAAAACCTAACGTATCACAAAACAAGACATCACCATTGGGTAAAACTGAATAGTAACAACCACAAACTGATCTTCGACTAAATGTACAGCAATGTGAAATGGACGGATCATCGATTCGGCCCTTACAGCAGTTTATTATGTTTTCAAATTCGCGTATATGTATTCGAAAATTGTCCCGCCGACATCTTTGATATAGCTGAATTAAAAATTCGAGGAGAATAGCAGAGTCCACAATTGTTCTGTTGCCTTCGTCTACGCAAAAGCAAAGTCCAACATTGCGAATATGGTTTTCTACCAAGAAATCATAGTATTGATTCGCCTGCCCGTAGTGGTGGTCTGTAATCACACTCAGTAACCTAATGTTGCAATTTGAATCCATAAGCCTTTTAATATTAGAAAGGACCAGATGTTCTTCGTTATGATTATGATAATTTATGTCAGAAGGTCCGTCTAGTGAAACTCCAACATTGAATTGGTTTTCTCTAAAAAACTCTAAGAGCGAACCGTTAATTAAGGAGCCATTTGTTTGAATGTTATTGTAAAAACAAAAGCCTTCGTGAGTCGATAAAAACTGTTTTTCTAATTCTATTGCCTTTCGGAAGTTCGTTTCACCCCACAGTAGTGGTTCCCCGCCATGAAATACAACCGAAAGATGCCAAACCCCATTGGCAATGTTGTATTCTCCAGCCTGCTCAATAGCCCTTTGGAAAACTGTTAAGTCCATACTGCTTTTGCTCGTTTTACAACTCTGAGCATATCCACAAAACGGACATGAATAATTACAGTAATCTACGACCTTGAGTATTAGACCGACAAAATCTTTTTTAGAACTAACGCCATTCAATATGATCACCTTTATCATAGAATAGTTTAAAAGAGACTCCCCCAAACGTATTTGCACGCAAGGGGGAGCCCTCGTCCGACGAGTTCGAACACCGACTCATTTATTCATCAGCCGTTGCTCCAGTCACATCCACCGCCATAGCAGTCGCACTGGCAGTCGCAGTCACAGTTTCCAACAAATGATGCTAGATTTGCGGTGTTGTTTTCGTAAATGTCGACAAAGAATTCGCTCATAGCTCCCCCTCCTTTCTATCGGAGTATGCTTCCACAGTGAAATGGAAAGTGCTTCGATGGGTGTTTTAGGCGCATTTAAGTATCGGGCTCTTCTACATAGCGGTCATAGCAATAACAGTGGTGGCAAAAGCACGTATCACAGTCACAATCTTCGTAACCTTCGGTCAACTTAGAAACTGCAATACCATTTTCTAATACATCAATAAAAAACTCGCTCATTTCTTTTTCTTTCTCCACGCAATCCTAATAGCACCGAACAGAATTAATTGGAGTTACAATCACACTAAAGCAAATATACATTACAGCGGGATAATCGGGACTTCATTTTATGGCATAAATTAGGTGTTTTTCTATTAACGTATTTATGAGTTTGTTTGCAACAGTTTGGTTTACTGAGAACTCTGAACATATCTCCGCGACGGTAAACTGTTTGTGAGATGACAAGTAGTCTCCAAATCGAGTGGTAAGATACGTATATTTTGCAGTGCTGTTTGCCCGATATCCAAAAGACTCCTCAACTAGCCGTAAATTGCCATATGTGGAGAACTGGGTATCTATAGCATACTGTATCTCATGCGGGGTTGGATCAGGGAACCTTATTGGGATATTCCTAATTTGCGCTGCTGGATCAAGGCAGTCTAACCTCCCGCACAAGGGAAATGCCTCTAAACGGCAACCAGTTCTGCATACCTGTAACTTAGAACAAGATTGACACTCAGAGGGGGTAAATTCATCATTTCTCCAAGAACTCATTTTCCCCCAAATCGTCGAAAAACTTTCTGTGAAAATATTGCCATACGTTGTGCTATCACGTACACAAGCCTTTACATTCCCAAGAAAATCGATACTGTAGGAGAATCTCCCAGCCGTGCAGGTCTTCTTGTAAGCGAATTCTTCAAAGACAGCCTCTTGCGTTATTAAACACGCAGGTATTGGAGCCCCAGTCGATACGTCAAGTGATAATTCATTTTTTATACGAACCAATTCCTCAAGTATAGTTTCTACTTCTTGGGGCGAGAGCATTTCCTTATTAAAATCATCCGAAGAATTAATTGGCTTTGAAACTCGAGATGCAAGAAAGCTATGTACTCCTAGTTCCTCTTTCGCAAACTGCGCTGTATTGTAAATACGATGCTTGTTCCGTTGAGAAACGACCATATTAATTGTGACATTTACTCCACCTTTTACCAGTGTTTTAACACCTTGCGTAATCCGCTGATGTGATCCTTCAACATTTGTTATGGCGTCACACGTTTTGGCATTGTCACAGGGGAGCGACACTAGCGTTCCAATGTTGTATTGTTTAAGAAACGAAGTGATTTCATCATTAACAAGTGTCGCATTTGTGTTTATAGAAACAATAATCCCTGCCTTTCGCAAGACCAAAATTGGCTCCTTTAATTCTTCAAAAAGCAGAAAAGGCTCACCACCAGTAACTACAACAGCGACAGGCTTGAATGACACTATCTTATTAGCAATGTCTACTAGATTAATAGTTTTGTCTAAAGCAAGGCAATCAGTGTCATGTCTCCAGTAATTATAACAGTGAATGCAGTTGTGGTTGCATAATGGCGTTACTTCCCAATGGAGAATTGCGGGATATTGAATATCTTTCATGAGTCGTTATCCCCCTCGCAGAAATAAAGATAATAAGCTATTTTTCTCACTATACCATACGGGTGCTGAAAAGTCAACTTTTAGGAGCTTTTTCTGTCCTTTAGTGAGAAGAAATATCCTTTCTCCACGTTCGTTTCTTCAATTGCTTATGATATGTTATCTAAGCCTTCACTTGCTAATTCTTTCATCATGTTCCTTCCTACTGGGTTGTTGGCACTATCCTGTAAAAAGAGCGTGAAAGAGTTAGAGTTATAGTATTAATCTATTTCTTGAGCCTTTTTGGTTGCTATCTACCAATGCTTGGTTAGATAATCTCGCTCCGAGTGAAGCAGCGTTCATAGATTTGTCTACACCCTCAGTTTTTTCGACCACCCTAACACTGTTTATTGCCTTTTTTAAAACAGACCATCCGTTGCTATGATAAAGTTAAGCTAGGGAACCTCTGAATAAATCGGGTTAATTCTGTCCCCCTTCGGGCTATTAGCCGCTTTGGGGCTTAGTTAAGGCGATTTCGGTGCAAAATAGCCACTATAACTTATCTTTTCTGCTCTGTTTCCCGAAAAAGGGCAGACTGCCCCTATATCAGGTCGTGGAGAGTTTTCGCCCGGCGATCGCGAGGACGTATAGGTTGGCACAGGCGAACATTGCATACAGCCGATTCTCGTTTTTCTTCAAGCCGCGATACGCCGTCTTTTTATAACCGAACTGACATTTAATAATTCGAAATGCGTGCTCCACCTTACAGCGCACAGAGGATTTGCGGTTCTCAATATACTGGTCCCAATCAATTGCGTTGTCAGATACATGAGGCAGTTTTCCGGGACGGCGGTTCATGCGGTAATCTATGCTGGATAAATGCTCGTCACAGGCTATTTCGGGACGCTTTTGGATTCCCAGATACCCGGCATCCCCATACACCACTTCATCGTTTTCGCGAATCAACGCGGCTGCCTGCGTGATGTCATGCGTATTTGCCGCCGTGACCGTCATGGTATGCACAAGCCCACTGCCAGCATCCACACCGATGTGGCATTTCATCCCGAATTTCCACTCATTGCCCTTTTTCGTCTGGTGCATTTCCGGTACGAATACACAGGTAAATCTTGAGTATGCCCAGAGAATATGTTCGCCAAAAGTAAATCTTCCTGTGGTTAGCAATGTCCATACCATAGATTATGACATAACTTCTTCGCAAGGTAACTCCGAGGAGAGCAAAGCGCAAAAAAATGGGAATCTTGTGGAATGTTTCGATTGCCATCATGTTGTATCTATACACGCACAATCGTGTCCGAACTGCGGCTGTCCTCTTTCATATACGCTGGAACAGTATTCGCGTATTGCCCAGGAGCGTGAGGCAGTTCAAAAACACGCCGAGGAAGAAATGAAGCAAAGGAAGGAAGAGGAGGAAAGAAAACACCGTATAAAAGAAGCATTGAGTCTCATCTCTGATGAATTCAAGACTTACTTCCAAAATGAACTGAAAATAAGTATAGAATCGGATTCCATATCAGACGATGAACTTTATTTTTTAGAGTCGGAATATAGAATATATGTGGACTTTCGGCGACATTGCGAAGAGAGTATTGTGCAGAAAAAGGAATGTGTGATTAACGCAATTAATTACACATCTTGGGATGTAATACCTTATCGCATACAGACAAAAATTACAGAGCATTTTCAGAATTCAATGTCTGATCTAAGGCCTTTTGAAGTACAGCTGGACGAGGTCACCCCGAAATTATTTATGGCACATGCGGTTGGGTTATCTTTCGCGGGATTAGAAACGCAATATTCGGCATGGTTGGATCTTTTTTGTTTAAGACACTATTCCAATAAAATTTATAAAGATGGTGCTGTATTTCAGGATATTTCTGTTCTTCCAGTATTGGAAGATGATATTAAGGCAATCAGGAGTTGCACTGCATCCAACCATAATAGTAAAAAAGCTGATGGGGAAGGATCGTCTAACAAAAATCCTACTGCAAAGGCTGCTCAAAACGCAGATATACTTGTTTATCGAAGCGCCGAGATGACAACCGTCCAGATTAAAATTAATATACAGAAGAACGAAGGCCACAAGAGGTACTTGGGTTTGAAAATCGGAGATAGCTTTTTAGATTCCAAAGGATTCCGCTATGTAGTCACAGATATTATTAGGAAGGACCCCCTATCAAGATTGGCAAGATTTGGCACCTACTCTTTCAGTAGATGAGTATCCATCTGTTAGCTATGGCCATGGGCGAAAATGGAATCGATAGTGAACATATTATAATACATACGGAGGCTAATCTATGCCATTCGGAGACTTCAACCATGACGGTCATGTAGATGGCCGTGACTATGCGCTGTTCAAAATCGCAACAGGCGACAATGATTCAGGCGGCTCCTCTGTCGGTTCTGGTGGAGGTAGCGGCTGCGGGTGCCTGACGATGATTGTGGTAATTTTAATCGTGTATGGGATTCTCAAGCTGTTTGGTGGATGATGCTTTTGGCGAACAAATCGAATGAAGCGGGCTCTGCCACATGAGCGATATATAGAATGTTAACCGGAGGATAGATGATGGCAGCACTATTTGATACAATTCACGACAATGCCCTCGGTAAGAGGGCGGAACCGGCAACATTAGCGGAATTCATGGAATTCGGCCTCCAACCGGAAGACTATACACACTATGTCGGACTCCTAATGCGAGTGCAGGGCGAGTTCACGGCCTACGGATGCACTTTAGCGGATACTCGGCATCCAGCTATTACGGAACTGATTTCATTTTGCCATGAAAAAGACTTAATCAAGTATGACGATTGCTGCAATGAAGCATATTTCTGCAGTGAGATGATTTCGTGCAGCTTTGATGCCGACTATCGCCACGACTGGCTTCGCTATCCGAGAAATCCTGATGAGTTCAGACTGGCTGTTGAACGGAAGCTGTCAAAAAATTGGGATGCAGAATCGGCTTATATTCTCGACACATTCGGGGCCATCGAGTTTGTCTATGATGAGTGCTATGAATCACAGGATAGCATCCTTTGGGTCAAGCCAGATAGCGCCCTCCGCATCAAACGATATGACCCGGTTGCCAAGTGCCAAGTAATCCTAAAGAGTAACGAAGTTCAAAAAATGTATGATGCAGTTCAAGCGGAGCAGCGCAAGATTGAAAAAGAGCTCGCTGCACATCTTGCATGTATGCCAACAAAGCATAATGCAGAGGCATTATCCGCTGGGCTGCCGTGGATCAAACGGCTGTATAGTCTTTGTGCTCGCAAAGATATGATTGAAGGCGTTTGCGAAATGTTCGGCAATGCTGCCAGTTTGCCTGATATTTATAAGTTCAGAACTTCGGACACCTTGGTTGTATTTTGCGGCACAGATGCTTGCCGAGAAGAGAATCACCAGCTCAAGAATATGCGAGTTGATTTCAGCTTTTACGGAAAACCGGACAAGCAGTACACCATCGAGAGGTGCGCCCATTGCAAGCAGTTTCGCATTTCACTGGATGCCCTAATTCAAATGTTTGAAAGCTATGGCGTGCCACGCTGCAGGATTATGTACGAGAACAACACCTCTGGCAACCTTTCTGGTTTCGAAGATACATCGATATTCTATGATATGGGTTACACAGTCAGTCAAACTGCCGGATTGAACGCTGTCCAGCGGCAGCGAATTCTCAAATGCGCCATTGATACAGGAAAGGCGTCCAAGTATGATGTTATGAGATTCCTTAGGCAGCGAATGAACATCAATGGTATGAAGGCTGGGAACGAAATCGCTTTTCAAAAATGGAAGGAAGATTACAACTTTATCCGCAGTTTATAGCAGCCCGCATAAATCACCACACTGTGACCGTTTCAAAACTAAAATGCCGTAGCAAAAAAGAAGGCATCGGTGGGAACCGAATCCCGCCGATGCCTTCTTTACCTATAAATCAATTCTTCAGATATAATCTCACTGACCCTATTACGAATATTGTTCATTCTTTGAACCCACACCATCTGATTGGTTGACTTGAGTTCTTCGTTAACGCCTTCTGCTTCTGCCATCTGCTTTACCAGCCGAGAAAACATTTCCTCCGCCTGCCGGTCAATGTCAGCAAGGTAACTGTTCAACTTACCACTGGCAAGAAGGGAGGTATACAGCACCTTGCGGTGGGTTTTAAGATAGCGACGATGCCGCTGACCAAAGATGCCGATATGTGCCGTTTCTTCCTTCGGCAGTTTCAGACAGGGCAGATAGTAGTCTCCCTGCAGATCATACCAAAGCCCGTTCTGCTCGTTGTAGATGTACTTGTCCATCTTGTAATCCTCCAAAATGAATGATTACCTACAATTCAATCATTCCAGCTGATTACAAAAGCCGGGGAGGAGGCCACTTCCTTACGAAGTGCCTCCTTCCAGCCGGTCTCTTTTTTGCCTGCGATATACGGGGAAAATTCAGCCCTTGGCGTTATAGTCGGTGCAGAGCATATTCATAGCGGTGAGCAGCTTGTGCGTGTAGACAAAGGGGCCTACAACAATCAGCGAGCCCAACACGTTCCACAGCCAGAAGGTTCCGGCGTTGAACTGATAGGGCAGGTTCCGGCGCAGCAGCTCACTGCCCACGCGGTTGGAGAAGCGGTGGGCCCAGACCAGGGGCACGATGCCCATAGTCAGCCAGGAGAAGATCAGGACCACCAGGCAGTAGTTCATGGTTTTTTTGTTATCATAGGGGCCAGCAATGGTGTTGATCTCGGTGCTGATCTTGGCCATGACCACCAGGCCGTAAATGCCAAGGGTGATGATGGACAGCAAAATGAATTTCAGCAGACTGCGGTTGGTGGGCAGCTGCACGGCGGGGGAAGCAGAGGACGCGGTGTAAGACGTTTCCATATGGTTTCTCCTTTCCGTTGCCGGGACGGCAGATAAGCCGTCATTTTGAGTTATTGAACACAGTGTCGCATAATATCCGGCAAATTGATTATATCACAGAACGAACGGACAGTCAATCAAATTTGCCAAAAAAAGTCTGCCGCCCGGGGACTCCTGGCTGCGGGACTGTAAATTTTCTGTAACACCGGACAAAACAGGGGTACCCAAGCGGCGAAAGCTGTGGTATGATATATGTGTCAAAAAATCGGACCGGAGGGAGGGAACTGTCCCATGAAACACCTGCTGCGCCGCGCTGCGGCCCTGGCCCTGGCGGCAGCGATGACGCTGACGATGACGGGGTGCATTTTCCGCTCATCGGTGGAGGACCTGTTCACCCTGCCCCGGGTGGCGGCGGAATACGTGGGCCTGTCCCAGGAGCTGGACGACCTGCAGAAGCAGGGCTATGAGCTCATCGCCCCCAGCGCCGGGGAGAATATCCAGTCCGTTCAGATGGTGGACCTCAATAACGACGGCCAGTCCGAGGCTCTGGTGTTCATGCGGCTCCAGGGCGACGAAAAGCCCCTGAAAATTTTCATTTTCCGGCCGGAGGACGAGTCATACCACCAGCTGTGCGTCATCGAGAGCAGCGGCACCGCCATTGACAGCGTCCAGTATGAGGACCTGACCGGCAACGGCCACCAGGAGATCATCGTGGGCTGGCGCATCAGCGCCGACGTGCAGACCGTGGCCGTATATGTGCCCCAGCCGGAGCCCTATGTGCTGCTGCAAAGCGGCTATACCCGCTTCACCGTCACGGACCTGGACGGCGACGGGGTCAAGAGTCTGCTGCTGTTCCGCTCGGACAACGACGGCCAGCCTGTGGCGGGCCTGTATGTCCGGAAGGACGACGTGATCTCCGCCAGCTACAGCAGCGTGCTCAGCTGCACCATGGCGGAGCTGAGCCGGGGCAGCATTGTTGCCGGGCGCCTCTCCGACGGCACCCCCGCCGTATTTGCCACCGGCGTCAACAGCCAGGGCATGGCCATGACGGATGTGCTGATCTGGCAGGAGAACGGCGGCCTGACCAACGTGGTCCAGGACCGCTTTACCGGCCTGACCTCCGCCGTATACCCCTATATGCAGCTGACGCCCCAGGATATCGACGGCGACGGCTGCATCGAGATCCCGGCCCCGGAGCAGCCTGCCAAGGCCGACACAGCCAACACGGCGGCGGCCAAGGGACTGGTAAAATGGATTTCCTACGACAAAGACGGCGACAGCGCGAGCCTGACCGTAACGTATCACGATCTGGCCGCCGGGTGGTATTTCCGCCTGCCGGACGGATGGGGCGGAGGGATCACCTACACCACCGCCGACAACGGCGCGTATGAAAATCAGGTGGTGCTGCTGTGCAGCGGGCAGCCGGTGGTGGCCCTGTATACCCTTACCGGCGACAACCGGGAAAAGCGCGCCATGATGGGCGGGCGCATTGCCCTGCGCCGCCAGAACGGCGTCACCTATGCCGGCGAGCTGCTGGACGGCGCCGCCTCCTGCCGCCTGGATGAGGAGACCCTGCGCCAGTGCTTTAACCTGATCGTGGCCCGGTGGGGCGCGTAAAATCGGAAGAAAGGAACGTCAGATCCATGAGAAAGGTAATGGTCCTGGAGGATGAAGCCAGCATCCGCAGCTTTATCGTCATCAACCTGCGCCGGGCGGGCTATGAGGTGGTGGAGGCCGAGACCGGCGAGGAGGCCCTGGATAAGTTCCACGCCAATCCGGACACCCTGGTGGCCCTGCTGGACGTGATGCTGCCGGGCATCGACGGCTTCGAGGTATGCCGCCGCATCCGGGCCACCAATCCCCGCATCGGCATCATCATGCTGACGGCCCGGTCCCAGGAGATGGACAAGGTCACGGGCCTGATGAACGGGGCCGACGACTATGTGACCAAGCCCTTCTCCCCGGCGGAGCTTACCGCCCGGGTGGACGCCCTGATCCGCCGCAGCGGCGGCG
>ULWL01058198.1_pt1 | contig 17603 bp, 16 predicted proteins | sample 1960171 | NCBI WGS metagenome assembly ULWL01 (sample SAMEA4835807, study PRJEB28245) | human gut metagenome | biome: gut microbiome; material: fecal sample | place: Denmark | collected 2008 | reverse complement strand
TAATTAAATTAAATATTTGTTTTTATTATTTAACATCTAATATTTTTTTGAAATATTTATTTTTTTATTGCATTTTTTATTAAAAACACGCATTTTTGTAGTCAAAAATACGTGTCTATATTTTTTTATTTGTTTTTAATTATTTATTTATTTTAAACAATTTTTAATTAAATTAATTTATGAACTTTATCTGTGGTTATTTCTTTCATAATTTTTATCATCGCACCATTGTCGGCTGAATAGTAAATGTAGTATGTGCCGTCGTCACGAATGCTAACGAATTCATAAGTGAGCATTTCAATGCCGTCGTCCATTGGTATGATTGCAAGGCTTGAATCCATTACATTTTCGCCTTCAAGGTTGGCTAGCACTTCTGCTTCATCGAGTGCGGGTGTGATTGAACGGCTAGTGTGGTTGAATGCGTAATTTTGTGCGTCCCAACCAATAACGCGCTTGCTAGTCAAATCCACCTTAACTTTAACAAGGTCTGGATAAAGAATGCAATCATCTACAACAGGTGCAAGGTTGATGTAACTGGTGTTTTGATATGTATCAACCCAAACGGTCTTCATATTCTCGAAGCCCAACTCGGTGGCATATTTTTCTGCCACTTGCTTTGCTTCGTTTTCGTCAATCATTGGTTCGCTGGAAATCGCTTCACCGCTCAAAGTGAGAAGCATTCCCCCTTGCTTGCTTATCTGGGCAAAATATTTTTGGTCGTCAACGATTACGTTAAAGTCCCAACTATCTAGGTCAGCGTTAGTTTCGCTCGTTGACTTGATTGTCACTTTTTTGCCTGCGAACACTTTGTCTTGCACAATTTTTTGTGCGGTTTCTTTGTCAATCATCTCGCCCGCAAGGCCTTTGACTTCTTTGGTTTCCAATGCGGTGGAGAATGGCCCGTCGAAAATCATTGCCGGGTATTCAATCTCATCTGCCGTCAAATTGCCTAGCGAGTTGGCGAACGGACTTTTGCCGTCCTTCATAATGCTATTTGAACTGAAATCGTACTCGCCCATAATCATTCCTTCATTATGTGGATTGATTTTGCTTTTGAGTTTTTGCAAACTTTCGTTAACCTTGACAATCTGTTTGATGTCGCTATCGGTCAAACTCTCACCATTGTAAAGTTTGTCACAGTATGCGTCCGCCAAACCGCCAAGTTGGTTGAAAAACTTGGTTAGGTCGATAACATTGGCACTGTTGATTGACAAAAGTGACAACGACGCCACGATTGAGTCACAATCCTTGCTGATTGAACGCAAGGTCTGCATTTGCATATACTTGTCTTTTTCGTTGGTGAGTTTGTCGGTGTCGATTGACACGTTATTGACTTTGTCCACCATATTGAAATAACTCGACCTATACACACCCTCCAAAACGTTTTGGTAGTTGTTGATACGTAATGAGTTTTGATACAGACTTATTCCAAACGCCAACAAGAGTATGGCTACCACCACGCAACCAATGTAGAGAAAACTTTTTACATTGGCAGGCATTTTGTTTTGATTAGTTGATTTTTTATTTCTCTTCTTTTCCATAACTCCTCCTACACCGCGAACACGTGCTTACCGATGGTGGTGGTCACCTTGCGACTGCGAATCCACGTGTTTGTTGCTGTTCGTGGATTGTAATAATAAATACTGCCATAAGTTGGGTCCCAACCATTGAGTGCGTCGCGCGCCGCTTGGTATGCCGTGGCGTTTGGTTCTAGTTCAAACTGACCGTCGTGCACTGCGGTAAATGCCCAAGGCTGATAGATTACGCCCGCCACAGTGTTTGGAAAAGCGCTACTCTTGACGCGGTTCAATATCACCGCCGCAATCGCCACTTGACCGACGTATGGTTCTCCACGCGCTTCACTGTAAACCGCTTTGGCTAATAGATATGTATCATTATTTGTATAACTACTGTTTGTGCCCGCGCTCACAGATATTCCCATTGCTTTGGCAGTGGCATTGCCCACAATTCCGTCCGCTGTGAGTCCGTTTTTGCGCTGGAAAGCCTTGACCGCTGAGACAGTTTTTGCGCCTTTCACGCCGTCAACCGCACCCGTGTAATATCCCCAACTTTTGAGTTTTTGTTGATAAGTCTTGACGCTCACCACATCACCCTTTGTGCTGGTCGAAGTCGTGGTCGTGCTGGTCGAACTGATGCCCATAGCCTTGGCTGTGGCAGGGCCCACTACTCCGTCCGCCGTCAACCCGTTTTTTCTTTGAAAGGCTTTGACCGCCTCGCGAGTCTTCGCACCATATACGCCGTCAACCGAGCCTTTGTAATAGCCCCAACTCTTCAATTTCTGCTGAATGGTTTTGGTGTCGTAAGAATACGCTTGCGCCACAATAGCATTAGGCGTAAATATGTTGCCGACCGCTATCGTAAGCCCGAAAACGAACAACAATGACACCATAATGCTGATAAAAACTCTTTTCATAAATTCTCCTATCCAAAAAATCTGTCGATAATTTCTAACAATTTAGATTTATACTTTATATTTTGAATAGAATTGTCAAATTTATTCACAAAGCACAAAGGCGGATAGACAACGCACCACCAATTATTGCCTTCGCCCGTGCCTAGTTCGATGATAAGTGCGTCATAAAAGCCAGCGTCCAAAACAAAGTCATCATAGGCGCGCGTTGGGAACTCTTCATTTCTTATGCTGGCTTTAGCGGTGTAGTCATAACCATATTCACGAAGCAACTGATTGCACACACTCTCAATCTCGTCGGTCAAACTGGAAATGATGTCAATCGCCTTTTCCTTACTAGTGGCGTCCACAAGATATGGTGTAAGTAAATCGACCACACCGTCTTTTACAGCGTATTTCACGTTTTGGTCGGCGTCAAGGTTGCTGTTGGCTCTAATATGTATGCGCAAATATTCGTTCTCGGCGCTGGACGTATTGTCGGCTGGCAAAAAGGCAAGCAAGGCAATGCCTGCAAGGATTGAGAAAGTGACAATCTTAAATATTTTCATAAAAACTCCTAACACAAGTCTTGCCAAGGCACAAAAAAAACGCAGGCTAATACTGCGTTTTTTTGTCGTGTTTTGAGTTATCTTTGAACAAATATTCTCTCGCCACCCTTGAAATTGCCATTCAATGTTGGATTCAATCTCATAAGGTCGTCAGCGTCAACTTTAAGGCGTTTGCACACGTCCCACATATCTTCGTTGGCGTTGGCGAAATAGATTTGATAGGTTGCCTTGCCAAAGTTTAGGTCATCACCCTTTTCAATCTCAGTCATCAAATATCTAGATTCATAATAATATATAGTTCCACAGATTGACAGCCCTATTTCCACACTGATAAGGTCGCTACGGCGTATCTTTGCACGAACGCTATTCACCACGGCGTGTATTTGAGCGTTGGCACACGCTAGGTCGTCGCAATCTTGTTTAAACTGGAATGGTTCGGCATAGCCCACGTTTTGCACCGAGCCGTCTTCCGCGCGGTAAAGCACTCGACCTTCAACCAGACCTTCGATAACAAGTTTTCCGCGGACGCAATTCGTCTTGGTGATGATTACATTATTATTGTTTACAGCCAAAATCTCGTCTGGCGCACTGCCTTCGATTTTCACTTCACCCATAATGGCTTCGTCGAAACAGTCCATACGCTTCATATACAACAGTTGTTTCTCTTCCACCTTGGTGCGCAAGTTGGTTTTGGTGCTGTACGCGTCAACTACGGTTGGCATTGTTACCATTTTGTATGCCACGCCGTTGACCACAATGTTGGTTTCAATGTTCAAGACAGTATTGGTTTCATTCAGCGTGGTATTGATGACCGTCTTGCTGGCGTCCACGCACGAATAGACGTCCAAAACGCTTTCCATATCTATATTGTTGGCTTCGATTTCGCCCTTGATAGCGCAACTATCTGCCACACAGCAAACTTTTGAGCCGTCTTCGGTGTCCACTGTATAGATGACTTGCGCATTGAGTTTGCCCGTGATTGAAATGGCGTTTTCCAAAGCGCACACATCGATCTGCACGAAATTTAGTTCGCTAGACAAAATCTTGGTGATTGTGCCCTTAACATCAATCTCGCACTCGGCATTGAAGTTGCCGTCAATGTCTTGCTCGGTATGCATAAGAGTGACATCTTGCTTTTTGCAATGAATGTCGTCCGCCGTCTGCGACACTACGCAATGATTTTGCTTGGCATACTCCACGACCGTTGCCCCGATAGACACTTTCACATTGAACTGACCGTTTTCCATAGCAACATCGGTAGTCGTGCACTCATCACGCGCCACGAGTCTGCCGTTGTCAAGCATTTGCGGATTGGTGAAACTGTGGCTAAACAGCGAATTGCCCACTGCCGTGATATACAAGCCTTCGCTATCTTTAAACACGATTTTGGTGGTGATTTTGCCCGAGTATACCGCCTTTTTGTCCAATGTTTCGATTTTTGTGTCAGTGAGATAGGACTGCGCGCAAACAACACGGTCTATCGTTACTCCGTCCTCCACTTGCAAACCAAAACTCGTGTCGAACTCCACGCGACCCAAGTCTTGCATAGCACTCACAACCAAACATTCGGTTTTATTTTCTTCCATAAGTCCTCCAACTTTTAGTATAATATATTCGTCAAAATCTTAAATAGAACGATTTTTTATATTAAATAGGAAACAAAATAACATACAAAAATTTATTTTTTCAACTTATTTTCAACAATGCACTACCGATTTCGACTTTGATTTTGAATTTTAGATGTTTTTTGCCAGTTTTTACCAAAATATTGGGTTATTCTTTTTGGTTCAAATTACAGTTTGTGGTATCTTTGAAATGTTCGACATTGGAGGAGAAGAATAAAATGAAGCCGACATTAGTTATTGCCGAAGAAAACGCATCAACTTTAAATAATATGATGCAACAATTTGCAAAAGATTTTGACATTGTTTCTAGTACGAGTCAAGGAGATGAACTATATAATATTGTAAAAGAGAAAAAACCTGACGTGGTTATTATGGACATTGTCTTGTCTAACTATGACGGCTTTGTAGTATTGGAAAAATTGCGTGAAGAAAACCTTAATCCACTTATTATCGTGCATTCCGCACTTGCACTCGACGGGTTTATCAATAAAGCGCTCAGTTTGGGCGCGAAATATTATTGCATCAAACCATTCGATTTGAGACTTCTCAACGAACGTGTGAACGAAATGATTGCTAGCAACCACAATGAAAATGTTATGTATGCGCAAGACGACCTTGCACCAAACAAAAAGACCAATGTTTTGGAGGAAAAACTCAGCAATATCTTCATTACTGTGGGTATTCCAGCACATATAAAGGGTTATCAATTTTTGCGTGAAGCCATTAAACTGGCAATCAAATCGCCAGATATGATTAACAATATCACCAAAAAACTTTATCCATCTATTGCAGATAAATACAACACCAGTTCCAGCAAGGTTGAGCGTGCCATTCGTCACGCCATCGAAGTGGCTTGGAACCGCGGAAAGATTGAAAACATCAATAATCTATTCGGCATAAAGGTTTACAGTAGCACTGAAAAGCCAACCAACGGCGAATTCATTGCCCTAGTTGCTGACAAGATGTTGATTGAAGGCGCATAAATTTATCTAAAAAAGATAATATAAATGCTAGACAAATACATTCAAAAAAAATATAATGTACTCGAAAATGAAGGAGTACCTATGGCTAAAAAACCTATTCAATACGTAAAATGTCCGCGTTGCGACCTTAATTACATTCCAAAATCGGAAAAATATTGTAATGTTTGCAAACGCGAGTTGGGTCTAATCGTACCTGACGAGGACGACATCACCGATTTGGAACTCTGTCCTATCTGTAAGACAAACTTCGTCCAAGGCGACGAAGAGATTTGCGCTAGTTGCAAGGCTGAACGTGGAATCAAGTTTATGGACGAGGGCGAGGACGAAGAAGACACTGAAAACTGGCACAAATATGTCGCTGATGACGAAGAAGAGGACGACGACGAATACGACGGTTATAGCGACGTGGAAGACGACGACAATAAAGTATCGGCTGACGACGACTTCGAATTCGGCGAGGACCTTGAAAAAGACCTTTACGATTTGAGCCTTGACGACGATGATGACGACCTTGACATTGACATCGACATTGACGATGATGACGATATGGGCAATTTCGACGACGAAGATGATGACGACGATGACGATGATGATGAAGAAGACGATGACGATGAAGAAGACGATGACGACGATGATGAGGACAACTTTGAGCCTGTCAAACCTAAAAAAACAGCCAAGAAGGTGACAAAAACTCCTACTAAGGCGACTGCTAAATCTAGCACAAAATCTAGCGAACCACCAAAGAAACGCGGTCGCAAGAAAAAGAGCGAAATGTAATACAAAAAATACTGCGTTTGTCGCAGTATTTTTTTGTTGTAGTTTGTCTAATCTAAAAATCAACCAAACTAGATTTCGTAATAGCCACCGTCTTTTGGAGTTGGTGGGAAACTATCGCCCTTTTTCATATTTATTTCGTTAATCTTTTTGCCATTCTTGTCATACATTGCGCAGTTGCAATTCATTGGGCAAGTTTCGCCTGGTTTGTATTTCATAATTTCTCCTTTTAACCGATTTTAGTGTGTGCGGGTTGTAGATTTTTATGCAAAAAAAAGTTCGCCGTGGCGAAACTTTTTTTTAATTTGTTACGATGTTGTTTTGACTTGCAGTGGACTGTGTAACTCGTCATTATTAATACATAATTATATTTTTGTGAATGAAATGAACAAAGCAATATTACATAGATTATACTATATCTATATTAATTAGATTGCCCGTTTGCGTATCTTGATAGATGATGTAATAGCCGTCGCTTAATGGGTCTGTTAGGTCAGTTGGTAACCATTGACATTTTCCTTTCATCGACTCTGGTGGCTCGCTGTCATAGGTTGACGGAATACCGTACGCTAGATAACGCGGTGCGCCGTTCTGGTTTATCACGCCCAAAACGTAACTCTCGCCCGTTTCACTGTCGGCAATCTTTACAAACTTTGCGTCTGGCACGATTGCATTCAGTTCTTCGTCAAGCGGATAACTGCCGAGAAGTTCGTCGAGTTGGTCACTGATGTTGGCAAAGAAGTCGCCGGCGAATGTTCTACTGCTCGTGGTTTGGCTATCGTCTTCGTTGACATTTTCATTTCTTGTCAAATTCGGTTCAGCGAACGAACTGGTGTCAGCGTCTGGCACGCTATCCGCGTTCACCGTGATGTCGGCAGATTGTTCGGTCGCGCTGACCGTCTGCTTATTTTCGACGCTTTCGTTATCTACTGGCTCTACATCGTTTTGTATTGGATAAACGCCCGCCGTTTCAAACGCGTTGTCGGTGAGTGGCATTTCCATATATGGCATAGACTGCGAGAAGGTCGGTGCACTATCCACATTTTCGGCGTCGTTGTGGATATTTTCGATGTCGTCAAGGCGACGTTTGGTGTCCGCTTGCATAAAGAAGTCGTTTATGTCTTCTTCCGCCACCGTTTCGTAGTCATCGGTGTCGTTCGTGATGGATTGCGTGCTAGCAGGTGCTGGCTTTTCATCAAAAATCTGCTCTTTGATGTCCGCTATGCAGTCGCTATACGTTCCACCGCACAACAAGACCTGATTTTTGTAGATGAATGCAAAATAGATGTCGCTTAGGTCGGCGTAATCGCCCGTTAGGCTAAACGAATACGCCCCGCGCTCAACCGGGTGAATGCCGGCTTTATACACCACACCATTAAAATACACCCCGACCACAGTTTCGTTCGGGCTGATTGTTAGATTGTATGTTCTCAACTTTCCATTAAGGCTTCTCGCGTTGCCGTCAATCGTGAGTATTCCACGTGGCATATTTGCATACTGGCTGACAGTTTTTTCGGGCGAAAGCAACAATGTTTTTGACATAATTTCTCCTAAATTCACTTTCGTTTTGTTCTACAAACATTTTAGCATAAACAAAGCAGTCAAATTTTGTCTTATTTTGAAGCAATATTGCTAAACCTGTACTTTTATTTATATGCAGATATTTATATTTAATTGACAAATTTGCTTTTGTTTGGTAATATTTTTGTTGACTAAATGTAATTGCTAGTTTTTGGCAAAAATTATTGTTAGCGAATACGCTTTTGGCAATAATTATACAAAACACATCTAATCAAACTAGCAAAACGAAATTTTGGGAGAAGCAACGTGAAAAACAAACTATTCAAAAAAATCTTAACATTTGCCATTTTGTGCTGTATGGGGCTATGCTTGGTTGCCTGCACGGGCGATATCAAGACGCCAGACAGCAACGCTGAAATCATCGGCAACGGCGGTCTTGCTGTGCGAAAGGGCAATTATCTATACTATGTGAACGGCTATAACGCCAGCACCACAATCACCAAAGACAATCGCAAAAAAGATGATTACGTTCGCAGTGGCTTATATGTTGCAAAAGTTGACGACAACGGCAACATTGTAACTGATGCCAAGGGCAACGCGACATACAACAAGCGTATGGTGGGCAACATTGTCGGCTTTGAAAAAACTGACTTGCGCATTTATGGAGATTATCTCTATTACACTACTCCTTGCACCAACCTAAACAGTGACGGTGGCAGTGTGGCGAATACGCTTATCAAGTTTTGCAGAATACGTCTTGACGGCAAAAAGCAAACCACACTCTATACCAGTTCAACGGATAGCGTACAATACAACTATTATTACGACGGCAGTCGTGTAAACCTAATCTTGCTCGACGACTCGAAACTTATCAATGTCACAACTGACGGCGCGACAACCATTGACACCGATGTTACTAGCGTGGCACTTCCTGAAGTGGTTGGCAACCAAATGAAAAACGATTCTTATGCCAACATTTTCTACACACGTTCGCTTGCTGACGACGACAACGTTGACGCGGGCAACAAACTTATGCGCCTAAACGCCAAGACAAACAAAACTGAAATCATTGCAATGACCGGCGACAGTTGGACAGCAAAAGGCGTAACAAGTAAATATGCGTATGTTGGTCTAGGCAATTACATTTACAAAATTAGCCTTAGCGACCTAGCAAATGGTCAAACCATTACTAGCGCATACATTCTTGCTAATAAAGCAACCAGTTACAACTATTCTAACGTTTACTATCTTGTCAACGACAATTCAAACAGCGTAACAGGTCTTATCGTGGTGCGCGACAACAATGTTTACTTCCTTGAAGACGGCAGTACTAGCGAGCAGGCTGTTGTAGAAAATGCTACAATCATCTCAATCGCTGGCGGACACATCTATTACAAAGACAGCAACAACAATCGTTTTAGTCGCATCAACATTAAAGGCAGTGAAAAGACAGTTGACATTCTATATTCGGGCGATATGACTGCCACATTCGACAGCGCACACATCGACGTGCAAACCACTTACAACGGCTCGGTAAACAACATTTACATGTTGCTCGAACACACCAACGACAACGGCAGTTCAACCTATCTATACAATGTAAATCTCAATGAACGCGACGACGAAAACAAATTCGTAGTCAACCACGTTGGCGTTTACGAATCCGCTGACAAACCAAAGAAAAAAGAAGATGACAAATAGTCATCTTTTTTTGTGTCTTAATATAGACCCACCCAACCGCGTAAATGCAAGAGCAATTTGTCCGTAACATTTTTCACGAAAAAAAATAAAAAAGGCAGAGATAATCTCTCTGTCTTTATCTTAATATCAAATCTCTTTCTCTCTTTGCTGGATTTTGCGTATAAACAGGTTTTACACGTTCTTCGATGAATCCTTCTTCTGCTTCGTCAATCTTCCTTGCGTTTTCTGGGTCAAGGTGAACAAAATATTTCGCCTTGCAACCATAGTCGCTGAACGTTGATGAGCCAATCACATAGCCGTTCTTGGTCAACTTTTGCCAAGTGATTGTGTTGCCCGTAATGTCAGTGATTCGCACTCTGTACGTGTATCGTTTATTTTTGTCTTCAATCACGAGTCCAAGACCTTCTTCTCCCACCTTAAATGGAAAACTTGCCTTGATTTCTGTAATCGTTAGACCTAATTTCGCCATAGTATTTCTCCTCAAATATAAACAATTTGATTAATCATTAGTAACTTTGCAAATGATTATTTTATAATTTCTTTCGTTTCGTTTTTTGTTTGATTATGCTTTGATTTTTAATACTTTCATTTTAATTGTGCCGTAAGGAACGTTGGCTTCAACCACGTCGCCAACGACGTGTCCCATAAGCGCTTTGCCAACTGGTGAAATATTGCTAATAAGTCCGTTCTCTGGGTCGCTCTCTGTGTCACCTACAATGCTATAAGTGATGTCTTCGTCCAACTCTTCGTCGTGAATGGTTACCTTGCAACCAACGTTAACTTTTGATGTGTTGATTTTCTTAGGGTCGATAATGACAGCCAATTTGATTTTCGCTTCCAACTCTGCAATCTCGGCTTCGATGTCGGCTTGTTCGTCCTTGGCGATGTCGTACTCGCTATTCTCGCTCAAATCTCCAAACTTTCTGGCTTCTGCAATCTTCTCGGTTACTTCTTGTCTAGCCACTGTTTTGAGATATGCCAATCTTTCTTTCAATTCTTGCAATCCTTTGTTCGTAACATAAATCTTTTCGTCCATAATTTCCTCCGTTGCTGAATTTATCTAATTTATTTCGCTTGACACGCAACACGTGTCGTAAAATCTATTATCGATTGAGTATAACGATTTTATGTTTAATTGTCAACGATTTTTCTTGACTTTTCATTTTTTTATTTCGATGTAAAATTTGCTTTTTAGGTAGGTCTTCACCTTTTGTTTGTCACCTATTTGTCAATGATAAGTTGAATTTGAAATTTGGTAAAATCGACCGAATCGATAAAATCTCCCGACTTAAAAAAACAGGTCTTAAACTGCATAAAGTCTTCGTAATGCTTGTTTAGACAAACTGGTGTAGCAATATCCAACTTCTCGCATACAGTCTTCACCATATCATAAAAAATGATATGCGCACTTTCAAATTCTATTACCTTAGTTCGAGTAATTTTCTCACCGTCATAGGTCTTGCCCCAGATTTTTAACATATCTACCATAATACTATAAAACCCAAAATTAATCAAATATATTTGACAGCATTGTCGATTTTTTATATATTAAATAAAAGGAAAAGTTATGGAAAAGAAATTAGTATCACTCCGTGCGTGCGAAGACTACAATCAAGAGAATGTTGACGCTTGTATGGAAAAAGTTTTTGAAGATATTGGCGGGCTCGAACAGTTCATCAAGCCTGGTATGACAGTGGTTTTGAAGGTCAATCTGCTCACTCGCGCCACCCCAACGCAAGCCATCACCACTCACCATTCGGTCGTGGAAGCCGTGGCAAAAAAAGTGGTCGGTTTAGGTGCTAGATGTATCATTGCGGACAGCCCTGCTTCCAAGTTCACTGCTTCGCATTTGAAGTCAATCTATGAAGCCAGCGGAATGAATTTGGCTGCCACCAACTCCAAAGCCGAACTCAATGACAACTTTGAGTCTGTGGCTGTGGATATCCCAGACGCAGAAAGGCTCAAACACGTGGAAATCATTGACGTCGTAGATAAGGCGGACGCCGTCATCAACATTTGCAAAATGAAGACGCACGAACTGACCGGTTATTCGGGCTGTGTGAAGAATTTGTACGGCATTATTCCTGGGCTTATCAAGGCACAAACACACGCCTTGTTTCCTAAACTAAAAGACTTCTGCAACGCGCTTATCGACTTGCAACAATCAATCAAGGACAAACTCGTGCTCAACATTGTTGACGCAGTTGTAGGTATGGAAGGTCCAGGCCCAAAAGCGGGCACTCCACGAATTGTCAACCGTATCATCGCCAGCACCGACCCATACAGCGCCGACGCCGTTATGGTTCGCCTTATGAACATCGACCCTAGCACAATGCCACTATTGAAAGAAGCCGTGCGCAGAAAGTTGATTGACAGCAAACTCGAACCTATTGTTGTGGGTGAAGATTTGGAAGACAGCATCATCAAGGACTATAAGACTATTTACGTCACCAGCGAGTCCAACTCTGCCGTTGTGCCAAAATGGTTCCAGCCTACATTTAGACGCCTGTTCCAACGCCGTCCAGTCATCAAGCCTTGCAAATGTAAGGGTTGCAAAAAGTGCTATGAGCACTGCCCAGCCGAAGCAATACGTATGGAGTATGACCGAAAAGGCGAATTGTATGCAAAGATTGATTACAAAAAATGTATCAACTGCTTCTGCTGTCAGGAGGTTTGCCCATTCAACGTGGTCAAAGTAAAAGAGCCACTCGGCTACAAGATGATTCAGCGCAAGCAAATTCGTCGTGACAAAAAGCAAAAAAAACTTGCACAGAAAAACGCTTTCAAAAATAACGTTGCAACAAGCGAAACAAATACCGACGTAACTGAATAAAATATGAATTTATTGCCATAATAACTACAAAGGGAGATTATTATGGCAATTTTAATTTCATTTTGTTTACTAGTGCTGGGTGGCATAAACTGGCTATCGATTGGCATGCTTCAATACGACTTGATAGCGGGTATTTTCGGCACGCAGTCCAATATTTTCAGCCGTATCATATACGTCATCATCGGCGCGGCAACAGTCTTCTTGACCTACATTGCAATCGCCAAGAAGGGCAATATCTGTCTGCATTGTTGCAAATGCAAAAACAAGCCTAACCCAATCGAAGATGATGAAGAAAAAGAAATCGTTAAACCCGAGCCAAAAGCACCAAAACAAAAATAAATATAGCACAAAAAAATGGACGCTTGTCCATTTTTTTATTCCACAACTTTAATGTTTTCTTGCTCCAAAAGGGCGGTGAGTTCAAACAAGAGCGATTCTCTAATTTGAACATTGGTGTCCAACTGGAAGGCTTCGCGAGTGACTGCGTCGCGAATGAATACTTTGTCAATGCCTGGATACTCAATCAAGATTGCTTTGATTTTGTCGTGCAATTCGGCATTGCTGGTGTCGTATTTTAGGCACAGTTTCTTTGGACGTTCCACTTCCGGCAGAGCAATTTCTTGTTGAGCCGACTTGTCGTCGTTTTCTTTCCATACTTCCACTTTGTCAACATTGACGCTAGGCGGTTGTCCGTCGCGAATGTTGATAACGCCTTTAATGGTTACCAAAGCGCCTTCTTTAAGGTCGTTTTTATATTTTTCGTAAGCATTGCTGAACAAAACCACATCAATTTTGCCGTACAAGTCTTCCACCTTGCCGACAGCCATTTTTCTGCCCTGCTTTGTCATCTTGACATCATAGTTCACAAGGCAACCGCCACAGATAACTGATTCGCCCTGACTGATGTTGCTATACGTTACCTCATCGTTTTCGTCCATTTCATCTTTTTCGTCTGGCAAAAGTCTATCCGCCGTCAAAGTCATCTGCTTCATTCGGTCTTTGTATTCGTCAAGTGGGTGACCTGTCAAATACACGCCCGCAATCTGCTTTTCGTAATCGAGTTTGACTTTGTTTGCGTACTCGCTCACTGCTGGATAATCGAGTGTGAATGGCGCGTCGTTGGCTTGCTCAAACATACCGAACAAGGACATTTGGTTGTCTTCGCGCTCACGTTTAATCTGCATTGCTTTGTCAACTGCGGACGAATAGACGCCCATCAACTGACTACGCGTCTTGCCGAAACTATCGAACGCGCCCGCCAAAATTAGACTTTCCAAACAGCGCTTGTTTAGGCAAGGGTTAGGCACACGCACAACGAAATCTACAAAGTCTTTAAACTCGCCGTTTTTGTCTCTCTCGGCAATCATATCGTCGATGACTTGAATGCCGACGTTTTTTAGGGCGGCAAGACCGAAACGGATTGAGCCGTCTTTGCCTACGGTGAAGTATGTGTTGGATTTATTGATGTCTGGTGGCAAAACCTTGATATTTCTGTCCTTTGCATAAGCCACATAATTGGCGATTTCGTCCGCGATTGTGACACGGTTGTTGAGCACGGCTGTCAAGAACTCTGGTTCATAATGGCATTTCAAATATGCGGTCTGATAAGCGACATAGGCGTACGCTGCCGCGTGAGATTTGTTGAACGCGTACGAACCGAACTTCTCCATTTGCTCCCAAAGTTTGTTCGCCACGTCTTCGCTAAGCCCGCGCTTCAAGACGCCGTCAACGGCTTGTTTGCCGTCTTGCGCTGGTAATCCGTGCAAGAAGACTTGACGTTCGGCTTGCAAGTCTGCCATTTTTTTCTTGGACATCATCTTACGCACGCTGTCCGCGCGACCCATTGTGTAGCCCGCCATATCTTGACAAATCTTCATAACTTGCTCTTGATAGACGATACAGCCGTAAGTGACGTTCAAAATTGGCTCCATTACTGGATGAATGTAGGTGATGTTTTCTGGATTGTGTTTGTTGAATACGAATGTAGGAATAGAGTCCATAGGACCTGGGCGATACATCGCCACTCCGGCGATAATGTCTTCGATACAGTTAGGTTGCAACTGTTTCATAAACTTGACAAAGCCACCCGACTCCATTTGGAAGACGGCCTTCGTTTCGCCCGCAGAAATCATTTCATAAACTTTCGGGTCATCATATTCCATATGGTCGAAATCTATTTCAACGCCGTGGTTTTGGCGCGCGTATTCGATTGCCATTTTAATATCGGACAAGTTTCTAAGTCCCAAAAAGTCCATTTTGAGCAGACCCAATTTTTCTAGTTCTCCACCTTCAAATTGAGTGGTCAAAATCTCGCCGTTTCGAGCCTGCGGAATGTGGCGTTCGAGCACGTCACCACCGATGATGACACCGCACGCGTGAATACCCGTTTGACGCGGGCTATCTTCCAACTTCCACGCGATGTCAACGACTTGGCGCACTTCTTCGTTCTCGTTATACATCTGCACGAGTTCCGGAATGCTCTCGTTCGGCTTGCTTGGGTCTGGGTCGATGTTAAACACCTTTTTCAAGATATTTGGTCGTTTGATTGTGTTCGGGATTGCTTTGGTGATTTTGTCCGTGGTGGAAAGTGGCACTTGCAACACACGTCCCACGTCCTTGATTGCGTTCTTGGCTGCCATTGTGCCGAAAGTGATGATTTTCGCCACACGGTCTTCGCCATATTTGCGCTTGACATATTCAAAGACTTCTGCACGACGACTATCTTCAAAGTCGATATCAAAGTCTGGTGCGCTGACACGTTCTGGGTTCAAAAATCTCTCGAAGAACAAGCCATAACGCAACGGGTCAACATTGGTGATGCCTATCAAATAGGCTACGATTGATCCCACGCCCGAGCCACGTCCTGGACCAACAGAAATGCCCATTTCGCGCGCGGCATTGATGTAATCCCAAACGATAAGGAAGTATTCAATGTAGTTCAACTTGGAAATAATGCCCAATTCGTATTCTACACGTTCTCTTATCTCGGGAGTTTCTTGCTTGTAACGACGCTTGATGCCCGCTTCGATTAGGTCGCGAATAAACGCGTCCGGAGTTTGCCCAGTGACAGGCACATATTTTGGGAACATATAGTGGTGATAAACGTATTCAAAATTACACTTTTCCGCAATTTCTAGTGTGCGGTCGAGCGCATCGCTATCGTTCGGCAAGACTTCTAACATTTGGTCGTAGTCTTTCAAATAGAACTCTTCCGTTGGCATTAATTTCTTGCGGTTTGGGTCATTGAAGTTTTGGTTGGTGTTGACGCAAACGAGCACGTCTTGGAGCACCGAGTCTTCCTTATTGATATAGTGCACATCGTTGGTGGCAACCGTCTTGATGTTATATTTCTTGGCGAACTCTCTAAGTTTCACATTGACTTCGATTTGCTCGTGAATGTAGTGATATTGCAGTTCGAGATAATAGTCGTCGCCGAACAAGTTTTTGAACCAGCAAACGAGTTCTTCCGCCTTTTCGTATTCGTGCTTCAAAATGAGTTGTGGCAGGTCACCCGCAAGGCAGGCAGACAAGCAAATAAGCCCTTTGTGGTTGGCTTCAAGGGCTTTTAGGTCGATACGTGGTTTATAATAGAAACCATCGCGGAAAGCAATGGTGTTGAGTTTACAAAGATTATGATAACCTTCTTCATTCTTTGCGAGCAAGACTAGGTGCGCGAGTTTGATTTTGCCGTTCTTGATAGTCAAGTCTTCACAGCAATAAAATTCACAGCCAAGAATTGGTTTGATACCTTCCTTTTTGCACGCGTCAAAAAACTTTACCGCGCCATACATATTGCCGTGGTCGGTCATTGCGATGGCTGGCATACCGAGTTCTTTTGCCTTCTTCACCACCTTGTTTATGCGCGCTGCGCCGTCTAGCAAACTATATTCTGTGTGAAGATGTAAATGTACAAATGGTTTCATTTCTTGTCCTTTTTCTTTTGACTAATGGCAATCAGCCTATCGAGTTTATATTTCATACCTGCGCGAGTAATTTTGCGTGGAAAAATTGTGCACAACTCGCTGAGCGAGACGTCCGGATTGTCAAGGCGAATTTGCGCGATGAGTTTAAGGTCTGCGTCCAAAAACTCAAACTTGCCCGACTTTTGCAGATTTTCGATTGCCTTGATGTGCTCAAAACTAGCGTTTATGGTCTTGGTTTGGTTGGCGTCATAACAATTGTTCTGTCTATTGAGATTGTTTTTCATCGTTCTAAGCGACAAATCGTTCTGGAATTCAAGCGACGCTTTGAACGCGCCAACCGCCGTGAGCAAGTCGCATATTTGCTCGCTATCTCTAAGATACAAAATTGACCTACCCAAACGATTGCCCCACTTCATCTTGACGCCGAGTTTGTTGAAGCACTGGCTAGCAGTCTTGGCAATGGCTTCACTGTTGAAACCGATTTCAAGGTTGTAACCCGTGGATTTAGCATTGATGTCTTGATTGGTGTAGAATCTACCCGCACCCACAAAGCACCCTTTCGCGAACGATTGCGCACAGCAGTCATTCTCAATGATGCGGTTGTTTACCGCGATTTGACCATTATTGAGTTCTAGCCCAAGGTCATCCATAAGTTCGCTCACAGCCTGTCCGTCAATCAGCACAAACTTCTTGCCCGCGAAATCGCCGTCAACACACTCAACGCGGTCATCGTATAGCGATTGTAAACTGCGCTTGATGAACAAATATTGTGTGTTGTCCACGAATTGCAATTCCAAAATGCGCCCGTCAAACTGTGTGGTTGTGCTACCTATTAGCGCCGACAAAAAGGCATACAAGCAACAATTATGTTCCTTGAATGAATCCAATATTTGATTCCTAGCAGACTCCAAATATTTCATATTTGTATTGTAGCAAAACTACGTCAATAAGTCAACCCCAAACGCTAGTCGTAGTAGCGTATTTCACAGATTAAATCCACGCCGTAAACTTTACGAACTCGGCGACGGATTTTGTCTATCAACTTCAAGACGTCACCACTGCTAGCACCACCTTCGTTCACGATAAACCCCGCGTGAAGATTGCTCACCATTACTCCACCAACGCGCTCCCCTTTAAGCCCCAGCGCGTCAATCGCACGAGCGGGTATGAAATCTCCTTGACGCAAAAACACACTTCCCGCACTCCGCTTGTTCATAGGTTGACGCAAAATTTTATTGCTTAAAAATTCTTTAATTTTATTTTC
>ULWL01017700.1_pt1 | contig 18015 bp, 15 predicted proteins | sample 1960171 | NCBI WGS metagenome assembly ULWL01 (sample SAMEA4835807, study PRJEB28245) | human gut metagenome | biome: gut microbiome; material: fecal sample | place: Denmark | collected 2008 | reverse complement strand
CTGGAGATTAGACTAAAAGACTGGGAGACATTAGACATCTGACGTCTGGCATCTGACGTCTCCAGCGGGCATCGCCCTATTTATATTCTGCGGCGTTTCATTATTTTTTGCGCCGCACCACCATTTCGCATTTCTCATTTCTAATTTCTCATTCAAGTGAAGCTTTCAAGCGGAATCAAAGGGCGAGCCCTCAAAACCTATTTCTACTGCCCTGCTCCCGCATTCGGTACATCGGGGATCTCTTCTCCCGCGATCTTGACGGGCTGATACCGGCTCCAATCGAAAGACGGAGCGAAGAGGCGGCGGCGATGGATATCATTGTTCCAGCGCTCGTCCTCTGCCTCCTTGCTGCTTCCGAGCTGCTCGGTATCGTTTCTGACCATGACATTGCCGTACATGGTCATGAGCGTCGTCACATCTTTATCAAAGTCAGGGGAAAGAATGTCGGACTTTTCATCGTAGCGAGTCGCCGTAAGTCCCATGAGACCCATGAAGGTATCGTAGAGCATGTCATTGGTGAATGGCATATTTCTTCTTTCCCACATAGTCTTCAGGGTGCGCGGGTGGCTCCTCTGGTAGTCATCCGAGGTGTAGATCCAGAAGGGAATGTGCACCATCGTGTAGTCGAACTGGTCTGCATTGTGCCCCGGACGCTCAGTGACCTGCTCCCCATGATCGGAGAAGTAGAGGACGCTGTCTGCCTTCATGTAGTTCACGGCTTCGTTCATGATGCTTTCAACCACGTAGTCGTTAAAGAGGACGGAGTTGTCATACTCATCATTCATGACGTCAGCCGTCGAGCGTGCCTTTCCCATGCTCTCCGGCCAGTGATAGAACTCGGACGGGTAGCGGTCCCAGTAGCTGACGTGGCTGCCCATGAGGTGGACGACAACGAGCTGTCGGCGGTTCTTCGGATCGACCTTCCGCAGATAGGGGATGAGAGCGGTATCGAAGTCCTTCGTCACGACATCTGTGCCGACATACTGGTTGATCCAGTACTGATCATCACAGGCGCTTCCGATCGCACCGATCGGCGTATCCCAGACACCGTAGCGGGACTGGTTTGAGATCCATGTGGTATGGAAACCGGCCTGCCTTGCCATGTCAATGATGGAGTAGGCATCGACCAGCTCCATATCATTGTACTGGTTCTTCTCCGTCAGGGCTTCGGTCAGGACCTGAACGGTCTGTGTGTAGCAGGAATAAGCATGATTGAAGAAGGTGTAGTGAGAGTCTGCGGCAGCCTCTGTCTGGAAAGGCGTGGTATTTCTGTGATAGCCATAGACACCCATGTGGTCGCGCGTCAAAGACTCGCCGATGATGAGGACGTAGACACCGTCCGGCGCCGCTTTGAGCTGCGCGGCAAAGACGCGATCCTTGATCGACATGTGGCGGCGCTTTTCCACCATCGTCTGGAAATCGGAAAAGCTGGAAAGCGTCTCGTAGGTCTCATAATACACATGCGCAAGTCGCGTCGCTCCGATGGAGAGACAGCAGAGACCGACATTCACAAGGAAGAGCAGCGCCATCGCCCACCACGCCTTTCGGGAAACGGGAAGGCGGCCATTGAAGGAGAAACGGCTGCTGTGGAAGATGAGCCAAGCGAGGATGAGGATCGCAAGCGTCCCCAGGATAAGCTCGGCATACGGGATATTCACATCGATATACTCCTTCGTCTCGGCAAGATTCGTCTGCGCGAGCGCCAGCAGCATATTGATGGAGATCAGAGAATGCGTGATGAAGTAGTAGCCCACATACGTGAACTGGATGCCCACATAAAGGAGCATCAGGACAACGCACGCGATGCGCGCGATCATGCGACATTTCCCCGGCAGGATCCATGCCGCAGAGAGGCAGGAGATGAACAGATAGAGCGGCGCAGAGAGCTCGCCTGACATATCCGACATGTCGAGCACCACGTCCGTCTGCGTCGAAAGGTACGGCACGATGAGTGAGAGCAGCCATAGGAAGCCGATCGTGATCCACAGATGCACGGCTGCCCGCGTCAGGTGGTGCCGGATAAAATAGGCCGTCACAAAACCGACCTGCAGGAAGAGCAGGAAGACCTTCACCTGCGAAGAAAGCTCAAATCCGCCCGGCGCGCCGAAATACCAGGAAAGAAAAAAGGAAAAGCCAAAAGGCACCAGCGTCGCGATCGCCCACCAGATCTTCCAGTGGCCAGGACTATCTGTCTGCTTTATGTCTTTGGATGATTTTGTATCTGTCTGATTCATTCTGATGACCCTTATAAAATATTCATGAACAAGAAAATAACTACATTATTTTATCATATATATTGGTCTCTTTACTACACGTATTTCAAAAAAAGCCGCCGCCGGTAAGGCAGCAGCTTTTCTTGCAAGTGCCGATCGCTATTCCCGTGCATAGAGCCGTATTTTTCTCCATCAACGATGGTTTCTTTCCCGTTATAAGGGATCTTTTCCACCCGAGAATTGCATTCAAAATTCACATACCCGCCTGCACCGTTTTGTGCGTGAATATCATATGCTGCTACCTGTTTTACGCAGCAGCCTCCTGGTACAGGAAGCATGCCCGGCAGGATATATCAAGCCTATCCTTTCAAGCCATGCGCCCTCTTTCTCTCCATTTTCGCAGACAGATAACCGCAAAAAGAACGATCAGATTCATCAAAACAATGCAGGGCCCAGTGGGAATGGATAATGCGTAGGAAAGAGTGATCCCCACCAGAAAACAGCCAAGTCCCACCAGCGTGGATGCCTCGATGGTGGTCAGATACCGATGGCAGATCTGCATCGCCGTGATGGCAGGAAATACGATCAGGCTGGAGATCAAAAGCGCGCCCATCATACGCATGCCGAGCACGATTGTGACTGCCGTCATGAGCGCCAGGACCAGATGATAGAAATGGCTCCGCACCCCGGAAGCGGTCGCAAAAGATTCATCGAACGTCACAGCAAATAAAGGATGATAAAAGAGAATGTACAGAAGAATGATGAGGCTTCCCGCAGCTAAAGTGAGCCAGACATCCGCGCTGCTCATTGCAAGGATGCTGCCAAACATGTAATTGCACACATCCGTATTCATCCCTCTGGTGAGAGAAATGACCAAAACCCCCACAGCCAAAGCACTGCTGCAAAGAAGTGCCGTCGCCGCGTCCCCTTTGATGCGCATGCTTTCCTTCAATTCCAAAAGAAGAAAAGCCGCTGCCATCGTGACAGGGATGGAAATCACCAAAGGATCCAGATAAAAGGCATAGGCCACTGCCAGCGCTGCAAAGCCCACATGGGACAAGCTGTCACCGATCATGGAGTACCGTTTGAGGACCAGACTGGTCCCCAAAAGCGAAGCGCAGATCGAGATCAAGATGCCCACCACCAGCGCACGCACCATAAAGGGATACTGCAGCATTTCCATAACAACAGACATCACAGAATCCCTCCTTGTCGTATGACTTCGGGATGCGCTTTGAGAAAGTCCTCCGTCTGACCGAAAAACATCTGCTTCCCTTTCGCCAGATACAAAACCTGATGAACCTCATGAAACACGCGGGGCAGATCGTGGGATACCATCATGATGGTCAGTCCCAACTCGTGAATGCATCGTTCCAGCATGGCATACATCTCTTCCGTGATGCGAGGATCCAGCCCAGTCACCGGTTCATCCAGTACCAGCACCTGACTGCCCGCCGCCAGTGCCCGCGCCAGAAGCACTCTCTGCTGCTGCCCTCCCGACAATTCGCGGAATGCATGATTCTTCAAAGAGGAAAGGGATAGAAACTGCAGCATATGCTCTGCGCAGTCCCGATCTACTTTTCTGTATCTATAAGGAAAGGAAAGCTGACTCAGCCTGCCGGACAATACGACCTCCCACACACTGGCCGGAAAATCCTTTTTCATGGTCTGCTGCTGCGGCAGGTAGCCCATCCCCTTCTGCGCATCCGGCAAATGAAGACGGATCTTGCCTGACACCTGTTTTTTGAGTCCCAGGATCCCTTTGATGAGAGTACTTTTACCGGAGCCATTTTCACCGATGATGCCCAGATAGCTCCCTTTTTCTAAAGAAAAATTCACATGCGACAGCACCGGCCTTCCTTCATATGCAAAAGAAAGATCCCGACAATCCAATACGCTCATTTAGTTCAATGCCTCCTTCAAGGTCTTGACATTCTGTCTCATCAGATCCACATAGGTGACGCCGGCGTCAAAATCCTTCTGCGTAACGTTATGAATGGAATTGAGCTGTCTCTCTTTGGCTCCTGTCGCCTCTGCAATGGAGCGGCTCATCTGCTGATTAGACAATTCGATATGGAAGATCACGGGAATCTGATCCGCCTTGACCTTATCGATCAAAAAGGCAATGGTCTTCGGATCGGCTTCCGTATCCTTGGCGCATCCCGGGAAAGCCGCATCATATGTTAAACCGTACTCCTTCACAAAGTACAGGAAGGGGAAGCGATCTCCCACGATGATCTCTTTTCTATCTGCATGATCGATCACATCACGGAAGCTCTGATCCAGATCGGCGAGCTCTTTCATATATGCCTCTGTATTCTTCTGATACTCCTCCGCATGCGCACCATCCAGCTTGGAAATAGAAGCATTCCATTTTTTGACGATCTCACTGGCATTGGCAGGCGCTGTCCATACATGCTCATCCATTTCCGGGCCCGCCTCTTTCTCTGCTTCCTCTTCAGGCTGCATGCCTTCCGGATGCTCTTCTTCTGACAGCTTCACGGCATCCATCATCCGAAATACGTTCCCGGGCTTCTTGCCGGTCGCATCCAGTATCTTCCCTACCCATTCATCAGAGTCACCGCCCGTATAAATGAGAATGTCACTGTCAGCCACCGCTTTCAGGTCCTTCGGCGAGGGAGAAAAGCTATGGACATCCGTACCGGGTTTCACCAGCATGGTGACTTCGCCATGATCCTTTACGATATGCCTTGCAAAATCATAACCGGGAAAATTGGTGCAAACGATCTGAAGCTTCTTTTCCGGCGGGAGAGAAGCAACTGACTTCTGACCCGGCGTGCAGCCTGTCAATGCAACGCCGCCTATCAGACAAGCGGCAAGCGTCGCTATGAAAAGACCTATTTTTTTCATTTTCATAGTAAGAACTCCTTTACGTTAGAAAGCAGGGATGCCATGTGACCGGAGAGGAAAAGGTTTCTTTCTCGCATTGCCTGTGACAGGCAATGCGCTCCGCCATGATCTGGCAGCATACTGCATCCGCAAAATCAATAGCACCCCCTCCGACCGCCCCTCTTTCGATAGCAGAAACCATCATAAAGATTTGCGACGGCTTCGCAAATGCGAACCCCATTATAATCGCTTCCTGTCCTTCCGTCAACAGATTTGCGAAATTTTCTCAAATTTAAAAGGACCCGAACGGGTCCTTCTTTGTGTAAGAAACAAATTATTTTTCCCGGCATTTTTTGCATAAGCCGTAAATGGTGGTCTGCCCCAGATTCATCTGAAACTCATCATTGCCCGCCAAGGCCTGCGCGAGAGCACGCGCGGTCGCATGGTCTACATGGGTCGTCTGACCGCACGAAAGACAGGTCATATGAAGCTCATCCCGGCAGGCATCCGCCCCGACGAACCTATACAATGTTTCTTGTCCATCACTGGCCGCCGATTTCAAGATCAGCCCGGCCTCTGCCAAAGAAGCCAGATTGCGATACACTGCACTGAGACTGATCGCAGACGCTTCTGACCGATTCAGCAGAGCCTGTATGTCTCTGGCGGAAAAGGAAGCGTCCGGATGATCGTTGAAGAATTGAAAAAGACGCTTGCGCTGTGCTGTCATGTACATACCAATCACCTCATTTGTCCTTCATCTTATAGCAGCGAGGGGAAAAAAGCAAATGCAGGCAGAAGACCACCTGCAAAAGCCATATTTCGCAAGCCTCTCGCCTGTGATATGATTGTCTCCATGAAGCAGCAGCCTGCGTGAGTGGCGGCAGGCTATTCATTGTATAAAGAGGATCCTATGACCGGAATCAATCTTACCCAAGGGCCTTTGCTCCCCAAAATGATGGCTTTCGCCATTCCTTACCTTCTCGCCTGTTTTCTGCAGACGTTCTACGGCATGGCCGACCTCTTCATCACAGGTCTCTTCAATGGCGCCGCACCGATCACGGCCGTCTCCATCGGAAGCCAGCTGATGCACATGCTGACCGTCATCATCGTCGGGCTCGCCATGGGGACGACCGTCTCCATCAGCCGCGCGGTGGGCGGCGGAGATCGGAAGGAAGCCTCCTGCTGCATCGGAAGCTCGGTGCTGCTCTTTGCCCTCTTCAGCCTCGTTAGCACCGTGCTCCTCCTCCTTTCGAGCGATCTGATCCTCTCTTGGCTGAAGACACCGGCGGAAGCATGGGAGGATACAAGGGCGTACCTTCTCATCTGCTTTGCAGGCATCCCCTTCATCGTCGCCTATAATGTCCTTGCCAGCATCTTCCGCGGGCTTGGCGATACAAGGACGCCGATGTACTTTATCGCTCTCGCCGGTCTCATCAATCTCCTGCTTGACTATATCTTCATCGGTCCCATGGCGATGGGGGCCGCCGGAGCAGCCGCAGCCACCATTCTTTCCGAGGCCGTCTCCGTCCTCCTCTGCCTCTTGTACCTCGCCCGCGCCGACCTTGGCCTTGCCTTCCCGAAGAAGTCCTTCTCCTTCGATGCCCTCCGCATGAAGACGCTCCTTGCCATAGGTCTTCCCATCTCCTGTCAAGACGGGCTCATCCAGATCTCCTTTCTCATCATCACCGCCATCGCAAACAGCCGCGGCGTCGAAGTCGCCGCCGCAGTCGGCATCGTGGAGAAGAGCATCAGCTTCCTCTTCCTCGTCCCCTCTGCCATGCTCTCGACCGTCGCCGCCTTCGCCGCACAGAATGCAGGCGCCGGAAACGATGAGCGCGGGCGGCAGGCGCTCCGCTGCGGCATCAGTGTATGCATCATCTTCGGTCTTCTTGCAACCCTGATCGTCCACTTTTGCGCCGAGTGGGTCATCTCACTCTTCGTCAGCCATGAGCCGGAAGTCGTGCGCCTTGGCAGTGAATACTTCCGTACCTATGTCATCGACTGCATCTTTGCCGGCATCCACTTCTGCTTCTCGGGATATTTCTCTGCCTATGGGAAATCGATCTACTCCTTCCTGCACAATATGATCTCGATCGTCACCGTCCGCGTCCCCGGCACCTACCTCGCCATCCTCCTCTTCCCCGAGACACTGTCTCCGATGGGTCTTGCTGCACCGATGGGCTCCCTTCTCTCAGCGGTGATCTGCGTGGGGATATATATGTGGAAATTCAGGAAATCCGAGAACTAGGAGCGCAGAGTGACTAGTGACTAGTGACTGGTGACTAGGAGACTGAGAGATAGACGTCAGATATCTGACGTCAGAAGTCTGAAGTCTGATATCTGATGTCTAAAGTCTCAAGCGGGCATCGCCCTATTTATACATCGCGGCGCTTCTGATTTCTACGCGACGCCCCACCATTTCTCATTCGAGAAAAACTTTCATTCACTATTAAGGAAACATTGATTAAATCGTTGTCAGATTTAATCAGCATTTCCTTAAAGGGCGGCACGCCCCATGAGCTCCCCTTGCACCCTTTGACCCCAACAAAAAAGCACCCGCTTACGCCGGTGCTTTTTTGATTGCCATTTCGCTTAGTTTGTCAGGCTGCGGAGAGGCGCAGGAATCTTGCCGCCTCTTGCCACGAATTCGTCTGCCTTGAACTTGCTGATGCCCATGACAGGTGCATAACCCATGAGGCCGCCGAACTGAACCATGTCGCCCGGCTTCTTGCCCGGTACCGGGATGAGGCGGGTAGCGGTGGTCTTGTTATTGATCATACCGATCGCTGCTTCATCGGCAAGGATCGCAGAGAGGGTGGATGCGCTGGTATCACCCGGGACGGCGATCATATCAAGACCGACAGAGCAGACGCAGGTCATGGCTTCGAGCTTCTCCAGGCACAGGCTGCCTCTCTGAACGGCTTCGATCATTCCGAGGTCTTCACTGACCGGGATGAAAGCGCCGGAAAGTCCGCCGACGCTCGAAGAGGCCATGAGGCCGCCCTTCTTGACAGCATCATTGAGGAGCGCGAGAGCCGCCGTGGTGCCGGGACCGCCGCAGCTCTCAAGGCCCATTTCTTCGAGGACTGCTGCGACACTGTCACCGACAGCCGAGGTCGGAGCCAGCGAAAGGTCGATGATGCCGAAAGGCGCATGGAGACGCTCTGTCGCTGCTTCTGCGACGAGCTGGCCAAGACGCGTGATCATGAATGCCGTATTCTTGATCGTTTTAGCCACGACTTCGAAGGGGGCGCCCTTCACATCCTCGAGCGCACGCTTCACGACGCCCGGGCCGGAGACGCCGACATGGATCGCGGTATCTCCCTGCGTCACACCATGAAAAGCGCCGGCCATAAAGGGATTATCCTCGACCGCATTGCAGAATTCGACGAGCTTCGTGCATCCATAGGCGTCCTGGTTCTTCGTGAGCTCTGCCGTTTCCTTCACGACCTCGCCCATGCGCTTCACCGCATCCATATTGATGCCAGCCTTGGTCGAACCGATAGCGACCGAGCTGCAGATGCTCTTCGTCGCAGCGAGTGCCTCCGGAATGGAGTCGATGAGCTTCTTGTCCGAAGCACTCATGCCGCGATCGACGAGTGCGGAGAAGCCGCCTAGGATGTCGACGCCGACAGTGTCAGCTGCGCGCTGCAGTGTCTCTGCGATCGGCACATAGCTGGCAGTCGTAAGCCCGCCCGCCACCAAAGAGATCGGCGTCACCGAGATGCGGCGGTTGATGATCGGCACACCGTATTCTCTGGAAATGTCATGGGTGACCTCGGTGAGATGCTCTGCCTTCCGGCAGATGGTATCGTAGATCTTGTCGCAAAGGGTCTTCTCATCATCGGATACGCAGGAAAGGAGAGAGATCCCCATGGTAACGGTACGCACATCGAGCTTATTTTGGTCAAACATGCGCTCCGTTGCCAGAATGTCTTCTATATCAAGCATGGTGTCTCCTTTCAGATGCGGTGCATAGCATAGAAAATGTCAGCGAGCTGGACACGGATCTCTACCCCCAGCGCTTCGCCCTGTTTTCCCATATGATCCTGAATCTCCTTGAGGGAATATGCGGCGTTCTCCATATCGCACATCAGGATCATATCGAAGATCCCGTCCACGATGGTCTGGGAAATATCAAGAATATTCACGTTCTCTTCCGCCAGCTGTTTGGCTACACCGGCGACGATGCCGACACGGTCAGCACCAATAACAGTCACAACAATTTTCTTCATCAGGTTTCATCCTTTCCTTCTTTGCTTGCAACAGCTGCCCACGTGGCATTGCCTTTATTATAGCATAAAAAGGGGGTTCCGGGGTTAGGGTTCAGGGTTCAGGGGTAGCCCCTGGGGGCGGCTCGCCACTTGATTACGTTTGAAAGCCTCGATTGAATGAGAAATTAGGAATGAAAAATGCGAAATGGTGGGGCGGCGCATAAAAATCAGAAGCGCCGTGGAGGTTTAAAACTAGCGGTTTTCTCGTATCGCAAACCTAATCCCTAGCTACTAATCCCTAGCTACTCATTTCTAATTTCTCATTCGAGCAAAGCTTTCATCCGCAATCCATGGGCGTCCCTGCCCCACAGGCTAACCCTAAACCCTCTTCCCATTGCCCGATAGTGTATAATGAAAGTAGTGTTATAAAATTTTTATCATTCCCACAAAGGAGAACACCCATGGGGACACTGAAATATATTTCCTGGAACGTCAATGGTCTCAGAGCCTGCATGAAGAAAGGCTTCATGGACGCTTTCACAGCACTTGATGCAGACTGCGTGTGCCTGCAGGAGACGAAGCTTCAGCCGCACCAGATCGAGATGGTGCTTCCCGGCTACCACCAGTACTGGAACAGTGCCGTGAAGAAGGGCTACAGTGGTACTGCACTCTTCACGAAGCGGGAACCGCTTTCCGTCACCTATGGCCTTGGCATCGAGGAGCATGATCAGGAGGGGCGTATCATCACCGCCGACTTCGGCAGTCACTATCTCATCGTTTGCTACACGCCGAACAGCCAGCGCGGCCTCACGCGTCTTTCCTACCGCATGACATGGGAGGATGCGATGGCAGACTATATGACAAGACTCTCTCAGGAAAAGCCGGTCATCCTCTGCGGCGACCTCAATGTCGCCCATGAAGACATCGACCTTGCCAATCCCGCTTCGAACCATAAGAATGCGGGCTTCACAGATGAAGAGCGCGGAAAAATGAATGCCCTTCTGGAGAAAGGCTTCACCGATTCCTTCCGTTTCCTCCATCCGGATGAAAAGGGAGCCTACTCGTGGTGGAGCTACTTTGCAAAATCCCGCGAGCGGAACATCGGATGGAGGATCGACTACTTCATCGTCTCCGATGCCCTCCGTCCGGCCATCCAAAGCGCCTCTATCCACCCGGAGATCCACGGCAGTGACCACTGCCCCGTAGAGCTCGTATTTGAGGATGAGTGACTAGGGACTAGGTATCAGGGATTAGACTAAAAGACTGGGAGACTCGGAAATAGATGTCAGACGTCAGATGTCTGATGTCTGATGTCTAAAGTCTAACGTCTAAAGCGGGCATCGCCCTATTTATACTCCGCGGCGCTTCCATATTATTATGCGCCACACCACCATTTCTCATTTCTAATTTCTAATTCAAGCGAGGCTTTCATTCGTAGTCAAGATTGCCCCCGCAGTCTCCCCTTCCCCATCGAGGCTTGTATGGAAAAGACCATCAAAGACGCCCTTCTTTTCGAGAAGACGAAGAACGGGCTGACGCAGCAGATGATGATACAGATCCTTTTTTTCATCTGCGTCCCTGTCTTCTCCGCACTGGTGCTGCTGCTTTTCTCTGCGACCTACTTTGCCGCGAATGACCCGCATCACTCGGTCGAAGTCTACGGTGCCTTTGCTATGATCATGCTCCTCATCATCGCGCTCTCCGCTCGGATGAATTACCATTTCTACAACATTACCAGAAACAAGATGCTGATCCCGCTCCAGCAGCTGTCGATGGCTGCACGAGCGATCCAGCATGGCAATTTCAATGTCATCGTCGATCACTACAGCGATGACGAGCTCGGGCAGATGTGCGACACCTTCCGCACGATGCAGACCAATCTTAAAAGCAGTATCGCCGAGCGCGCGCATGCGAATACGAGCCGCAAGATCCTTTTCTCCGGCATCGCACATGACCTTCGGACCCCGCTCACAGCCATCATGGGCTACACCGAAGCGCTGCAGCTCGGACTCGGGCGGACGAAGGAAAAGCAGATGCAGTACCTGAACTCGATCGCCTCCTGCGCAGATGACCTCTCGCGCCTCATCGAAGAGCTCTCGCTTTACAACAAGCTCTCCACGAGCCGCATCATCTGTCATCCGCAGCCCCTCCCTTTCAGCGAGGTCATCCGCAGCTTCATCGCAGAAGACCAGGATTACCTTGACTCCCGAAAGGTGCATGTGACCTATGACATGGATGACTCGCTCATCGCAATGGTGGATGAAAAAGAATTTCAAAGAATTATTTTCAATTTACTAACAAATACGATAAAATATAGAGATAAGGATATTTCCGAAGTACGTATTTCCCTCCATGTCAAGGGGAAATACGCCGAATTCATGTATACCGATGATGGACCGGGCGTCCCGAAGGAGAAGCTGCCTCACATTTTCGAAGCCTTCTACCGCACGGACGAAGCCCGCAGCAAGACCAGCAACGGCAGCGGTCTGGGACTTGCCATCGTGGCTGAGATCATCACCGCACACAAAGGCCGCTACTCGGCGGTCAACAACAATGGCTTGCAATTAATTTTTGAGATCCCGCTGGCAGAAGGGAGTAACACACAATGATCAAAGTACTGGTTGTAGAAGATGAACCGAAAATCGCTGATATGGAGCGTGACTTTCTCGAAGGCTCCGGGTATCAGCCCTACGTCGCTTCCGATGGCAAAGAAGCCTTGAAAATCATGGATGAGGTCGAGATCGACGCCATCATCCTGGACGTCATGCTGCCGGGAGAAGACGGATTCTCTCTGTGCCGCAAAATGAGAGAACGCACGAATGCGCCCATCATTTTCGCCACCGCCCGCACCGAAGACGCTGACATCGTCCGTGGTCTCGGCCTCGGCGCGGATGACTATATCGTGAAACCGTTCCGCGGCACCGTGCTCATGGCGCACCTGCGCGCGCAGCTCGCCACCCACAAGCGCCTCACACAGACGGATACCATCCACCCGCAGGCAGAACAGGGCCTCTATGTCGGCGACCTCAATATCCGTCCGAAAGCCCGTCAGGTCTTCCTGAAGGGCAAGGAGGTGCCGCTCACCGGCAAAGAATTCGACCTGCTCTTCTTCCTCGTGCAGCATCCGAATGAAGTCTTTTCAAAAGAACAGCTCTTTGAAAAGATCTGGAGCTTCGATCCCATCGGTGAACCCGCAACAGTCACCGTCCATATCAACCGTCTGCGTGACAAGCTGAAAAATGCCGCCGGTCATCCCTATGAACGCATCGAGACCGTCTGGGGCTCCGGCTACCGTTTCCATCTGGACTGAGGATCGTTTTGGTTGCTTGGTTATTTGAAATCAAAAAAGCTCGTTGAACATTTTCGTTCAACGAGCTTTTTTGGGTGGGCAAGGTAGCAGGTGCAAAGGGTTCAACGGGTTCAGCGGGGAAGGTAGCGGCTTCGCCGCAAATATATATGGGGCAATGCCCGAAGGCGGTATTCAAGTCACTAGTCACTAGTCACCAGTCACTAGCTACCAGCTCCTCTATGACCTTCGCGACGCCGTCCTCTTCATTCGAAGCACAGATGTGACCGGCCGCTTCTTTCGCGACCCCATCCGCATTGGCGACGGCGTAGGATACGCCTGCGTAGCGCAGCATCGGCACATCATTTTCCGTATTGCCGAAGGCCATGATCTCCTCAGGCCGGATGCCTCTCCTCTCGGCTAGAAAGGAGAGAGCCGATGCTTTATTGATGCCCTTTTTATGCACATCGACGAAATCATCCCCCGGATAGACGACGGTGATCTCCTCTCCGAAACGGCTCTCCAGAAAGGCACGGATGCGGCCTCGCTCCTCCTCGGAAGGATCCGCAAAGACCACACGCGTCACCGTCATCGGCGGATGATAGAAGGCCTCCCCCAGGTACTGCGGCTTCTGCGTGCGATACTTCTGGTACTTCGCCTCGCTGCCGTTCGGTTTCTCCATATAAATATGATTGTCCCAGAAGGCCGTCGCCTCCCAGCCCCTCTCCCTCGCGGCAAGCATCACGCGGCTCGCCAGATCGGCCGAGAGCCCGTCCTGCAGGATCGGCTCGCCCGTCTCGCTCCACATGATCCATGCACCCGTGTAACAAATGACGGGGACATTGCCCAAGCGGAGCAGCGCCACCTTCGATCTCGCCGAATCCCACATGCGTCCGGTGGCGACGACGATCTCATAGCCTTTCTGGATCGCCTTTTGGATCACCTCACGCGAATAGGCGGAAATCGTCATATCATCATGCAAAAGCGTGCCATCAAGATCGATGGCGATCATACGAATCGACATAGAAATGGTCTCCTTTTTATAGTGCAGGGTTAGCCTTGGGGCGTGTCGTCCCTTGATTACGCTGGAAAGCCTCGTTTGAATGAGAAATTAGAAATGAGAAATGCGAAATGGTGGTGCGGCGCATAAAAATCAGAAGCGCCGCGGAAGTTTGAAATTAGCGACTTTCTCGTATCGCAAACCTAATCCCTAGCTACTAATTCCTAGTCACAAGTCACCAGTCACTCCTTATCCCTGACCACTAGCCACAAGTCACCGGCTACTTCTTTTTTGCAAGTCTTTGAAATCATCCGCAGCATTCACTTTCATCTGTTATAATAACTATTATACATCATCCAAAGGAGAATACCATGAAATACCGTTTACTGCTGCTCTTGGCAGCACTCATCTGGGGCTTTGCCTTCGCCGCACAGGTGGTCGGAATGGAGTCCGTCGGACCATATACATTTAACGGCGTCCGTTTCCTCTTAGGCTCGCTTGCGCTCGTCCCCATCATCCTTACAACGAAGGAAGAGCCACCGCCGCTTCAAAGAAATATGCCGCTCTCTGCCGCCTGCCTCATGGTAGGGATTCCACTCTTTGCCGGTGCGACGCTTCAGCAGGTGGGGCTTCAGTACACCACCGCCTCGAAAGCCAGCTTCCTCACTGCGACCTACATCCTCATGGTGCCGATCATGGGGATCTTCCTCAAGGAAACGCTCCGCATAACGCACATCGCAGGCGCTCTCCTCGCCATGGCCGGCGTGTACTTCATGTCGATCACCGAAGACTTCTCTATCAGCTCCGGCGACCTCATGATGCTGCTCTGTGCGCTTGGCTTCACCATCCAGATCCACGCCATGACCTACCTCACACAGCGCTTCTCTCCCATTCTCCTCTCCTCGGGGCAGTTCTTCGTCGCCGGCGTCCTGAATTTCATTCTTGCCTTTCTTTTCGAAACGCCGACTCTCTCCGGCATCGGAGGCGCCCTGTGGCCGATCCTCTATACCGGTCTTCTCTCGACAGGCGTCGCCTACACGCTGCAGGCCGTCGGGCAGAAATATCTCCCGCCCACCGAAGCCTCGATGATTCTCAGCATGGAAATGGTCTTTGGCGGCATTGCAGGTGTTTTCTTCCTCGATGAAAGCTTCACCGCCCGCCAGATGATCGGCGTCCTTTCCATGACCGCCGGTGTCTTCCTATCCCAGCTGCCGGGGAGAGCGGTGTTGTCTTTCAAAAAAGTGGCCAGGGATTAGGGATTAGGAGCTCCGAGCTCAGAGTTGACTGGTGACTCGTGACTGGTGACTAAAATGCCTGTTGCGGGCATCGCCCATTATATATTCTGCGGCGCTTAGATCCTTCGACTCAGTTCTCCTGTTTCAGATAAGCCATTTTTTCAAATACGACGTTTTTCTCCGCTCAGGATGACGAACGCGCCGCGCCTTCCCTGCCTTCCCCGTAGAACCCACAGAACCCGCTGAACCTCTTAAGGGGCGGCATGCCCCTTGGGCTATTCCTCAATGAAAGGAGTCCTTCTCATGAAACACATCGTCATCGCACAGCCACTCGCCATCAGCAGCGCCCTGCTTGATACATTGACGGCGGATCTCAAAAAAGACGGCTTCACCATCACCGCCTATGACAGCCTGCCGAAAGACCAGGATGAATTGGGCGATCGCCTTGCGGATGCTGACCTTGCCGTCATTGCCAATTACCCGCTTCGGAAGGACGCGCTCACGAAAGCTGCATCGCTCAAATACCTCTGCGTCGCATTCACCGGCGTCGACCATGTCGCCACCGATTACTGCAAAGAAAAGGGCATCGCCGTCTCGAACTGTGCCGGCTACTCGACCGAGTCCGTGGCCGAGCTTACGTTCTCTCTCATTCTTGCCCTCTACCGCAAGCTGTCCGAAGGCGGATGCGCTGCCAGAAATGGTAAGACCAGTGCAGGCCTCATGGGCATCGAGATCGGCCATCGGAAATTCGGCATCATCGGTACCGGCGCCATCGGAAGACGTGTCGCAGACATCGCCTCCGCATTCGGCGCCGATGTCTATGGCTACACCCGCTCCCGAAAGGCAGCCAATATCACCTATACCGACCTCGATACCCTGCTTTCCACCTGCGACATCATCTCCGTCCACCTGCCTCTTACGGGCGAGACGCGCGGCCTCCTCTCCCAGGAAAAGCTCTCTCGCATGAAACCGGGAGCGATCCTCATCAATACCGCCCGCGGCGGAGTCATCGACAATGCCGCCCTCGCTGACCTCCTCCGGGAAGGAAAGATCGCAGGCGCCGGCATCGATGTTTTCGACGGCGAACCTCCGCTCGCCGAGGACGATCCTCTCCTCTCTGCGCCAAACACCGTCCTCACCCCGCACGTCGGCTTCTTCACCGAGGAAGCCATGGCCCGCCGTGCCGTCATCGTGATGGACAACCTCCGCGCATACCTGAAAGGGGAGCAGGAGAATGTGATCTGTTAGGGAAACACTGATTCAATCGTTGTCAGATTTTACTCTTGAAGTTTTATGCATAGCGAGGAGACATCCGACGCGAATAGCGAGCTATTTAAGAAGGATGTCGACGACGCTATGTATAAAAATTCTTGTAGAATCTGATTCTGCGATTGAATCAGCGTTTCCTTAGCCTACGCCACCATATCTGCCTTTTCTCACTTGGTTTCCGTGGAGAGTGAATATGAGGCGCACAAATTTCAGAGCACCGACTCTTATATCATAAAAAGCGTATCAGGTTCAGAAATTTGAACTTGATACGCTTTTTGCATACTATGGAACCGCTGATTCAATCGCAGAGGCCGATTTGGCATGTATTTTCATGCAATGCTTCGTCATAAAGTTTGAAAGCAGGGATGAGTGGCTAGTGACTGGTGACTTGTGACTAGGAATTAGTAGCTAGAGATTAGGTTTGCGATACGAGAAAGTCGCTAATTTCAAACTTCCGCGACGCTTCTGTTTTTTATGCGCCGCACCACCATTCCTCATTCCTAATTCGTTTTCTCCCACCAATAGATCACCGGGTACAGCACGAAGAGGAAAGCGAGCGTCGTCGTGAGGAAGGAGGACTCTGCGAGATTGACATTGAGTCCGTAAAGCTGCGAAGACGCCACAGCGAAGATGGCTGTCGGCGCCGCGGCTGCGAGTATCACGCAAGTCAGGATGGTCGCATCCGAGACGAATACACTCGTCAGGAAATACATCACCGCCGGAAGCAGGATGAATTTCACCGGGAAGATCGGCCAAAGCCTTCCCCCATATTCCTTGGCCGCCGAAAGGTTCAGATCATAGCCGACAGGCACCATCCCCATCCAAGCCCCCGCATGGATCAGGATCGTGAAAAGCGTCGTGACCATCGGCGGCTTCTCCACCCCAAGCCCCGCAAGCGTCAGACCGATGACCACGCCGACAGCAGGGAGCTGATTCCACGTGCAGAGCAGACGCAGGAGATGGATCTCCATCTTTTTCCCCTCGCCGTGATTCGCCCACTTGTCATAGTAGTACTGGCTCATCGGAAAGCAGAAGAGTACGATGATCAGGATCTGCGGCACTGCGATGAGCTGTACATAGGCAAAGCCGACCGCGCCGAAGAGAACATACGCACAGAGCCCCGCGAGTGTCCCGATATTTCCGAGCATCATGGAAATGAGGTAGCTCCCCTGCTCCCGCGCATCCGAGAAACGGTGCCGCTCTAAGGCATAGAAGACCGCGACAGGCAGGAAACAGATGGGCAGCGTAGAGATCGGAAGCCACAAAAGCTCCGCTGTCACCTGCACCGACCAAAAGGAAACAATGGAAAGAAACGTAGACACGCCCACCACATTCGCCTTGATGATCCAGTGAAGGATGTCCTTCGAAAGCCCCCACCGCCTAAGGCCCATGCCGCAGAGAAGAGGGAGCAGAATGTCTGCAAATACGATCAGAAATCTGGAGTCCGTAATTGATACACCTCGTGTTGTATGAAAGTTAAGGAAATACTAAATAAATCGTTGTCAGAACGGTTGCCCGCCGCTCGAAGGATCTCTCGCTTTCCCTCTGCCCGCAAGATTCTCTGGCTCAGTTCTCACCGTTCCGTTTTCCGCTTTTCTCACCTGTCATTCCATGCCGCTCAGAATGACGAATGGCGCAGTCCCCCACGCCATCATCCTGCGCGGTCGGAAAGGAAAATGTGTACCTGCCTTCGCCAGAACAGTTGCCCGCCGCTCGAAGGATCTCTCGCTTTCCCTCTGCCCGCAAGATTCTCTGGCTCAGTTCTCACCGTTCCGTTTTCCGCTTTTCTCACCTGTCATTCCATGCCGCTCAGAATGACGAATGGCGCAGTCCCCCGCGCCGTCATCCTGAGCGGTCGGAAAGGAAAATGTGTGCCTGTCTTGGCCAGAACACTTGTCGCCTCGCTCGAAGGATCTCTCGCTTCCCCTCTGCCTGCAAGATTCTTCGA
>ULWL01051735.1_pt1 | contig 18025 bp, 21 predicted proteins | sample 1960171 | NCBI WGS metagenome assembly ULWL01 (sample SAMEA4835807, study PRJEB28245) | human gut metagenome | biome: gut microbiome; material: fecal sample | place: Denmark | collected 2008 | reverse complement strand
TGGTTGCATATAGGAGATGCGAAATGGACGATTATAAGATACAAGCAAAATGCGATGTTTGTGGCAATAATATAGTTGTTGACCGCTATGGGAATGGAGATGAATGCCTTGTCTGCGGTTGGAGACAATCAGAAGAAGCGTTCAATCACCCAAATATTGCAGGAATTAGAAATATTCCAAGTTTAAATAACGCTATAAAACAATTTAAAGATGGGAAATCTGCAACTTTGGCAAATTTTCAAGACTTTATTAATGCTTTGGAACATTATGGCGAATTAGAATTTACGTACAACAATACAAGATTTGGAGTTTTATTCGATGACGCAAGCAACAAAATTATATTGTTAAATATAAATAACAATCAAAAACAATATTATTCAGATATCAATAATTTTGCAGACAATGCAAATATAGATGGTCTCTATTTAAAAGATATCTGGCAAAATGTAACCAATACGGACTTTTTACAAGAAACCGAATAAAACAAGCCATATAATTCAGCACCGAATATCTCGGCAAGATGTGACAAGTTTTGCAAATCGGGTTGAGATTTCCACCTAGTTATCCACATAGTTTTCCACAATTGTGGATAACTCGGTGCATAACTCACCTTTTTGGGTGAGTTTTTTTGTTGTTGGGTGGCAAAATTGTAAAATTAGCACTTGCAATAAATCTTTATTTGTGTTATACTTGCAATGTCGAAAAGTTTGGTTAAGCAATTAGCGAACCAAATTCCTTGCTCGTTTAGAGCCAAAGACCATAAGGAGAGAGAAATGAAATACGAATTGTACTACATCATCAAGAGCAACACTAGCGACGAAGCAAAAGAGCAAACAATCGCTAAAGTAAACGCTTTCATTGAGAAGTGTGGCGGTAAGATTGAGTCAAGCGAAAATCAAGGCAACAAGAAATTTGCTTACGAAATCAACAAAATGCGTGAAGGCACTTATGTGCTAACATATTTCACTGCCCCAACCGCAGCAGTTGCTACAATCAACCGCGAACTCAACATTAATGAAAATGTTATTCGCCATATGATTGTTGCTAAATAATTAGAGGTAAATTATGAATAAAGTATTTTTAATAGGCAATCTAACAAGAGACCCAGAACTCAGCACTACATCTAGCGGAGTTTCACTCTGCCGACTCAGTTTGGCAGTGTCACGTCGTTTTGCCAATGCAGACGGCACTCGCGAAACAGATTTCTTCAACATCACAGTTTGGAGAAATGACGCTGAAAATTGTAGCAAATATTTAAACAAAGGTAGCAAAATTGCTGTTGTTGGCTCACTTCAAAATCGTACATACGAAGTTGATGGTGTAAAGAGATATGCAACAGACATCGTTGCTAGCGAAATTGAGTTTTTGAACAGCCGTTCTAGTGGCGACAGTGCAACTAGGGACGACGCAGAGCCTGTTAGTGATCTTCGTCCAGTCGATGACGATAGCCTACCATTTTAGTTAAGGAGAAAGTATGGAAGAAATCATTGAAACAGTTGAAAAGGTAGAAGAAGTTAAGGCTGAACCAGCCAAGGCGGAAACTACTGAAAAGCCAAAGTATGACAAGACAAAGAAATATTTTAAACGTCAACCTAAGAAGAAAGTTTGCATTTTCTGCGAAGATAGAGATTGCAAAGCAATTGATTACAAAGACGTTGCAAAAATGAAGAAGTTTATCACTGAAAAGGGTAAAATCATTCCACGTCGTCAAACTGGCACTTGCGCAAAGCATCAAAGAGAATTGACAACTGCTATCAAACGCGCTAGAAATATGGCGTTGGTGCAAATCAAAGGCGAATAGTTCGCTTGATAAAGTAATTGGAAATAAAAAAATATTTAACGCTCATTTAATAATCATTCGCTGTTAAATATTTTTTTTATTATCTATTTCCAGTTATATCGGCGCTCTCCAAGTTCTTCTGCGGAAACATTCATTCATCGCTAAACTCTTTTTTTAAATCCCTATACCTAGTATATCGGCACTCACTGAATTTTTATGTCGTAAGAGTATTTTATTTAAAAATCATTCGCTGTTAAATATTTTTTATTATCTATTTAACATCATCATAACTTTTTTGCAAGAATAATCATCTCCTAATTTTAAGTTCAATGATTTTAAAATTGAAAACATATAATTAATCTTTTGTTGTTCATCCATTCCTAACATACTTTCGTCTTCTTCAAATTCAATAAAAATTCCTAGATTTTCCACAACTTGAAGAGCAAATTCAGTAATGCCTTTTTTGTAAACGCAAGAATGATTTTTGATAGTACAATAATTATTTAGACCACAAAGATTAAATATTTTCAAAGTTTCAGCTAGTGAGCCTATTTGAGACACAAACTTTTCTTCAGCAATTACATTATTAAACCTATCCACTTGTTTTTGTTTATAACATAACTGAAGTTTTTCGGTATTAGAAATTAATTGCCTAACCAAAAACGAGTTATTAATCAAATCAATAAAACTAACGTTTTGTATATCGTCCAACTTAGTAAAATACCAATCATTAAGTTGAAAAATTCTAGTTTTTTCAAACCCTTGATTAACAAGAATATTATCTATTTCTTCTAGCGAATTGAAAACTTGAATGGTAATTTCAGTTTCTTTCATAAAACATATCTCCCAATGACTATAAAATCATTATACAAAATATTAATTTTGCAAGCAAGCAAAAAATACCATAATGGGATTAATAACGAAGTTGGTTTATTTTAATTGTAAACAAAAATCTTTAACAAAAAAATTCGTCTTATCTATTTCCAGTTGTATCGGCGCTCGCGGAGGGTGTCTGTTGTATTAGCGTTTCATCTTATAGTCATTTGATGTTATATGTCCTTCACAGATGATATATAATGTGGAGTATTTAGGTGGAAAAGAATATTTACGGTGGTGGGCAAGACAAATTATTTATGCGTTTAGGAGCAGGAATTGATTTCAAACATTTTGCGTTTTAGGGAATATGTTATATAATATTTGCGAGGTAACTATGACATTTGACAACATTGAACAACAGATTGTGGAACTAACACAAAATTTTGAATACATTAAGGAGTGTCTTTGACTTAGACAAAAAGCAAGCCGAACTCGACAGGTTGAACGCCGAGCGCGAGTCGCCTAATTTTTGGTCGAATATGGATAGGGCAAAGAGTACCAACCGACAAATCAAAGAAATACAGAAACTATTTGCCAAGGTGGAGTCAATCAAGTCAAAAATCGGCGATTTGATTGTAATGAAAGAGTTGTGCGACGAGGGACGTGAGCCAGCGATTGTGGACGAAACCTACGAAGAGATTATCGCGCTAGACAAAGAGTTGGACGCGTTGAAGATTCGCACGCTTTTGAACGAGAAGTATGACGATTTCAATGCCATTGTGACAATCCATGCGGGCGCGGGCGGAACGGAAGCTCAAGACTGGGTGGATATGCTCTATCGTATGTACACGATGTATTGCAACAAAGCGGACTACGATTTCACTGTGGTTGACCGCGTGGAAGGCAATGACGCGGGCACAAAGTCAATCACTTTCATTGTGTCGGGCGAAAATGCCTATGGCAAACTTAAATGCGAAAAGGGTGTGCACCGCCTTGTGCGTATTTCGCCGTTTGACAGCGAAGCCAGACGCCACACAAGTTTCGCCAGCGTGGACGTAATCCCGGAAGTGAACGACGAGTGCAACATCAAACTCAACCCGGACGAACTGAAAATTGACACCTACCGCAGTGGCGGAGCGGGCGGACAGCACATCAACAAGACAGAGAGCGCCATTCGAATTACGCACTTGCCAACGGGCATCGTGGTGACCTGCCAAAACGAGCGTTCGCAAATCCAAAACAAAGAAATGGCAATCAAGATTTTGTCCGCCAAATTACTCGCGCTGGAAGAAGAAAAACGCGCCAAAGAAATCAAACAGATTCAAGGCAGTTTGAAGAAAATCGAATGGGGCAGTCAAATCCGCTCGTACGTTTTCCAGCCATACACAATGGTCAAAGACCACCGCACCGACTACGAAACGAGTGACGTGCAAGGCGTAATGAACGGCGACATTGAGCCATTTATTGATGAATATTTAAAAGCGTTAAAAAGTTGATGAAGAAGAATTATACAATTTTAGCAATAGAATCGAGTTGTGATGATACATCGGTCGCCGTCGTTCGTGACGGGCGACAGGTTTTGTCGTGCGTAATTTCCAGTCAAATCGATATACACACACGTTTCGGCGGGGTCGTGCCCGAGATTGCCAGCCGAAACCACATCTCTGCCATAGACAATGTGACTGCCAAGGCGCTCGCGGACGCGGGGCTAACCTTGAAAGACATTGACGCTATCGCGGTAACGCAAGGCGCGGGATTAATTGGCAGTCTTTTGGTAGGCATAAGTTATGCCAAGGCGCTCTCATTTGCGACTGGCATTCCACTCATTGCCGTCAACCACATCGAAGGTCACATCGCGGGCAACTACATCACGCATAAAGAACTCACTCCGCCTTTCGTGTGCTTGCTCGTTAGTGGCGGTCACACTGCACTCGTGAAAGTGGACGACTACAACCACCACGAATTGCTAGGCTCTACGCTTGATGACGCGGTTGGTGAGGCGTTCGACAAGGTCAGCCGACTACTCGGGCTGGGTTACCCCGGCGGGCCAGCCGTGCAAAGAATGGCAGAAGGCGGAAAGGACAATATCGAGTTCACCCGCCATCACGCCGATAACTTGGGACTCAATTTTAGTTTCAGTGGCAAAAAAACCGCAGTCATAAACTATCTACACACACTCGAACAGCGTGGCGAAAAGCCAAACCCACACGATGTGTGTGCCAGTTTTCAAAATTGGGTGGTCGATGACCTAACCAGCAAAGCAATCCAGGCTTGCAAGCAGACCGGACTCAACAAACTCGTGCTTGCGGGCGGTGTGTCAGCCAACCGTGCTTTGCGCACGCGCCTTGACGCACTGGCAAAGAAAGAAAACATACAAGTCTTTTACCCAGAACTCATTTATTGCACAGACAATGCGGCAATGATTGGTTCGTCAGCATACTATTTGGCAAAGCAAGGTAAGCCGTTCGCCGACACCACGCTCGCACCAAAGCCAACAATAGATTTGTAAAAATCAACAAGCAATTTTAATAACAAAAAAACTAGGCTAGTAAGGATAGCCTTTTGAATCTAGCATAACAAAAAATAGAGGTAATGTAACTATCCTCTATTTTTTATTAAAATTATCTATGCAATATAACGATTATTTGTCAAAAATTCAATTAAGGCAAGTCTCGCAATTAATTTAATGTGTAAAAAGATTATTTTTTTTCTTTTTTCTTATTTTTATGACAAGCAGAGAAAAGGTTAATATAAAAGCCACCCCTATAATAACTGAAATTGTTATTGCCGTAATAATGTCAGAACGGCTTTGTTTCAAAGATTGTTGACAAAGCCCTAGTTTTCTTATTTTGGCTTATGTCGTCTTAAAGTTACTTAATTTTAAAGTAATTTATATTCTCGATTGGCTTTACATAGCAACGACGGCGTTTGTGTTCGACCGTGTCAAAATTCTTCCACATATTGCGAATGTTGAGATTGTTCTCAAGATTTAGGTTGGTTTCGGCGTATGCAATCTTTTCGCGACGAAGAATGTTGGTCATCTCATATAGCAAGACACTGCTGACACCTTTTTTTGCGTACTCTGGCAAAACACCGATGAGCGCAAGGTCAAGAATGTGAGGGTGTTTAATGGATTTGAGCAGTTTGAATATTGCAGGCAGGGTGAGTCGCCCGCCCGACTTTTGCACGGCTTTTGAGATTGACGGCAAGCACAGACCGAAGCAGACGACCTTGTCGTTTTCGTCCAATATGACCGACACGAACCTTGGGTCAACCATAAGTTTGAAATTGCTTATCATCATCTTTTTCATTCGTTCGGTCATTGGCACTGTGCCATAAATGTCGTTGTAGGTGATGTCCATAATTTCAAAGAAATCGTCGGCATAGTTTTTTAAAAATTGGCGCGTATTTTTGCTGTGGTCAAGGTGCAGTTTGTATCGTCTCATTACCAGTTCGCTCATGCGTCTCAAACGTTCGTTCTCTTGCGCGGGGAGTGTGAGTTTGGATTCAATCCAATCCACTTCCTTGACGAATCCGAGCGACTCAATCAGTTTTGGATAATAGTCATAGTTGTATTGCTCTTCAAAGGTGGAGAGTTGGTCGAAGCCTTCAATCAAAAGACCTTCGCGTTCAAGGTCGCTGTAACCCAAAGGTCCCACGATTTCCGTCATACCTTTGGCGCGCGCCCAGTCTTGCACCGCGCCGAAGAGTGCCTTTGCCACTTCAATGTCATTGATTGAGTCAAAGCGGGTGAAGCGCACGCGTTTTTGCTTCCACTTTTCATTGCTGGCGTGTTGCAAAATTCCGCTTATGCGCCCAACCATTTTGCCGTTGCGATAAGCGTTGAAAAACACGTGCTCGCATTGGTCGTTGTAAGCAAAGTTTGGCTTGAACATATTGCGCTCTTCCATATAGAGTGGCGGAACGAAATAAGGGCTTCCCTTGTACAACTTCAACGGAAATTCGATGAACTCTTTAATCTGTTTTTTAGTTTTTACTTCTTGAATGTTTATCATAAATTACCTATGTTTTGCGTGAAATGAAACACCCACCGTGTCTGGTCCGCAATGGCTACCAGCAGTAGGGTTAACTTCCACATATTCGATGTCGAGTTTGTCCGCAAACCTTTGTTGCAACATTCCGCCCAAAGTCTTGGCGATGTCGATGCAGTCGGCGTGACCAATCACCACCTTGTGTGCATAAATATCGTCTTGCAATTCGGCGACATAATCGACCAGTTTGTTGAGACTGGCTTTGCGTCCGCGCGCCTTGGAAATGGAAGTCATTTTGCCGTCACTGCCCATGCAGATGATAGGGTGAATGCCTAATAGTCCGCCCATAAGAGCAGAGAAATTCGAGATTCTGCCACTGCGCCCAAAAAATTTTAGGTCGTCAGCGTAAAAGTAGGTGGCGAACTTGTCCACTTCTGTGTCCGCCCATTTCAAAATTTCTTCTGCCGTGCGTCCGGCGTTGTACATCTTGGCAATCTCTTGCACGATGTTGTATGAGCAAATCGTAATGCCCTTGGTGTCAATGTCGTAAAACTTGCGGTCAGGGTATTTTTCTTTGAGTTCTTCAATGGCAAGTCGCATAGCGTCGAACGTGCCCGTCATTGCCTTTGAAAAGTGCACATATAATATATCGTTGCCTTTTTCAAACTCAGGCTCGAAATATTCTTTGTAGTTTTCCGGGCTTAGACCGAATGTCTTACTCATCTTGCCCGAGCGCAATGTGTCGTAAAAAGCGTGCGCGTCAAATTTATCAAAATCGACATAAGGATAAACCGTTTTGCCGTCCAACTCGTAAGGCATACTTATAAGTCGGCAGTTCAATTCTTTCGCTTGCGCGCTCGTCACGTCAGTGTCGCTATCTGTAAATAATATTAACATATATAACCTCGCCTTTATTGACAAATTTTGTCGAATAAATACGATTTGATTATATCTAATTAATTTTTTACTGTCAAATATGCACCAAAATTTTCAACGCGATTAGTTTACGCTGTCAACATTCTCATTTTTGTAAGGTAGATTGAGCATATTTTTCAAAGTTGAAAAAACACTAATCGTCATTCGAGATAAGTGAAATAAGAGCGTCTTTTTTCTTTGGACTGAGCCTTGCAAACAAGCGAATAAATTCGGCGTCTTTGTCATAGCCGAACATATCATGATAAAAAAATTGCTCTTCCGTCAGTCCACATGCTTCAATGATTGCGAGCAAGACTTCCGCGCTTGGCAAAAAGTCCTTTTTGCTCTCCAAACGGCTGATGTACCCGTCATTCATATCCACCATTTGAGAAAGGGCACGCGCAGACAAATTCGCATTGATTCGCGCCCTGGAAATTCTATCTATCAACTCATTTTTGGTCATAACTACTCCAATTTAATAATTTAAGTATAAATTTAGAGTGTCTAATTGCCGTAACATTATACTTGTGAACATTGCATTATATGTCACAATATGTCACAATGTGTGCGATTTTAGTTTACTTTTGTAACATTGTGTGCTAACATAAATCATAAATTAATTATGAAAAGAGAGATGAAAGATTTTAATAAATATGCCAATCGCCAACTGAACAAGTATTATGTTTTGAAGATAATACTTTATTGTTTGGCTGTGGTTTTAGCGCCAGCGGGCATTGTGCTGGCGATAGTGTTTCACTTTTTCTGGATTGGCGTTGCGTTTTGGTTTTTGTGTTTAACTTGCTTTTACTCGGGCAACTATGTAAGATTTTTGCAATCTGCGTGGGCAGCAATGTTGCAAAGGTGCTCACACTGTGGTTCAACTTATATCTCTGCACACATTGATAAAGAGCAAAAGAGTTTTAGGAAGTTTGACAAGTTCACATGCGAACATTGTAAACACGAATGGGACAACAGTGAAACGTTGAAAAAGATTCACGAATAACCATATTTACAGGCAAAGAAAAAAGCACAAATGAAATCGCTTTGTGCTTTTGAAACTAACAGGAAATAAATACAAAATTTCGATATGCACTCTGGTTTTAGAGTGTTATTTTTTGTTTATCTAACTATTTAACAAATCTATAATTGCATTTTTCTTCTTATCATTACAAGTCTTTAAAGATGAAATTATTATTTTGTCCTTTGAATATTGGTCTATATCATAATAAAACATTTCTTCAAGTGATGAACCGCACGCTTCCGCAATTTGTGAAATCACCTCTATTGATGGCGCAAAGTTTTTGCGATATTCCAAACGATTAATGTACGATTCATTTTTACCAATACGCAAACTCAGTTCTCTTGCTGACAAATTTGCTTTTGTTCTTATTATGCTTATCCTTTCTATTATTTCCAACAATTCCATATAAAACCCTCAAATATATTGTAGAATATTTTGTAAAACTGGTAATAGGACCACATTATCCAATAATGATGTAAAGATATATGAAATATGTACTTATTTGTATATATTTTGAAATTTAATTGACTTTTGTAACATCGCGTGTTAAGATATATTCAAGTTCATATAAGGAGGATAAAATATGGAACAAATTTTAAAAGATGCGCTAAATAGGATTATTGGAAAAGTTGAGGTTAAGTCAAACGGTGATAAAGTGTTAAAAGACCCATTAAATCGAATTCTAGGATATTATGAAGCGAGACAAAATGTGACAAAGGATGAAATGCATCGAATAGTAGCGAAAGGTGATTGCCTAACAGCGCTAATTCGTCGTATATAGGAGCAAAATAAATGGATTATTACAATAGAATAAGTTATGATTGCTACGCAAAATGCCGAAAATTAAAAATATTGTTTTGGTGTTTAGCAGGAGTTTTGGGTGCGGCTGTTATAGTGACTGCCCTATTACAAATGACGACAGTTGCCTGCATATTGTTTTTGCTAAGTATTCCGTGTGTGTTTGCTGGGAATTATCAAAGATACAAAGGCAATATATGGTTAGCGCGAATTGAGAAATGTCCAAAATGTAAGTCAACAAATGTTAAAGCACACATTGATGAAAATGAAACGGATTGGAATAAAAAAATCACTGGGTTCACCTGCAAAGATTGTGGGCACAAATGGGATAATTCAAACCTATTAAGACGCCTCGAATCAATCTCAAAGAAATAAAAAAAACACTAGGCTTTTGCCTAGTGCTTTTTTCTTTTACTAAAACTTGGCGAACAAATTCTTCAAGTTGTCAACATAACTTGCGCCCTTGACCGTTTCTTTTGCTTTCACGTCAATGGTCTTTACGAGTTCACCGTTTTGCCATATCTCAACGTTGCCCAGTTTGTCGCCCTTGCGTGCAGAACGCACCCTTTCTGGCAGATTGAATTTGAGTTCGCTCTCCACCTTTTCACCCTTGGCACAAACTTGCGTATAGTTTTCGTCCAATTCGATAGGTAGGTTCACATTTGTGTATGCGACGTTAATTTTGTGGTTTGCCAAATCGCCGTCAGTCACAACCGGCGTTGCGTCAAAGTTGGCAAAGCCGAAGTCGAGCAGTTGGCGAGTGTATGCGAAACGCTCTTTTGAGTTTTCCGCTTTCAATACGACTGCAATCAAAGATAGGTTGCCTTGCGTAGCGCGTGTGGTGAAACAATAGCCCGCTTCCACGGTCGAACCGGTTTTGCCACAATCGACAGCAGGGTAGGAACGTATCAACTTGTTGGTATTTGCCATTTGCGTGGTGCGTCCGGTTGGGTGGACAAAATCCTCCATCCATATTTTTGAAAACTTTCTAAACTTGTCATACTTGGCAACGTGCGCCATAAGAAGTGCCGTGTCACGCGCACTGCTGTATTGCTCTGGCGCTGGCAAACCGTTTACGTTGACATAATTTGTGTTGGTCATACCAATCTCTTTGGCGGTTTCGTTCATACGGTTCACGAATGAAGGCACACTACCCGCAATTCTTTCCGCCAGCACGACGCTACTGTCGTTTGCGCTGGCAATTATCACACTCTTCAAAAGGCTTTCTACCGTGTGCTGACTGCCCGCGTCCAAAAATACTTGCGAACCGCCCATACCCGACGCCGTTTCGCTGACGGTGAGCATTTCATCATAGTTCAAATTGCCCTTTTCAATCTCTTGCAAGGTGATGTAAATCGTCATTAGTTTCACGATTGACGCGACAGGTCTCTTTTCGTCGGCATTGTTTTCGTACAGCACAACCTTGCCCGTGCCGTCCGTCAAGATACTGCACTTAACGTTGATATCGCTCGCAAAATCTTTTTCGTAGGCGTAGGCTTGCAATGAGCAACTAAACAGCGCACCGAAAATTATGCCGAAAGAAATTAAAAATACAAACACTTTTTTCATAGTTTTCTCCTAAAAATAGTGTTTGTATTATTCGGTTAAATATTCATTGACTAGATATTTCTTTTCAGCAGTTCGCTCACCGCTGACATAAAACTTTTGTTGCTGGGACGTTTATTTTTGTCCAGCGAAAGTAGGGAAGATAGTCGGTTAGAATTTTTGTCCCAAGCCAGCATTATGGCTCGGCGAATGTTGATTTCAATGGCTTTGTAGTTTTGGCCGTATTTGTTGGCGATGTGGTCATAGATGTCCCATTCAAAATTGTCAACGTCGATGGCGCTGACGCCAAGGCTGATGATATCACAAATGTATTTGAAACCGATATTTTTATCGTTCAGACCAAACTCTTTTAGCAATGCATTGACGATTTCTTTGTTATGTTGTTCTGTTCGCTCAACGATGTGCGCTCCCACCATAGACAACTCCATTCTAATCCACCTCAAAATATAATACATTAAAACTGAGCGAAAAACAAGTATTTTACAAAACTATTTAGTTTTTTGAATATTTGGTAATATTGTACAAAGCTGTGTATAATTATGCTAGATATTTTGCAATCATTTGACAAAAATTGACAAAGTTCATTTATTCATCATTTATGCATATATTATTATATGCAAAAGTTAAAATACTCATTGAGCAATGATTCAATATTTAGAAAATACAAAGGGTGGCTGATAGGCGTCTTTGCCGTTAGCCTTGTTTTCTTTGTTGCTGGCGCGTTCACGATTCTCAATTTTGGCAAGGATTGCAAACCAAACAATTTCGGCGCGTTCTACTTTGTGGGGTTTGTGCTGGGAGAAATGAGTTTTTTCAGTGCACTGTTGCAGAGTCTGTTGTTTAGTGCGCTCATATTCGCGCTGGCATACCTATGTTATCTAAACAAATTTCTCATCATTCTGTCTTGCTTTATTTTCTGGTATGGTTGCTACATATTTTCAATTAATATTTTTGCCTTTATCACAGTGTATGGCTTTTTCAATGTATTCTTGCTTATACTATTGCTGGTCGCATTCGCACTTTTGTATATGGCAGTGTTTTCGATAGTTTTGTTTTGCTACGTTGACAAGCGCGTCAATCATTGCGACAACAATGTATGGGTTTGGCTAGTCATATTATGCGCACTGTCCTTTGTTGAACTCGTTTTGATGTCAATTATCAAACTTTTTATCATAATAATAGCGTAAATATTAGCATTTTTTGTCGCATTTAGTTATAATGAAATTATGAAAAGAGTATTTTTATTGGTTATCGACGGACTCGGTGTTGGCTACAACAACGACCGCCAGTTTATAGAAGACATCGGTTCAAACACTTTGAGCCATATTTTGCAGGAAACCAACGCGTATTTGCCTACCTTGCGCAAACTAGGCTTTATGCACTTGCCAACCATTGATATGGACAACGGAATGAACGTTGTGGCAGACTACGCGCTCATCAGCCCGCTTTCTGTCGGCAAGGATAGTAGTATGGGACATTGGGAGATTGCCGGTTGCGCGATTAAACAAAATTACGACCGCTTCACACTCGGTTTCCCAGATGAAATCACCGACATCATCTGCAAAGCATTTGGTTGTGACCAAGTATTGCTCAACAAGAGTTATGGTGATGTGCGCGCCATTCGAGATTATGGCGACCGTCATTTTGCCACCGGCTATCCAATTGTTTTCACCAATACGGACAGTTGTTTGCAGATTGCTTGCCACGGCGCAGTGTATAGCCTAGAAGAATTGTATTACGCGTGCAACTACATTCGCGAGAACTTGCCAGCCAAATACAAGATATGTCGAATCATCGCACGCCCATTCGCCGGCATTAAAGATAACTACTATTTCACGAAAGATAGACGCGATTGGTCGCTTGACCCACCAAAGAATAACCTTGTCAACGCACTTGCCAACAAAAATTTCCAGACAATCAGCGTGGGCAAAGTCAATGAGTTGTTCGCCGAACAAGGTTTTAGCACGGCTTATGTGTCAAAGACGAATCAGCAGTGTTTCGATTCACTAAACGAGGCGGTTAAAGAAGATTGGACAGGCTTGTGTTTTGCCAATTTCGGTGATACAGACATACTGTACGGTCACCGTAATGACATTGACGGCTATAAAGAGTGTTTGTATGGAATCGACCATTTCCTAAAAGACTTTATGCCGAAACTCACTGCCGATGACGCTTTGATTGTCACTGCCGACCATGGCAATGACCCATACACCGCCAGCACCAATCATTCGCGCGAGTTTTTGCCTTTTGCTTTGTATTCACCAGCACTGTCGGGCGGAAAATATTTGGGCGAGTTTGAAGGGTTGAACAACATTTCCGACCTAGTCAAAGTGTTGCTTGGAGTGAGCAAAAAGAGCGATATAATGTCAAAAATCAAAGAAATGCACAAATAGTGCATTTTTTACTATTTACAAATTGCATTTTTTATGCTAATATACCAGCACATAAAAATAAGGAGTAGGGTATGGAAAACGAAAAACAATTAGCGGACAAAATGAGAGACGCATTGACAGATAAATATAGCGCAACACTTAATCGTTGGAAGAACTGGCGCGCTGGCAAAGTGAACGACGTAAACAGAATGGACATTGAATCGTTCATCGCCTATGAAGTGCTGATTCGTAAGGTGATTCCAAACTATGCAATCGAATACAGCATTGCCACTAGCAAAAAAACACCAAAAACATTCTGCAAAGACAAAGAGTGCATTGAACGACTCAGCGAAGTGTTCAGTTTGCCAACCGAAGTTATCAATTTACGTTTGCAAGGCCGAAAGCAAAATTTGTCAAAGTTGCCATACGGGAAAGAAGTTCTCATCGCTGTTTATGGTCAACTAGACAATGTGTTTACAATGAGAAAACAATAAAAAAAGGCGTAGTGCCTTTTTTTATTGCTCAATCATCCAGTCAATATATACGCCATAGCCGTGAGTTGGGTCGTTTAGAAAAACGTGTGTGACCGAACCCACCATTTTGCCGTTTTGAATGATTGGACTACCACTCATTCCTTGCACAATGCCGTTAGTGAGTGACAAGAGTTCTTTATCAACCACCTTAAACACGATACTCTTTTCGCTGGCTTTTTTCTGCTTGGAGGTCTTGATAATTTTTATTTCATAATCTTTCACACCGTCCTTGCTGACCTGCGTGCGTATGTAAGCCTTGCCGGGCTTGACCGAGAATCTGCCACCGAGCGTGACTTGCTCGCCCGAGATTTCTTTGTCTATTTGACCGAACAGACCATAATTGCTGTTGGTGTCGATGTCGCCGATTTCGCCCTTGCTAAACTCGATTGTTGCCTTGATTTCGCCGGGCGCGTTTTTCTCGCCCTTGACAACGCCGATAAATTGCGTGTCATACACTTCGCCCGATTGTGTGTGTTCGAGCAAGGCTCTGTTTTCGCTGATAGGGTGTCCAACTGCGCCATAGCGCCCGTCGTTCTTCACATAGGTGAGCGTGCCAATACCGTTGGTGCTGTTTTTGACCCAAATCCCGAGTTTATATTTGCCAGAGAGTAGGTCGCGTTGGGGCAGTGCCACCGCGGTGAAAGTTTTGTCCCCGCGCGTGTAGTCAATCTGCACTTCCTTGCCTTTGTTCTTGCCGTTTAGAATGCGGTCGATGTCGTCCAAAGTCTTGACTTCCTTGCCATTAATCTTGGTGATTATGTCTTGCTTTTTGAGCCCAATATCTTTGATAGGATTTTTTTCGCCCTCGCGCGTGAGCACGCTGTTGAACCCCAGAATCTCTACACCGCCCGATTGCAAATCAAAGCCGAGCAGTTGCCCGCCAGCCGTAACAGTTTTGTTGGCGAGAAGATTGACTTCCACTGTGCGAATAGGAATGAAACCAAACAATTTGACCGTGGCAGTCTTTGGGCACAAATCTAACGTGCTGGCAGAAATGTCGGTGTCCTTTATGTCTAAATCCAAAACACCTATTTTGGCATTATCAATTTCGTCAGCCGTGATAACCATTCCGTCGTCTATGGTGTAGGCTTGCACAATCGGTGCAATGATTATCGCCAGTGCACAGAGCAGAAAGGGTAGTATTCCATACAAAAAAATTTTCTTTTTCATACGATTAGTATTTGAAGAAAACTTTTCGTTATTCATTAAAAATGTTTATACTAATGATTGTCAATATTCAGGGCGCTCGCGCGCATCGAACGAGACAAGGCCAAACTTTCGTCGTTGATGCCCGAACCCAGCATACGCGCGATTTCGCCAATTGTTCCCTCGTCGTCCAAGGTGTCAACAATGGTGTGCGTGGTCTTATCGTCGCTAGTTTTCTGCACGCGCAAATGTGTATTCGCGAAACTTGCAATGCTAGGCAAGTGTGTAATGGCGATAATCTGCTTGCTGTTAGAAAGGTTGTGAATGTTGACCGCCACCTTTTGACCAACATCACCGCTAAGGCCCGAGTCTATTTCGTCGAATATCATACAGCCGATGTCGTCAAGGTTTGCAACGACCGTTTTGTAGGCGAGCATAAATCTGCTCATTTCGCCACCACTGATGATTTTTGCCAGCGAGCGTGGCTCGAAACCCTTGTTCGCCGAGAACATAAAATCTACGCAGTCCGCACCATGACGGGTGTAGGCTTGCGTGGTGTGAGAGAATGCGATTTCTAGACGTGCGTTAGGCATACCAAGTGTGCGAATGACTGCTACGATTTTATCTGCCAACTCGCCGGCTGACTTACGGCGAATGCTCGTCAGTTCGTTTTGCAGGTTTATTATTTCGCGCTCTTGCTTATCAATTTCGCCTTTTAGTCGAACAAGCGTTTCACCGCTGTTTTCAAGGTTGTTTAGTTTAATGGTAATTTCGTCCAAATATTTAATCACGGCGTCAAGGTCGCCACCATATTTTCTGAAGATTGACTTAATGGTGTCAATGCGTGTATCAATGCGCTCGTATTCGTTCTGGTCGAAATAAATATTTTCCAACTCTTCGCCGAAACTGTCAGCTAGGTCTTTGAGTTCCAAATATGCTTGGTTGAGACGGGTTTGATAATCTGCATAGCGGGTGTCGTATTGCGCAATGCTCATAAGTTCGCGCTCGGCTGATTTCACCGACTGACAAGCGTTGTCAAAGTCCGCGCCCGAAAGCAAGCCTTGTGCTTGTGTGAGTGCATTACCAATCTTTTCCACCGAGTTCATTTTGTTGCGACGTGCGACTAGGTCTTCCAGTTCGTTTGGCTGAATGTTTGCGCCCGCGATTTCGTCTATTTGATAGCGGTAGAGATTGATGAAATATTCTCTCTGCGCGTCGTCACCACCCAGCGCGTCAATCTGCGATTTCGCGTCCATTACTGCGTCGATATGACTGTTGATTTTCGCGAGCAAATCTTTTGCCGTTTGCCCCGCGTATTCGTCAATGATGTTTAGTTGATAATCGGGGGAGATAATGGCTTGGTGCTCGTGCTGACCGTGTAGGTCAACGAGAAAGTTTGATACGGCTTTTAGTCCCGCCACCGTGGTGAGTTCGCCATTGATTCGCGCCACCGATTTGCCGTTTTGGTCGCATTCGCGGTCGAGAATGATTTGGTCGTCACACTCAATGCCAAGGGTGTCTGTAACGTATTCACGTGCCTTGCTAGAAATGTTGGTAAACAGCGCTGTGGCACGCATCTTGCTCTCGCCCGTGCGAATGAGCGTCTTGTCCGCGCGTTCACCAAAACAAAGCCCCAGCGAGTCGAGTAAAATACTCTTGCCGGAGCCTGTTTCGCCCGAAATGATATTGAGTCTGTCGCCAAACTCAATAGTCAAATCGTCTATTAATGCTACATTTTTAATCTTTAATAAAGATAACATAACTAATTCTTTTTCATTGCGTCGAGAACTTGTTGTTTAATTTGTTCCATTAGGTCGCTGTTTACTTTCAAATATTCGCAAACATTGTCCCGACCCTGACCAATCTTATCGCCATTGTAACTGAACCAACTACCGCTCTTTTCTACAATGCCGAATTCAAGTGCCATATCTAGAATACAGCCGACTTGGCTGATACCTTGTCCATAGATGATGTCAAACTCTGCAACTTTGAATGGTGGAGCGAGTTTGTTTTTAACCACTTTCACTCTTGTGCGGTTGCCATACATCTCTTGTCCGTTTTTGAGAGTGTCGGTCTTGCGCACATCAAGGCGGATTGAACTGTAAAATTTCAATGCCTTACCGCCTGGGGTGGTTTCTGGTGAGCCGAACATAACGCCGACTTTTTCACGCAACTGGTTGATGAACAAAACAATGGTCTTACTCTTTGAGGTGATAGCGGTGAGTTTACGCAATGCTTGTGACATAAGTCGTGCTTGCGCACCGATGAAACTGTCGCCCATTTCGCCTTCGATTTCGGCACGTGGTGTAAGAGCCGCCACCGAGTCAACGACCACGATATCTACACCACCACTGCGAACGAGTTGTTCCACGATTTCAAGCGCTTGTTCGCCCGTGTCTGGCTGTGAAACGTACAGTTCGTTGATGTTGACACCGATTTTCTGCGCATAGAGTGGGTCAAGCGCGTGCTCCGCATCTACAAACGCAGCAATTCCGCCCTTCTTCTGCACTTCTGCCACTACGTGCAAAGCCACAGTCGTTTTACCGCTGGACTCTGGTCCATAAATTTCGATAATTCTGCCCCTAGGCATACCACCAATGCCAAGAGCAACGTCCAATGTCAAACAACCCGTGCTGACCACATCTACGTCAGCCACAGCCGTTTCGTCCATTTTGATAATAGAACCCTTGCCAAATTGTTTCTCAATTTGCAAAATCGCTTGTTCAATAGCCTTAGTCTTGTCTGTGTTATCCATATTTTCTCCTAAACTTTATGCAAATATATTACCACATTGCGCAACAATATGCAAACGTTTTTCAAACATTTGTTCGATAAATTTTTGAACGGACTGGTTGTCCGTTCAAAAACTAAATTACATTAACGGACAGTCAGTCCGTTCAAAAACTAAATTTTTAATGGGCGACATCGCTCATTAAAAACTAAATTACTTTAACGGACGGTGCCGTCCATTAAAAACTAAATACAAAACTTTGTACTAAAAGAAATATAACATTTAACGCTGGCAAACAAAATAAAAATTAATTTAATAAATAATTAAATAAATATGGTAATAATAAAAAAACAAA
>ULWL01056415.1_pt1 | contig 18361 bp, 18 predicted proteins | sample 1960171 | NCBI WGS metagenome assembly ULWL01 (sample SAMEA4835807, study PRJEB28245) | human gut metagenome | biome: gut microbiome; material: fecal sample | place: Denmark | collected 2008 | reverse complement strand
GTTCTATTTTCTAGCATTCATATTCGTATTAGGATTATCTTTTAACTATAATACAGTTGAAAAGAAAATAGAAGAAACTAATGCAATTAAATTAAAAGAGATTGAAGAAAAGGTTAAAATGAGTAAAAATCATGTTTGATCTTTTTTTAATTGTGACAATATTGTGAAAATGATGTGTATTTAATGACTTTTCTTCTGAAATTTGGTAAAATATTGTTGTGAGGAATGATTAGAATGAAGAATACTATTAAAAACTTTGTTAAGAAATTTAAAAAGTATTATAGTACTAATATTTTGTTTTTGACATATTCATTAACTTCTTTAATAATTGGGACTTTACTTAGAGCTTTAACAATGGGATTAACATTTGATTTTAGACCTTTTATATGGGACTTAGTTATTATTCTTATATTTGGTTCTTTTGGTTATTTGTTTAAACCTAAAAATCAATTCAAGTATTTTTTAAGTGTTAATATAGTTTTTACACTTATATGTGTTGTTAATTCTATTTATTATATGTTTTATACTAATTATGTAAGTGTAAGTTTACTTAGTACAATGAGTATGTTTGGACAAGTAAGTGATTCGGTTACTACTAAATTAAGATTAGAATACTTTGTTTATTTACTTGCGCCTATAACACTTATAGTAGTTAATAAACTTCTTGTTAAAAAGAATTATTATTACAATGTTGGAAAAGAAGAAAAAGGAAAGTTGATGTTCAGAAGGACTGGAGTGTGTGCACTTATTCTCGGAATTATGATAGGACTTACTATGACAAAGAGTGATGGAAGTAAATTAGTTAAACTTTGGAACAGGGATGCAGTTGTTAAAAGATTTGGAATATATACTTATATGTTAAGTGATATGGTAACAAGCTTAACTCCTGCGATTAGTCCGATGTTTGGATATGATGAGAGTGCTCATACGTTTTTAGAGTTTTATAGTAAAGATAGAACTTATGAAACAAATAAGTACACTAATATATTTGAAGATAAGAATGTAATATTTATTCATATGGAGAGTATTCAAAATTTCTTAATTGATTTAAAAGTTAATGGAGTAGAGATAACTCCTAATATAAATAAACTTAGTAGGGAAGGAATGTACTTTAGTAAGTTTTATCCACAAATTAGTATTGGAACAAGTAGTGATACTGAGTTTACTTTGAGTACTGGGATTTTACCAAGTTCTTCAGGGACAGTATTTGTAAATTATTTTAATAGAAAATATGAGAGTATGGAGAGAGCTTTTGATAATAAAGGCTACTACACATTTAGTATGCATGCTAATGTGGGAGATTATTGGAATAGAAAGAATATGTATAATACTTTAGGATATAAAGAGTATTTTGATAAATCTTATTTTGAAGTACCAACTGACAAGAAAAGTGAAGATTTAGTAGGACTTGGGTTAAGTGATAAGTCTTTCTTTAAACAAATTATTCCTATTTTAAAAAATATTAAAGAAAGTAATACTAAGTATATGGGTAAGATTATTACGTTAAGTAATCATAGTCCATTTGATGATGTTACTAAATATGGCAATATTGATTTAGGATATCTAAATGATACAGAAATGGGTAACTATTTAAAGAGTGCACATTATGCTGATGAAGCACTTGGTGTGTTCTTTAAACTTGTTAAAGAAAATGGGTTAGATGAGGATACCGTATTCATATTATATGGGGATCATGAGAGTAAACTAGGCAAAAAAAACTTGAATTTACTATATAATTACGATGAAAAATCAGGTGAATATAAGAATAAACTTGACCCTACTTATGTTGATTTAGACAATTACCAATATGATATTCTTAAAAATACACCTTTGATTATCTATACAAGTAATGGTATAATAAATGGTGAAGTTAAAGATGTGATGGGAATGTGGGATGTGTTTCCAACTGTAGCAAACATGTTTAATTTAAGTTATAAGTATCCTTTGGGAAATGATATTTTCAGCAGAAATGATAAAATAGTAGTTTTTCCTAATGGAGATATTATTACAAATAAAGTGTTTTATAACAATTTAAGGGACGAATATGTTTCTTTGACTTCTGAGCCTATTAGTAGTGAGTATATTGATCAAATTAAGTTATATGCTGAAGTGAGACTTGAGGTAAGTAAAGGTATAATTGTACATAATTTGATAAGCACAGAGAGTGAGAAATTAGAAAGGATAAAAAGATGAGGAAAGTTTTAAATAAAAATAAGTTATTCTATTTTATTATGATTAGTTTAATCTTAGTAGTTATTATAATAATTGGTGTAAAGTTTACTCTTGAGTTTTTAGTTAAAGATGATAAGAACGTGGTTACAAAGAAAGAACTTGATAGTTTAGAGTTGTATGGCTATACATTAGATGATTACGATAGTGATTTATATAAAGAGTATTTTAATGATTTAAAGAGTACTTTAAATAGTAAAGAAGTTAATTATGAAGATTATGCTAAAGAAATAGTAAAATTATTTGTGAGTGATTTTTATACTTTAGATAATAAACTTACTAGTAGTGATATAGGTGGTGTTGAATTTATTCCTAATGATATGGTAGAGAACTTTAAAATGCATGCTGGAGATACTATGTATAATCACGTTAAAACTAATATTTATGGAGATAGAGTGCAAGAGTTACCTATTGTAAAAAGTGTTGAAGTAACTAATATAGAGAATATTACTTATACTTATAAAGATAAAGAGTATTCAGCTTATAAAGTTAGTGCTAGGTGGGAATATCAAGAAGATTTGGGATATAAGAATAATGAAATATTTACTTTAATTAAAGATAATAATAAATTATATATTGTTGTGGGGGAATAATATGAATGAAGTATATGATTATTTACTTAACAAGAGTGGTATAAGATATAGAGATACTATAGTTTTAGGAATAAGTGGTGGGCCTGACTCGATGGCTTTACTTAGTATTATGCTTAAACTTAAAAGTGAATTAGATTTAGTTTTAATAGTTGCACATGTTAACCATAATGTTAGAGAAGAAAGTAAGGAAGAAGAAGAGTATGTAAGAAAGTATGCTAAAGAAATCGGAGTTATTTTTGAAGGACTAAGTGTTAAGAATTGGGGAGATGATAACTTTGAAAATGAAGCTAGAACTGTTAGATATAATTTTTTTGAAAAGATAGTTAAAGAATATAATGCTAAATATTTAATGACAGCACATCATGGGGATGATTTAATTGAGACTATTCTTATGCGTATAGTAAGAGGTTCTACTTTAAAAGGATATAGTGGATTTAGTAAATGTGTTGGTAGAGATGGGTATACAATTATTAGACCTTTAATTAGTGTTACAAAAGATACTTTAGTTAAATATTGTGAAGAAAATGGGGTAAAATATTATATAGATAAGACTAACTTAGATGACGTTCATACAAGAAATAGATATAGGAAATGTATGTTACCATTTTTAAAGAAGGAAGACCCCTTAGTACATGAAAAGTTTTTGAAGTTTAGTGAAACTTTGCTTTTATATAATAATTATATTGATAAAGAAATTAAAGAAGTGATCACTAAAGTATTTAAAGGTGGAGTGTTAGATATTCCTAAGTTTAAAGAGCTTGACTATTTAATTCAAAGTAAGATTATTTATAGTATACTAGAGAAAATATATGGAGATGATTTATTCATTGTTACTAGTACACATGTTAATTTGATATTTGATTTAATAAATAAAGAAACTCCTAATAGTGTGGTTCATTTACCTAATAATGTTAAAGTGGTAAGAGCTTATGATGAAGTCAGTTTTGATTATGAAGAAGAATCTAACGTGTATGAAATTGAGATAAATGATGTTGTGAATTTACCTAATGGAAAGAATATTGAAGTAGTAAGTAGTTGTGAAGATACTAGTAACAATACTATTAGACTGAATATTGATGATATTACATTACCTCTTTATGTTAGAACTAGAAGAAACGGAGACAAGATGATGGTTAAAGGAATGAATGGACATAAAAAGGTTAATGATATATTTATAGATAGTAAGATTTCTACAAAAGATAGACATGTTTGGCCAGTTGTGAGTGATGCAGAAAATAACATTATTTGGATACCTGGACTTAAAAAGAGTAAATTTGATGTAGAAAAAGGTAAAAAGTGTGATATAATACTTAAGTACTATTAAAGAAAGGAAGAGATTATGAAAAAGAAAAATATGTTTAAAGACATTATGCCTTATATTATGCTTATATTTGTAGTTGGTATTATTTACTATACATTTAATTTAAATAATGTTAAGGTTAATGAAATGAATTATAATGAGTTTTTAACTAATTTAAAAGGAGAAAAGGTTAAGGAATTAACTGTTACACCAAAAGATAGTGATAGTGTATATTTGATAACTGGTAAACTAGAAAACTATAGTAAAAACGAGACATTTAAGTTGATTGTTCCATATACAGATAGTGTTATTGATAACATTCTTAGTATTAGTAATGAACAACAACTTGATGTTAAGATTAATAAAGATCCAGGAAGTGTTAGTTGGTTAGTAATAATTTTAGATTTCGTTCCAATACTTTTAATCGGTGGACTTACTATTTATTTAGTAAGAGCAATGATGGGTAATGGCAAAGGTGGAACACTTGACTTTGGAAGAAGTAGAGCTAAACTTAATCAAGAAGGTGGAAAAGTTACATTTAAGGATGTTGCTGGACTTAATGAAGAGAAAGAGGAAGTTAAAGAGCTAATAGACTTTTTAAAGAGTCCTAAGAAGTTTACTAAGTTAGGGGCTAGAATTCCTAAAGGTGTTTTATTAGTTGGTCCTCCAGGAACAGGTAAAACATTACTTGCAAAAGCAGTAGCTGGAGAAGCTAAGGTACCATTTTATTATATAAGTGGAAGTGATTTCGTTGAGTTATTCGTTGGTGTTGGTGCATCACGTGTAAGAGATATGTTTAAACAAGCTAAACAAAATGCTCCATGTTTAATATTTATTGATGAAATAGATGCAGTGGGTAGACAAAGAGGAACAGGTTTAGGTGGAGGACATGATGAAAGAGAACAAACTTTAAACCAATTACTTACTGAGATGGATGGTTTTGGGGCTAATGAAGGTATTATAATTATAGCTGCAACTAATAGACCAGATGTACTTGATCCTGCACTTTTAAGACCAGGTAGATTTGATAGACAAGTTACTGTTAATTTACCAGATGTTAGAGAAAGAGAAGCTATACTTAATGTTCATGCTAAGGGTAAAATTTTTGATAAAGCTGTCAACTTGAAGAGAATAGCTGAGAGAACTCCAGGGTATAGTGGAGCCGACTTAGAAAACTTACTTAATGAAGCTGCACTTTTAGCTGTTAGAAGAAATAAAGACGATATTGGAATGGACGAGATAGACGAAGCTAGTGATAGGGTTCTTATGGGACCTGCTAAAGTTAGTAGGAAAGTAACAGATTATGAAAAGAATATAGTAGCTTATCATGAAAGTGGACATGCCGTTTTAGGAATAGAACTTCCTAATGGTGAAGAAGTTCATAAGATTACAATTATTCCTAGAGGTATGGCTGGAGGGTATACTCAAATGCTACCTAAGGAAGAGAGAACTTTGGTTGCTACTAAGGATGAGTTACTTCAAAGAATTACAAGTTATTTAGGTGGTAGAGTTAGTGAAGAATTGTTCTGTGGTGAAATATCTACAGGAGCTTCAGATGACTTTAAGAGAGCTACTCAAATAGCAAGAAGTATGGTTACTGAATATGGTATGAGTGACTTGGGTCCTGTACAATTTGAACATAAAAGTGGAGAAGTATTCTTAGGAAGAGATTATACTAATAGTAGTAAAAACTATAGTGATGCTGTTGCTTTAGAAATAGATAAAGAAATTAGAAAGATTATAAATGAATGTTATAAGAATGCTAAGGATATTTTATCTAAGAATAAAGGCTTAGTTGAAGCTTTAGCTAAGACATTATATGAAAAAGAAACAATTACTAAAGAAGAAATTGAAGAAGTAGTAAGAGAATATAATGAAGGTAAGAAAGCTAAAAAGAAAGATAAAGTTGAAGAGTAAAATCTTCAACTTTTTTTAAATAATGATATTCCTTTGAAAAATATTGATTTTGCAAAAAAACACTTGAAAAACTTAGGAAAAAATGCTATTATTTTGAAAAGAATTCTACTTTGGAAATTGATTTCTTTATTAGATATAATAATCAAGTAACTGCTGTTGAAGTTAAATCAGCTGATAATACAAAATCTAAGAGTTTAAAGTCTGTTATGGAAAATTATGGAGTAAAGTCTGGACTAAAATTATCTAGTAAAAATTTGGGTTCTAATAATGAAAATGTAACAGGTTTACCAATTTATATGAGTATATTTTTATAAACAAAGAGATTTATTAAAAGTTTATCTAAAATATCGTATAGAAATTTTAGTAAAAACCCCATTTGGTTAGTAGTGAATGGGACTTTTACTTTAAAAAGATGTGAAATATAATTATGTAATTTTTTTAAAAAATTGATGTATTATTTCTAGATGTGTGCACTAATATTATAGAGATTATTAAAAATTATTTTGAAAGTTTTTAATAATCTCTTTTAAGTTAGTGTTTTTTGTGTTAAAATATTCTATAGCGAGGTAGTATTATGGGAAAGGTTATATCACTTGTAAATCAAAAAGGTGGGGTAGGCAAAACAACAACAAGTATAAATTTATCTAGTGCTTTAGGGCATTTAGGTAAAAAGGTTTTATTAATAGATTTAGACCCACAAAGTAATAGTACTACTGGGCTAGGTCTTAATAAAGCTAATATTAATAAGAGTATCTATGATGTTATTACACATAATTGTGATATTAGAGATGCTATTATTAAAACAAAATTTAAGAATTTATCTATTATTCCATCTATGATTTATTTAAGTGGAGCAGAGATAGAGTTAATTCAAATGGCTAGTAAAGAAAGTGATTTTATAATAGGGGATCAACTTAAGTTACAGATAGATTTGATAAGAGACAGATATGATTATATTTTAATAGATTGTCCACCTGCACTTGGAGTTCTTACTACTAATGCACTTGCTGCTAGCGATAGTGTATTAATACCTGTACAATGTGAATATTATTCACTAGAAGGGGTTACACAACTTTTAAATACAATTTTACTTACGCAAAGTAAGATAAACCCAAAGTTAGATATAGAGGGTGTTTTACTTACAATGCTTGATGGTAGAACATTAGTGGGGCTTGAGGTTGTTGAAGATGTAAGAAAGTTCTTTAAAGAGAAAGTATTTAATACTATTATTCCAAGACTTGTTAGACTTGTTGAAGCACCAAGTCATGGAAAACCAATTTTGGAATATGATCCAAAATGTAGAGGAGCTTTAGCTTATATTAATTTAGCAAAGGAAGTGATTGAAAGAAATGGAAAACAAGAGGAAAGCACTAGGGAAGGGGCTAGAACAACTATTTAGTGGAGAAGCTTTTAACCTAGAAGAGTTTGAGAAGAATGTTGTAGATAATGCAAATAAAGATGAAATACTAATGATTAATTTAAATGAACTTAGAAGTAATCCATATCAACCAAGAAAAGTGTTTGATAAGGAGTTACTTGAAGGGCTTGCTAGTAGTATTAAAGAGTATGGCATTTTAGAGCCTATCATTGTTAAAAAGAGTATTAAAGGATATGAGATTGTTGCTGGAGAAAGAAGAAGTATAGCTGCTAAGATGGCTGGACTTAGTGAGGTTCCTGCAATTATAAGAGACTTTAATGATGAAGAAATGATGAGTATAGCGCTTCTTGAGAATATTCAAAGAGAAAATTTAAATATTATAGAAGAAGCACTTGCATATAAGAAAATGATAGAAGTTATGCATATTACTCAGGAGGAACTATCTACTAAAGTAGGAAAGAGTAGAAGTCATATAACTAATATTCTTGGTATTTTAAAATTACCTAGTAAAGTACAAGAATTAGTTTTAAATAATAAGATTACTATGGGACATGCAAGATGTCTTAGTAAACTTGAAGATGAGAGTGAGATATTTAGTTTGGCACAAGATGTTGTTAATAAGAACTTGAGTGTAAGAGAGTTAGAAGATATAATTAATGATAATAATTCTGTTAAGAAAGTTCCTATTAAAAAACATGTTCAAGTTGATGAAAGACATAATGTGGTGCAGAGTATCATGAGAGAGAAAATTGGTACTATGGTTAAAATTAATAATAATAAAATAGTAATTCCATATGATAGTGATAAAGATTTAGAGAGAATATTAGAAATATTAAATATAGAAATAGAGGATTAACTATGAAATATGGTATAGGAAGTATAGTTATAATGAAAAAAGCGCATCCATGCGGTACTAATTTATGGGAGATAGTTAGGCTTGGTGTTGATATCAAGCTTAAATGTGTTAATTGTGGTAGAACTATAATGATGGATAGATTAGAGTTTGAAAAGAAACTTAAGAAAGTGGTGGAAAATGAAAAATAAGAGAAATCCTGTTTTTGTGTTTATATTGCTTACAATTGGAGTAATGCTTCTTAGTTTTGTGTTATCATTATTTAATTTTCAAGCTGAATATAGTACGGTTAATCAATATACTAGTACTATTCAGAATAATGTAATACAAGTAGAGAATTTGTTTAGTTTTGACGGAATAAAGTATATACTTACAAGTACAGTAAATAACTTTGTTAATTTTGCACCTCTAGGTAATTTAATAATTATTCTTATTGGTATAGGGGTGCTAGAAAAAACAGGTTTAGCTAGAACGTTCTTTACTTTGATAACTCAAAGTTTTAGGAAAAACAGTATTACATATATATTAATACTACTAAGTATTATATCAAGTTTATTTGGAGATATTGGGTTTGTGCTTTTACTTCCAATAGGCGCGATGTTGTTTAAATATGGACATAGAAATCCTTTGGGAGGAATAATTGCTAGTTTTACAGGTATTTGCTTTGGTACTGGAATAAATGTGTTTTTAACTAGTATAGAAAGTAGTTTACTTACATTAACTATAAGTAGTGCTAAAGTTATAGATAGTACTTATGAAATAGGTATATTCTTTCAATTATTTATTATGTTAGTTGCAATAATAACTGGTTCTATTTTACTTACTAGAATTACAGAAAAAACAATAATGCCTAGTTTGGGTAAGTATGAATTTGATGAAGTAGAGATACTAGATAACGTTAATTTTAGTAAAAGAGAATTAAGAGGATTTATATGTAGTATGGGTGCATCTATACTATACATATTAATCATTATTTATATGATAATTCCTGGTTTACCTTTAAGTGGGGGCTTGTTAGATGCAAGTCAAACACATTATATTGATAAACTATTTGGAAGTAATAGTTTATTTAATCAAGGTTTTGTGTTCATAGTTACATTCTTGTTTATAATAGCTGGATTTACTTATGCGAGTGTTGCTAAAACAGTTAAGGGTGATAAGGAAATAAGTGAGTGTTTAAGTTATAGTTTAGATGGTATTGGTAATATATTGGTTTTAATATTTGTAGCTAGTTTATTTATTAATACATTTGATAAAAGTAATATAGGGCTTGTATTTGTAGCACTTCTTACTAACTTAATAAATGTGTTTAAATTTAGTGGAATAGGATTAATATTATTATTATTTGTAATATGTATATTAAGTGGACTTATATATACTGGACTTTTAAGTAAGTGGAAGATTATGTCTAGTACAGTAGTATCGGCATTAATGAATTCAAGTATTAGTCCAGAGTTTGCACAAGTTATATATGTAGCAGGTTCTAGTATAAGTATGGCATTTACACCTCTTACACCTTACTTTGTTATATATTTGGCTTTATTAATTAAGTATGATAAGAGTGATAAGGTAACATTATTTGGAACATTTAAGTATTTAAGAAGTTATGGAATAGTTATGTTAATAATGTGGGTAATTTTAATATTAGGTTTCTATATAACTGGACTACCTATTGGTATTGGTAGTTATCCAACATTAACATATTAAGGAGGTTTTATATATGGCTTTAAAAGCAGGAATTATAGGTATGCCTAATGTGGGAAAGAGTACTTTATTTAATGCTATTACTAAAAAAAATATTTTAGCAGCTAATTATCCTTTTGCTACAATAGACCCGAATTTAGGTACAGTAACAGTACCTGATGAAAGACTTGGAGTATTAGAAAGAATGTATATGCCTGAAAGGTGTATTGGTGCGCAATATGAGTTTACTGATATTGCAGGGCTAGTAAAAGGCGCTAGTAGTGGAGAAGGACTTGGAAATAAGTTTTTAAGTCATATAAGAGAAGTAGATGCTGTAATACATGTAGTAAGATGTTTTGTTGATAAAGATATTATACATGTTGAAGGGAATATTGACCCAATTAGGGATATTGAAATAATTAATTTGGAACTAGCTATGAGTGATTTGGAAATAGTTAGTAATAGAATTGATAGAATAAAAAAGAAAGCTGAAACAAGTAGAGATAAAGAAGCTTTAAAAGAAGTAGAGTTAATGGAAAAGTGTAAGAGCATTTTATCTGGTGGAGAAGTGTTAAGACATCATGAATTTGAAGAAGATGAACTAGAGATATTGAAACCATTTAATCTTATTACTATGAAACCTATGATATATTTAGCTAATGTTAATGAAGTTGATTTAGTAACTGGAAATAATGAGTTTATTGATAAAGTTAGAGAATATGCTAAGAATGATGGATGTGAAGTTATTCTTATGTGCGCTAAGATTGAGAGTGAATTAGTTGAGTTAGAGGACTCAGAAAAGAAAATATTCTTAAGTGAGCTTGGTATAGAAGAGGGTGGACTAGATAAACTAATTAGAGTTACTTATGATACTCTAGGACTAGCAACATTCTTTACTGTAGGAAGTGACGAAGTTAGAGCTTGGACTTTTAAAAAGGGTATGAAAGCACCAGAGTGTGCTGGAATTATACATAGTGACTTTGAAAGAGGATTTATTAAAGCAGAAGTAATGAGCTATGAAGATTTAATTAGTTGTGGAAGTGAACTTAAAGTTAAGGAAGCAGGTAAAGCTAGACTTGAAGGAAAAGAATATGTTATGCAAGACGGGGATATTTGCTACTTTAGATTTAATGTTTAGGAGGACATTATGGAAAAGTTTTGTAGTAAGTGTGGAAAAGAACTAGTGAATGGTAAATGTGAATGTTGTGATAAAGGAAAGACTAGATTTAGTAAGAATGGTATTATTAATAGACCTAGATTAAAAGAGGCTGCAAAAGAGAAACTTAACGGTAATATGTGGAATATATGGCAAGCACTTTTAGTAGTTATGGCTATTAGTAGTTTATTTGGTTTCTTTGGTGGACTAGTTGAGGGGGCTAAAATTGAAATTTATAATAATGTTTATTATAATGTGATAGACGCGATTTATGGTTTTATTAGTATTCCTTTAACTGCTGGAGTAAGTTATTATGTTTTAAATATAGTAAGAGATAAGAGTTTTGACATTAGTGATTTATTTAAGTTCTATAAAGAAAGAATGTGGACTAATATATTGCTTTATATATTAATTAGTATATTTACAGCTTTATGGGGTTTACTATTCTTAATACCTGGAATAATAGCGGGTTTAAGTTATTCAATGAGTACTTTTATATTTATTGACGGAGAAGATACTGATGCGATGGCTATTATAAAGAAAAGTAAAGACTTGATGTATGGGTACAAATGGGACTACTTTGTATTTCAATTAAGTTTTATTGGATGGGCGCTATTATGCTTATTCATATTCCCAATAATTTATGTACTTCCATATTATTATGTAGCAGAAACTATGTATTATGAAGAACTAAAAGCAATTAAAGAGAGTTGATGTTTATAAGTATCAAGTTATTAACACTTGATATTTTTTGTGTGTAACTTGTAAATTCGTGCAAAATGCACGAAAAAACAATGTAAAAACGTGCAATTTGCACGAAAAAACAATGTAAAAACGTGCAAAATGCACGAAAATACAAGTTTGCAGTGTAAATGTGCTTGATTTTCTTTGAAATTATGGGAAATTTAGTGTATACTTAAATTGGGTGAAAAAATATGTATAGAAAGATTGAAGATAAACTTAAAAAATGGAAGAAAAACTTTAAAAAGCCATTTATGTTAATTGGACCTAGACAAACAGGTAAAACATATATTGTAACTGAGTTTTGTAAAAATAACTTTGATAATTTTTTATACTTTGATGTTAAAAAAGATACAGAAATAAGTGATGTATTTGAGAAAACTATAGATCCTGAAAAGATTATCAATTCAATAGAGTTAATTAAAGGTATAACTATTGATGTAGAAAACACTGTTATATTCTTTGATGAAGTACAGGTTTCTGAAAGATTAATTGAAAGTTTAAAATATTTTTGTGATAGTGATAAAAACTATAAAATAATTGTAGCTGGTAGTTTACTTGGTGTTAAGATTAATAGATTTAATAGTTCATTTCCTGTTGGTAAAGTTTCAATTAATTATTTATATCCAATGGACTTTGAAGAATTTTTACTTGCTTTAGGTAAAGAAAGATTAGTAAAAGAAATAAAAGAGCATTATAATGATAATACTCCTATATTAGATAGTTTACATGAAAATTTATTAGAGCTTTATAAAAATTATTTAGTAATAGGTGGAATGCCTGAAGTTGTATCTAACTATATAAGTAACAATTCTAATTTGCAAGAAGTTGATTTTTCTTTACAGAATAATATAGTAGTTGCATATATAATGGACATGAATAAATATACTTATAAGAATGAAAGCATTAAAATTAATGCTACATATAAAACTATTCCTCTTGAACTTGCTAGAGAAAATAAAGTATTTAAGTTTTCCTTGGTTGATGTTAATGCTAGATATAGTAGATTTAAATCAAGTTTAGAATGGTTAGTGGCAAGTAACATGGTTATAAAATGTGATTTAACTAATAAAGCAGAAAGTCCATTAAGTGCTTATCAAGAAGAAGAAACTTTTAAATTATATTTGAGTGATGTGGGATTACTTAGAAGTTTATCTAATATTGATTATAGAGAAATAATATTTGATAAAAATATTATGTTTAAGGGAGCACTTACGGAAAACTATGTTGCTCAAGAGTTGGTAGCTAATGAAAATGAAATATTCTTTTATAAGTTTAATAGGTATGAAATAGATTTTCTTATTAAGTTAGAAGGAGAAGTTATTCCAGTAGAAGTTAAAAGTGGAAATAGAACTAATAGTGTTAGTTTAAATAATTATGTTGAAAAATATAAACCTGTATATGCAATTAGAATAAGTACTAAAAATTTTGGTTTTGAAAATAATATAAAGTCTGTACCATTATATGCAGTGTTTTGTATTAAATAAAATGTTTATAAGTATCAAGTTATTAACACTTGATATTTTTGTTTAATAAAATAAGAATTAGCAAAAATACGCTAATTCTTATTCTTTGATTAAATCTTCTTCAGCTTTTAATTCATCTAAGGCATATTCTAATAAACTTATAACCACATTATTAAAAGATGTATCATGTTCTTTTGCTATTATTTCTAGCTTTTTAACTAAATCTTCTTTAATATATAAAGATTTATAAACTGTTTCATTTTTCTTTTTTGTTGGTTTTATTATATCCTTCATGTTCTCACCTTCCTATTAAAAGATACCATAAATATTTGATGTATGTTATATTAAAATATTCTATGAGAAAGTATGTTGAAAAAACCTCATAGAAATGTTATAATAATTTTATTAGAATATGTAAATAATATAGATGGAAGTGGTATATATGAAAAAAATAGATTTAGGAGTAATAGTAACAACATTAATAATAGTAACAATAAGTTGTAGTCTTGCGTTTTTCGCTGCAAGAATAGTAGGAAACCCGAAAGACATAAACTTAGTAGCTAAAAACGTTTCAATAACATTTACTGATACTTCAAACATTGCAACAAATGAAACAATAAGTCCTGGATGGAATAATGTTAAAACATTTACAATTACTAATAATAGTAAAGAAGATTTTAACTATAATATTTTATTAAAAGGGTTAGTTAATACATTTGAAAGTATAAATACACTTCAGTATAAAATAACAAGTGATACTGGATATAATATGGATAACTATTTAAATGTAATTAAAACAGAAACATCAAAAGATGTAGTTTTAGCATATGATGTAGTAATTCCAAAGGGAAGTAAGCAAACATATCAAGTAGAATTTAAATATATAAGTATAGAGGAAGATCAAAGTAGTGATATGGGGAAGAAACTAGGTGGAACTTTAGCTATTGAAGCAAGCACAGGAAAACCTAAAATATATGACAAGTTACTAGCTGATAACCCAACAATAAAAACAAGAACAGATTTTAGTACAACATTAACAGAAACTAACGTAAACACATTATATAAAACTACAGAAGATAACACTGATGTATATTACTTTGCAGGAGATGCAAAAAACAACTGGGTAAAGTTTGGGACATGGCAAGAAGATAAAACTATTGTTGTAGGATATCCTCCTGATGGAGAAGATAGTTATTTTCCTAAAGAATTTAATACTATGCTTGATTGCACTTCCGATAGTGCTTATACAAATTGTGAAGAGATACCCTTGGCTAAAAAAGGAGATTCAATGTACTGGAGAATAATAAGAACAAATAAAGATGGAAGTATAAGAATGCTTTACTCTGGAACATCTGCCGAATCTCAAACAGGTTTTATAGGTATGTCTGCGCTAAATGACAACAAAACACTAGATCCATTATATGTAGGATATATGTATGGAACAAGTGGTTCACTTGAAAACAATAGAACAAATGAAAATAGTAGTACAATAAAAAACTATATTGATAATTGGTATAGTAAAAATTTAGTAAATTACACAAAATATTTAAGTACAACAGCAATATATTGTAATGATAGAACACTTTCTGTTTCTTATCCAAATTATGTTATTGGAGAATGGATGGGTTTTGCAGCATCTGATAGATTAACAAAAACAAATAAATCACCTAGTTATAATTGTATAGCAACAGAAGATAAATTCACAGTAAGTAACACGACAGGAAATGGGAAATTAACATATCCGGTTGCATTAATGACGGCTGATGAAATTTCGTATGCTGGGGGAGTATGGTATACTAAAGGAAAATATCCGTTCTATTGGGCATATACTAATGCACTCAATAAAGGTATTGTTAATTCATTGATTTGGCAGACTTTGACACCTATTAAGGGCGACCCGTATAATTTGACTGGTGGAGGAAGTGAAATGGCTGTTGGAACCGAAGGACGACTTGGAAATCCCGGTAGAGTAGACCAAACAGCTGTAAGACCTGTCATATCACTAAAGGGGAGTGTAGTTTATAAGTCGGGGGATGGAAGTGCATATTCTCCATATGAAGTTGTTGCTGAACCTATTAATACATATATAGTGTCTTTGAGTGTTAATAATGGAAGTGGTACAGGTACAGTGCTTGTTGAAGAAGGTAAAGATGCAACATTTACAGTAACACCAAGTGATGGATATAAAGCAGAACTTGAAACAGATACTTGCGGTGGAACATTAAGTGGTAATACTTATACAATAAGTAATATAACAAGTGGAAAAACTTGTAGTATAACATTTAAATCTGATAACCCATTTTCATCAGGCACACTAGCTGCAAAAATATATACAGATAACCCAACAAGAGTAACAAGGGAAACATTTGATACAACATTTACAAGTAATACAACAGGAACACTATTTACAGCAACAGAAAAGAATGTACATAACACTACAGATACAACAGTATATTATTATGCTGGCAATACAACAAATAACTGGGTTAAATTTGCAGGTTTCTATTGGAGAATAATCAGAACAAATAGTGATGGAAGTATAAGACTATTATATTCAGGAACAGCAACGGATACAACAAATGGATACTTAAGTACAACTACTAGTGCATTCAACTCTACATATAATAGTCCAAAATATGTTGGTTATATGTATGGAAATTACGATAGTTCTTTATCAAATGCTAGAACAAATACAAATAACAGTACAATTAAAAATGCAATAGACTATTGGTATTCAATAAATATGACATCATACACAAAGTACTTAAGTACAACAGCTGTATACTGCAACGACAGGAATTTGCGTTCAGGCGATACATATACAACTAGTACAAGTTCAACATTCTATTATGCTCCATATGCAAAGGTATACTCAAGTTATGCACCAACATATGATTGTACAGAAGCTATTGATGCATTCAGCGTAGATAACACAAGTGCAAAATTAACATATCCAATAGCATTAATGACAGCAGACGAAATAATGTATGCAGGAGGAAAAGGTAATAATGCTTTTACAAGTTCATATGCATGGTATTATTTAAATAGTGCAAATGGTAGTATAACAGGTTCAACATATTGGTGGTTGATGTCTCCTTACCGTTGGATTAGTGGATATGCTCATGTGTTTATTGTGGCGGCTTCCGACAACCCTGGGTGGTTTGGTAGCAGCTACACCGGCTATGATTACGGCGTGCGTCCAGTAGTATCTTTGAAATCTTGCGTTAAAACAAGTGGAGGAGATGGCTCAGCAAGTAACCCATACACAATAGAAGAAACTACAAGTGGATGTTAAATTAAAAATATGTCAAAAATTTTGGCATATTTTTTTAGTTACAACTGTATTCTTTTGTTTCTTCTTTTAGTATGCTTTTTTTGTATGGTTTTCTGTTGTCTGTTCTACATAGTAAGTAATCTATACTTGTGTTATAATAGTCTGCTAATTTATTTAATACTTCTTCAGTTAGCGCTGCTACTCCTCTTTCGTAGTAACTATAGTTTCTTTGGCTCATACCTAAGTAATTAGATATATCTATTTGTCTTAGGTCTTTTTCTTCTCTTAAATCTTTTAATCTATTCATTTTGTTTTACCTCTATTTAAATATATCATAGAAGAAATACTTCTATTGACATTTAGAAGAAATTCTTCTATAATTAAGTTATAGAAAATATATCGTGGAGGTAACAATATGACAAATGAAGAGTTAAAAAAATTAGTTGGAAGGAATGTTAGAAAATATAGACTTCTATATAATGCTAAGAATCATGAACAACTTACTCAGTCTAAGTTAGCAGAGAAAATTGGTGCTAAAACACCACTTATTGGTGCTTTAGAAAGTGATAATAACCCGATGGGAGTAAGTATATATAATTTATATATGATAAGCAAAGTGTTAAATGTTCCAATTGAAAAATTCTTTGAAGAGGAGTAGAAATATGAAGAAGTATGTATTGATATCTGTGAGTGTTCTTCTATCTATGATATGTATGTACTTTTTATGTGATGTAAAAAAGGGAAAAGGAATAACATATTTGACAGATAATCAAATTAAAAATATAATGGCATATACAATTGATAATGAAACTGTTAGTGAAATGCCAACAAAAGGGAGTGGATATATTGCTAAGAGCATTACTTGTAAAAATGGCTCTGTTTTAGTGTGGGATAATGATAATTGGAAAGTGGAAGTAAAAAAGTTAGAAAATTTTGATACATGTAATGTTGATTTTACACTTGATGATTTAGTATATAATTTTGATTATAATGGCACTAATGGAAGTGATGGAAGTGTTCAAGAATTTACTGCTCCAGTGAGTGGTAAATATGTTTTGGAAGTTTGGGGTGCACAGGGTGGAATAGCATCTTCTACTTATATAGGTGGTTATGGAAAGTTTATAAGTAAAACTGCAGTATATTGTAATGATAGAAGTAATCCAGCAGGTGGTTATAATACTGGAAATACAACATTTTATTATGGCGCATATACTCGTAATGTTGCTGGAAAGACTCCAACATATACTTGTACAGCAACAGAAGATAAATTTACAGTAGATATTAGTACAGGAAATGGCAAACTAACATATCCGGTAGCTTTAATGACGGTAGACGAAATTGCTTATGCAGGTGGAATGTATGGTTCAAATGCAGATGTTTGGTTTTATACTAACTCTTCTAATACGAGTTCAACAGGTACATTAAAGTGGTGGACAATGAGTCCGTATTATTGGTATTCAGGTGGATATGCGGATATATTTTATTTATTTGGTTCTGATTATCCTGGATATACTAGTAATAATAATGTTACAAATGCTTTTGCGGTAAGACCAGTTATAAGTTTGAAATCAAACGTATTTTGGAAAAGTGGAGATGGAAGTGCAGATAATCCATTTGAAATATATACAGAATAGGAAGGAAGGAGTATGAAGAATATATTAAGAAAAATAAAAAATAGCCGATTGGCTGTTGTAGTTTTAATACTTTTTTCTTTGGTAATAGGCTTATCATATGGTACATTTATATTTACAACAAACTCATATAGAAGTAC
>ULWL01047381.1_pt1 | contig 18507 bp, 7 predicted proteins | sample 1960171 | NCBI WGS metagenome assembly ULWL01 (sample SAMEA4835807, study PRJEB28245) | human gut metagenome | biome: gut microbiome; material: fecal sample | place: Denmark | collected 2008 | reverse complement strand
CGCAGGAAAAACCCGGAAACCGGTAAAATGGAATATACCCTTCATCCTATTAACCCCGACTTCGGAGACATCGAACCCATGGACGGCGGCAAGATCTCCGGGATATATGTAGAAACCCTGGACAAGTGGGAGAAAGCTTGACGCTCCGGGGAGATATGTTATAGGTAAACTCTCTTTTTTATTTTCCGTTAGCCGTCCACGTTGGGAAACGCGGGCGGTTTTTTATTGCCATTACAGCCGTGTACAGTATCATCCCTCCCAGAAAAGTGCTCCTGTTCAGCCCTTGGCCTTCGGGTTAGGGGCTTTTTTGTTCCTCTTGAGATTTCAAGTATATTTTTTCAATGTCTGATGCAAGATCATCGTATACTGCAACAAATGCGCTATAATATGTATCTGATTTGAGCTTTGGTTTAGACTTATTGCGTAAAAGAAAGTAAACACCTGGTTCTTTTGCCGCATCAGGTCCATACATTTCCTTCATAAAATAATAGGCAACTCTCATTTTCATAAATGAATCGGGCATCCCATTGGATTCATCTAACTCTTTCAGTAGTACTATATTTTGAGAAAAAATATCTGCTATCGTTTTATCTTCAGTATGATGACGTAAGAGAAAAGCACTTATTTCAAGAAAACGTTTTTCTGCTGTTTTTTTATTCTTTGCATTCCATTGTTTAGATTTTTTTGCTAAAGCTCGAATCCTTGGACTGCTAAAATCCGGCTTACCTAATAACGGTATTCCGTTATCTTTCATTTGTTTTACGGCAGAATCGGATTTGATTCCATTGATCTCATCCATAGCTATTTCCATTTTCTCCTTAAAAAATGTCTCCATCTCATCTTGGGAGTTTTTCACTTCAGCTAAAGAATCTTGCAGATCGTTGATGTTTTTTTGTAGCTTTTCGTTTACTTGCTTAATAAAACCATCAATATGGGATTTCTGTTTCTGATTCTCTTGTCGCACGATAGATAAAATTTCTTCTTTCGTGAATGATATAGACTCAATTTCTCCTTTGATATGTCGCAAAGAATTCTTCATCTCCTTCTGTTGCTGGAATAAAGTCCACAAAGGAGCAACTAGAATCATACATATGACTAAAGCAATCCAGCCCACAAAGTTGCCACCGCCACCTTTCTTTCTCGGCATGTTGACGAATTGAATATCTCTCTTAGAGATGGTATTCTCCCCTCTCTGAATTGGACGTATTGCCCTTGCTTCCTGCTGTTTTGTTGGTAATTCTTTTTTCGTGCTGTGACTCGTTATAATTTGTTCAAAAGTGTTTTCAACAGAACGATATGGAACGGACGCTGTGATTTTTGTTTTATATTCCCTTCTTACGATTTTATAGCCGAAAACCATCGTCATTACACGAACGAATATCCCCCCACCAATGATGGTGTATCCTGCAAAATCACAGAATACAATTAAACAAAATACAGACACAAACCAGCCTAAGCAAGCAACCAAACCTGAAAGAATAATACCTCCCTGTTTTTTGTAGAAAAATCGAAATAAGGCAGGAATAGAAAGTCCTATTAAAACAGAAGCTACTTCAAACAAAAATAATAATATAAAAAATGTAAAAAAATCGTAAGGATGTCTTTGATTTGCTGAAGTAAGTAGAGATGTTATCAGAATAATTCCTAAAAAAACTTCCCATCGTGCCGCTTTCCACAAAAAACCATGTACAGAATCAGGTGTTTGTCCACTCTTGTTGTCCATAACACACGCATACTACACTGACTCTGTAAATCAGCAAAGCCTCATTTCACCCCTCTCCGGTCTTCCAGAGAGGGGTTCCTTTTAACCTCAATCCGCCAAACTAAACCCAGGTTTGGACAAATTCGCCACCCCAGCCACGGACAAGAGCCAGGACGCCACGGAATCAGCCGCTTTGCTGCGGCTCCCGGCGCCGGCTCCGGCAAAATAGGCCGCCGCCTTGGCATCCAGCAGAATCAATTCCGCCCAATCGGCAAACGTCATCTCCTTCTCCCCGGTGACGGCTTTCCACGTATTTTTGGCCGCCCGGTAAATCGCGGAATAATCAATCACTCCGGACGCGGTGCCTGCGTAAATACGCTGGCCAGTCGCCTGCTTGTAGCCAAACTCCACCGCCGCACCCAACATCGGCACACCGCCAATCATGGCAACAGGAGCTCCCAGCATGGAGCCGAACCATCCGCCGTTCTTCTCCCACTCGTCCTCGTCATCCAGCAGGGCGTGCCACAGGGCAATCACCGTCTGTTCGGCAACGGACATCACCCCATATAAAGCAAGAGCCTGCCCCCAATTCCCGGCACTCACATGGGACACGATCATCCCCACCTTATTCAGCACCTCGGAACTCATGAAACAGGCCATCTTCGCAAACAGGCCCGTGGAAGCCCCCAGCATGCTCTTCTGGCTCTGCGTCAGCGGCTGGGCCACCAGCTCCAGCGCCCGGGTCACGCTCTGCATGCACAGGGTGTGCATCTCATCCTCCGTCATCGGGGCGCCGGCCCTTCTGCCTGCCTCTTCCAGCTCGGCCCACTTCGCGTTATACAGGGCGGTCATGGACACGGCATTGCTCCACACGTCCATCTTCTCAATAGCCCTCATGCCGGCCATGGAAAACCTGATCGCTCCGTTGTAATTCTGATCGGAAGCATACCCCATCAACTGACTCACCATCTCCGCTTGCGCGTCATTGGTCCTCGCCCGGAAAGCCTCCGTCTTCATCATCTCAAACACCCCCATGCGTCCGGTCATGGACATCGTCTGCCCCAGGTGCAGCAGGAAACTCCCCATGCCCACCTCCCCGGCAAACATCCCGTGCATCAGGCCGCTGGTCTGTTTGAGCATCGTCAGAACGTTCCAGGCCAACAGGGCCACCGCCTTGGCGCTCTGGAAGCGGCTTGTCGCCTGGGCTCCGGCCAGCAGGGCGCCCCCCTCCATCACTCCGGCCCCGTCGATCACATCCAGCCAGTGCCGCAGGGAATCAATCCCGTGGCGCCCCATGTGTTCCTTCAGAGACGCTGCCGCCTCCTTGTCCGCCAGGATGCCGCGCCAGCGGGCAGTAATATCCGCCGTGCAAATATAATTCTCCACCTCGGCGCTCGCCGCCTGGAACACGGCCTCGCAATCCATATTCCAGGCCAGGTGCAAATTATGCTTCCGCCTGGGAATCAGCATCCCGTACTTCGCTCCGCCAGCCACGGCATTCGTCTGCTCCCCGAAGGACGCCTTCGTATCAAGCTTGTGGTCCGCCCGGAACACGGCCCGGAAATAATTCTCCACCGCGGGGAAGGGAACCCCCTCCCTCTCCTCATACACACGGGCCAGCAGCTTTCCCTGCCGGTTCATCAACTCCCGCAGTCCGTAACCGAACGCCAGCCCTTCGGCGCCCACAAACTCACGCAGGCGGGCAACCTCCGCTTCTCCAATCCCCTCATTCCGCATCGTCTCCACATACTCGGCCTGCTCGTAAAGCAAAATGGCATACATTGCCTGCGCGCGGGAAACCTTCAACGTCTCTCCCTTCCTGCCCGGGCGCACCACCTCCGCCTTCGCCGTAATATTCTTCCTCCTCCTGGCCCGTCCGTCTCCGGCCTTCACCAGTTCATCCAGCTCGGCAAGCTGCCGGCGCATCTCCGGAATAAGAGCTTCCGGCACGGACGCCTTATCGTCGGAAAGCCCCCGGTCATGATACTCCTTCCTGATCGCCTTGCGGCGTTCCTCCCTCTCCTCAAAAGACAACCCCACCCACTCGCGGGCCTCGGCAATCCTCACCGTGCGTTCCACCTTCACCAGAGGATTCAGCACCACTCCGGAATCCCCGGTCTTCTTGAAATCGGAAAGAACCCTTGCCACATCTTTGGTGCGCTGAACGCCAAAACACCGCTTGACTAAAGCCGTCACCTCCCGGTCCCGCGCGTGCTTCATATTCCTCAACGCCACATTCGCCTCGGCAATCGCAGTAACCTCGGCATGAGCCAGACCACGCAGGGCGGGAATCTTCTTCCATCCATTCAACAGCTGGGAATAAGACTGCAAGCCGTACTTCAGGTACTTGGCCGCCTTCGTTCTCGTAGATGCCTTCGCATCCTCTTCCGCGTCACGTCCTCCCTGGGGCGTTGCCTGCCCAAGCCCTTCCACAATCTTCTCGGCCTTGAACTTCGTCCGGCGCCTCTCCTCGTCCAGCCTGGCAGACCAGGCCGTCCGCCCTGTCGTGATAAACTGGGCAAGGGCACGCATGCAGGCGCGCGTCTGCTCCAGTCCCATCCCTTCCAGATGCCCGAACGTGTGCCAATCCTTCAACTCCAACTCTGCCGCATCCCGTTCCTCCTCGGTGGACTGGTTGCTGGAAAGCACGCCCTCCAGTTCCAGCATCCGCTTCTCCTTCGCCTCCAGGTCCGTATTCATCATGGCGACAATCCCTTGCAGATGCCTGTAATCCTCCGCGCTCAACTTGCCCTTGTTAAACTTCCCGCTGGCCTTCTTCGTCGGCTGCACGGCCTTGATGCGGGCAACCATCTCCGCCCGCATCTGGTCGACGGCATATCGGTCCGCCTGTTCCAGCGTGCGGGCCAGTAGCTTGTCAATCACGGCATCCATGCGCTCGCTGGTATCGTCCATCAGCGTCTCCTTCTTCAGCTCATCGGAAAGCCATGCCTGACCGTCATCCAGGCGGGTGGCGAGATTCTCGGCAGCCCTCATGTAAGGGTAAAGGCCAAACCTGTACCCCTCCGGCAGCGTCTTGTAAATGGAAGCCACCACGGCCATGACCCTTCCGAACGCCTCCGCGCCGTCTCCCTGCTTCACATCGTTGGCCACGCAAACCCGGCGCCATATCTCCAACGCTTTTGCCGTCTGGCTGCGCAGCACCTCCAAACGGTTCTTCTGCGCCTCCCGCTCCAGCGTCACCCAGATACTTTCTCTTGTAGCAAGGGAAAAACTCGCCGTCGGATCCTCATAATCCGCCCACGATCCCCCGGTGGACTCGTCCGCAAACGCCGTATCAAACTTCCGGAAAGAATGCGGGGAAGCATGCAGGGCGGAAATGGAAAACGTCACCCCCGGTTTCGTGATGACAGCGTTATCCGCCTCAAAATGCCCGTCCCGGAACAGGCCCCGTTCCTGTGCTGAGGCTATAGAAAAAGAAACAATCGCCTCACCTGGAAACTCCAGCGTATCATTAAACGGCACAGCCTCCCGTTCCCGTGCCGTCATATCCCGGCGCTTCTCCACATTCCTTGCCTCTATTTCCCCGGCCAGACGCTGGTAAAGGTCAAACGGCTCCAAATCCTTCAATTGCCGCACAACAGCTTCTTTCCCCCTGTAGAGCTTTTCCAGCTCCTGCCAGATCCTCTTTTCCTCCCCGGGAAACCTCATCTTGCGGGAAACCGTTGCCTTCACCATCTCAATCTGCCGGTCTATCTGCTCTATGGTGACAGCATCCACATTCACCCCGCCGCGGAGCAACATCCCGGCGTAACAAAGCGGCAATTCATAACTTTCAGCATCTTTCCCCATCGTTAATTTGCCGTACTCCGCATCCTGTGCGACAAGCTTATTATACTCCTTCAAAAGCAACTCAATAGCCTGCCTTGCCATCACATCCACATCCATCACCTCACGCACGGCAAACCGCTCGGACATCTTCTTAATAGCCTTCGGATTCCTTATCAACCTGCGTATCCGGCCTAAAGCGTCCAAAGCCGCATCACGGGCTAAAAGCCAACTCCTGCGCCGCGTCTTCGCAATAATATCCCCTGTGATCCTGTTGCGTTGATAGCTAAGAACCCTCTCCGCAAAGCCAGAATCCCCCCCCTCGGCAAAACCCTCATATTCCTGAATCGCATGCTGAATCTCATGAAGCAACGTGGAACGCTGATTCCAAAGCGGCCCCAGGCTGGACAAATTGACGGCAATGGAGTCATTCTGTGAATCATACCATCCTGCCTCCTGCCGGTTGCGATCCTTAAACACATAAACAGGCATCTTCTTCAAGCGAGGATAGGCATCATACAACTCGGAATAATCCAAATAATCTGACAAAACGCCTTCCTTCCTTGGATTCTTCAAATAGCGTATATCCTCCGCCAAAAGATCCAGTCTGGAAAGATAAGGCATTCCAGGCGCAGTCTTCAGCTGTGCCTGGCTCGCATCAATCTCCGCCCGCAACTTACCGTCATCCCTTCCGGCGAAAGCCTTGTCGGCATACTTCTCCCAGGTGGCAGCATTCGGGCCTATCACGGAAAACGTAATATCCGGGTTCTCGCTGTCAAACGTCCCCCGGTTATCCGTGGCGGACTTAATCTGCGCGGAAGAGAACACTATCTGCATATTAACAGGCCCACGGGACATGAAGCCATCACGTCCAAGCGTCTCCGCGACCGCACGAAGAGCCGCTTCCTGACCACCAATAGTATAGAGTTCGCTGATAATATCCGCGTCGTTCACGCTGCTGTCCACAATCGCATCAACCGTTTCTTTCAACGCCTTCCGATACCACGCTTTCCCAGGATAACCATTCGCGCTACTCGCATAATCAGAAACAATAAGATCTCCGTCAGGGTCAAGATGTTCTATCACGCGCTCGACGTCTTTCTTGCTCAGTGAAAGTTTTTCCGCATCAAACGGATTGCGCAGATTCAGAAAAACCTCAAAAAGATGTCCGCCCTTCGGTGCAAAGCCTTCCGCATAACCTTGATCATCCGTGAAATAAAAGCCGCGTCCTTTCACTGCGCCGTTCTTCATGGCGAACTTGTGTAAGAACGTGTTGAACTTCGCCCCGCTCCCATGATACACCACCCTCGGCTCCCCATTCTCGTCCACCACCTTGGAAGCGTTCTCCGGGTCATGCTCCCAATCGCCAAACCAACTCTTAAACGCCTCCGTGCGCACGGAAAGCCACTGGTCTTCCGTCAGATTCGTATCCTTCCCATTCGGAGCCTTCATGAACGTGCCCGCAGCCACAGCTTCCTTCTTGATTGCCTCTTTTTCCGGAGGCAGGGAAAACGTTGCCGGAACAATGGAGCCGTCGTCAAACCGGCATTCCACTTCATTCACGTTGACAACACGCGCCCCTTGTGGTAGGGAAAAACCATCTCCCCCGCCAGCGGATTGGGACGGCAGAGCGGCCTTGCTTGCCGATCCTGGACCTAGGCGCGCGGTGCCGCTATTCGTGTTTGCAGGTTGTCGCTCTGCAAGGGGGAGCTTCTTTCCCAGCGGCTTCTTGCCCTGTCGCACCGGATAAGCTGAAACAATGGAATAAAACCCCTCCTTCCTGTCCAATTGCAGCAGCATCCATGAAGAAGGCTGCCTTCCCTTGACCAGCAGCTCACGTCCGGGCGCCACCTCGTAAAGCTCGCTCACGTTTGCCAGAATGGAACTGATATAATGTTCTGGGGAACGGTCCTTCCAGAAGGAAAACCCGCGGGAAGCCAGAATATGCGTCAGGCCGTAGCCTCGGTGTTCCCCAACATCGGAACCTACCAGCAGCCTTACCGGCATGTCGGGCTGCCCCTTGCGTCGCGGAATCACAAACCAGTCAGGGCTTCCGTCTTCCCTGGTGACGAACGTATCCGGCCCCAGAACAATTCCGGAACTATCCATGGCAACCACGGAAAACGTCGCCCCGGAAACGGGCACATGCTCAAACGGATTCACCTCGCTCGTGCCGTCCCAGGCAAGGGCGCGGTCATGAAGGCGCAGCGCCGGATCATGGGACTGCCATGCCCCCTTGGCCGCTTCCAAATCACGGATGGCTGCGTTCAGGTCGGCGTCCGTCTCCAGGCGGATGCCCATCCTTCCCGCCAAATCCTTCCGCCGGCTGATGCCTCTGGACTTCTTCAGTAGGGACAGGCGTTCGGCGATCATGGCAATCCCCCTGGCCGTAAAGCGGGCCACCTTCTCGCAATCTTCCTGCCAGGAAGTATCATTGCCGAACAAATCAAACGCCTCACCTTCCCGGGACTTCTCCGCAGCCACCCGGTCGGCCTCCTTCACATAGGCTGCCACGTAATCCCACGGCTTCCCCTTCTCGCGCAATTGCAGGGCAAGCATCTGCCCCGCCTCCGTTCCGGACATCCGGCAGATACGGTGCGCCTCATGATCCGTAATCACCCCGTTCTTCAGGCGGGTAAACACCTCATCCCCGGCCAGGGTGGCAATATCCCAGCCCATCACATTGGCGGAACCGGGGCGCAAATACCCCTGGGCCTCCATCTCGTCCCGGCCCATATTGGAATTCCTGACAAAAAAAGCCACCTCCAGAGCCGACGCCTGACCATCCAGCATATTCTGCCCGACATCGTGCATCTTCGCCCAAGTGGCGTCATGCACCTCATCTTCCTGATACACGTAAGCCGGAATAAACTCCACCCCGTCGCGCACGGCCAGATCGAACCGGTGCCGTCCGGTAATCACATGCAGGGCTCCATCCCTGCGCCGCCAGACGGAAACGGGCTGGGCGTCTTCCCGGAACCTTCCCTGAAGCTCGCGGCCCTTCACGGCTCCGCGTTCATTATGGTCTCCCTGTTTGAACTGCTCCACGTCCGGAGCCAGTGACAGGGCATCCACCCGCACCTGGGCAAACACGCAATCCGGAGCTATCCGCACAAACGCATGGTTCCGGAACTCCGCGCCGGCCTCCTCGTCGTGTTCGGCCTCTTCCCCCACCCCTTCCAGGGCGCCGTCGGCATCCTCCGCCAGCGGAGCGGGGGAAGCCGGATTCCCGGCAACGGGGGGCGCTCCTTCTTCATCCTCCGCAGTCTCTTCCACATCCTCCGCGGCATCCATCCGCGCCATGGACTCTTCCAGCGCCTCCAATTCCCCCAGCGTCAGGGTGGCATCCCCCGGAGCCCTCCGGGAAGCAAGGTCTGCATGAACCATCTCCACATCCATCTTCTGGGCGGCATCCATCCGCGCCTGGCGGAAAACGTTCTCCGTACTCACGCCAACGGCTTGCAGCGCGTCTGCCAGGCCGCCATGCTCCTTCATGAATTGCCTTCCCTCTTCCGTGGCGGCAAACTCGTTCCATTGCTCGCCCATGCGCATGATGCGGGCGGAATCCTCCAGATTCTTCAAGGCAAACTCCGCAGTATCTTTCACCCACTGGGGCACGGGCAAATTCTCAATATCCGCCAGGGAGGAAGACAGGGACAGGTTGGAAAAACTCTCCACAACATCCTCGGCATGTTTCGCCGGGCCTTCATACGTCCCCAGGTTCATGCCATACCTTCCCAGCACGGCGTCCGCCGCCTGCAAATGCTCCCACAAATCCTGCCAGTCCTTTCCGGTCAGGTTCATGTAATGGACCAGGGCAGACTCCTGCACGTCCTCCATCACGTTGGCCGTCGTGGCATGGCCCCCGGCGTAAAGCAGCAGGGAACTCCCCGGATCGGCCGCCATCGTGAACCGGTGGACGGAACTGGCCGCCGCCGTGCCGCTCCTGATCTCCCCGGCTCTCCTCCTCGTGATCTCCCCGGACCGCTCCGCATGATCAAGCCGCCTCTCAAAAGCCGCCGCCAAATCGGCAATGGAACCAAGCTGCACCTTCGCCATCACTTCGGCATCCGTCCTTCTTCCGGCCTCCTGGACGGACACGCCCTCTTCACGGACAATCGCGTCAATCCGCGCCTGGGCTCGGGCGGCCACATCCATGAACCCGGGAACGGTCATCCCGCCTGTTTCAGCGGCAGCCTTCCGGTACTCCGCCGGAGCTTCCTCGGACAACATATCCAGCGTTTCAATAAAATCCATCTTCCCGGCCTCGGAAACGGCGGCATTACCCAGCACGGCATCCTGCATCACGCGCACCCCATTCAAATAAGCCCCCTGCAGCACTACCTGAACCAGGGCGTCCGTCTGCTCCTCGCTCATCTCCATGGTTCTGTCTTCCTCCAGCCGTACGCCGTTGACTTCGGCGCCTTCCCGCAGGCTCACTTCGTACCTGTCTGTTCCTTCCAATTTGCGGATGCTGCCGATATTGGCCCTCTCCAGCACCCTGTCCAGAGCGCCGGACATCTGGTACAGCCGGACTTCCTGCCGTTCCGCCAGCTCGGCGCCGGCCTCTCGCGCCCGTTCGGCGGCTCCTTCGGGGTCCTTTAAAATATCGGTCTCGAAATAACGCTGGGCCAGGGCGGCCCTGTGCTCCATGGTCGAGAAAGAAGCCATTTTCTCGGCGTGCTTCTTCGTATAGCCCGCCAGCTGGGACCGTTGGGCATCCATCACGAATGCCGCCACCTCCTGCTTCATCCTGGGGGCGTGGCCGGCGGCCATGGCCGCCACGAACAAGGCGCACCCGCCGGACTGCTCCACATCCCCCATTGCCTGAAGCACGGGCCCCACCACCTCGAAATCCTTCGGCTTCACCTCCGCGCCCACCAGGCCGGAAAGCTTGCGTGCCGTCCACTCGAACACCTCCCCGGCCAGCGGTTCCGCCGCCATCTCTTCCACGTAGGCAAACGCCGGGGTGGAAAGCATCTTGCCGGTTCTCGTCCCGGCAAAAAACGTGCGTCCCGGCACTTTCGCGGCCAGCCTCGCCAGAGCGCCGGTTCCTGTTTTGGTCATCAGCTTGTTGATGGCCCCCATGCGCCCGAACACGGAAAACACCCCGAACCCTTTTTCCTCCACCGTATTCCGCAGTCCGTTGATCGTCACGTCCACCAGGGAATCCCCGTTGCGGGAGGCGGCGTTACCTGCGTGCCCCATATCCCCGGCCATGGCCAGAGCCCACCCTCCGGGGGCCATGTAGGAAAGGCTCTGCCCGGTAATATTGCCGAACCCATTAATCGCCTTGACGTACCAGGACGCGTCGGGACTCGTGCCCCGCATCCGCTGTCCGAACTCGTGCATCACATCCTGCATCGTATTCAGCGCCTCGCGCCTTTGCTCGTAACGGTTGAAAAGCTGTCTTTGTCCGTCAAACGTCCCCTTCACCCCCTGCAAGGGAGCAATATGATTGGAATACCACTCTTCCACTCCGCTCATGCCGGGAACATTCCTCACCGCCTGAACCGCCTTCACCCCCATACTCTCTACGCCGCGCACCGTATCGGCAAAACTCCCGTACAAATTGCGCCAGAAAGCAATGGAATCCGTCTGGCTCTCCTGAACCTTCCGGTCAACCGCGGTCATCAGCAGCCTCAACGCCTGCTGGTCCAGCACCTCATTCCCGTTGACATTCACCGTGAGCAGGTCGGCTATGTCCAGAGCGTCGGAACGCCAGACATCCTCAAACCCGCGCCTCTCGGCAAAAGCATACGCCCGCCGCGCCCTCATGATGGAATCGGCAACCTCCTGCGGCCTCTCGGCATACTTCAGCAAATCGGCAGGACATGCGTCCCATCTGCCTTCCTTCCCGGCTACGCAATCCACCATCCGGCGGGAAATCTCCTCCTGTTCAGTCTGAATCCTCTTCAGATTTTCATTATAGGCGTCCAGAGTCTTTTGATGCCTCCTCTGAAAATCCTTCCAGATTTGGTCTGCTGTGACAACATCTGTCCCCCACAAATTGTTGGCGTTCTTGTAAATTTGATGCCCTATATCTCTGTCGCCGTCACCGATTGTCTCCATTAGACGATTTCCAAGCATGTAGGCCCGGTCATGTTCGTCAGCCAGATCAAGTCGGTTCAGAGTGTCTTGGCCCCAGAGTTCCGCGGCTTTCTTCCTTCCCTCTTCATCCATGGCCCCGGCCCGCAACACATCCATCAGCCGGGCCTGCTTATCCATCCTGCGCCTCTCCTCTCGCTCTGCCGCGCCGTACATCATCATACTCCCCTGGTCATGCAGGGATTCAGGATCCTCCAACTGCGGACGGAACTCCGTTTCGGAGGGAGTTGCCGGAGCGGGAAAAGGGGAAGGAATGGTTTCCATCACGTCGCTTCCATTCAAAAGATTGATGTCAGCCGATGCTTGTTCCTGCCCCGTTCCTGGCGTGATCTCCGGCAGAGGCTGGGATGAAAAAGAGAGATCCAGAGGCATGTTCGCAGCATCGGACCCGTTAAAGGAAAAATCGTCGCTCATGGTGAAAAATATTTATAATGTGTTCAATATTAAAATGATTTGTAATACTTGCTTACGCCGCTGACCCAATGCTTATTCAATCCGCGCGGGTCATTCCCGGCTCCTGCCGGAGCGTACTTTCCGCCAATGGCGGCAATCGTCGTCAACCCCTGGTCCAGATAATGTTTCCTCAACAGGCGGGCAGCATAATCAATGCTCTCTTCCACAGAGGAAAAAGCGCGCGGACCTCCTCCATTCGGGCTGATGCCCATGGCGTTATTCTTCCGCAGGAAAGCGGCGCTCGTCCCCTTGCCGGTCTCGTGCATGGCAATAGCCATCAACAACTTCGGATCCACACCGTACTTCCTTCCCGCATCATAAAAAGCCTGGCTGTGCTGCCCCAGTCCCCCCAGCTTGGCGGAAGGCACCCTGGACTCTCCGGCATCCTGCTTCCAATCCTGGCTCCCCGGATATTCTCGCTTGAAAAACTCCCTCATTTCCGGACTGGCAGGCGAAATCGTCACATTCGTATCCATCTTGGAAGAAAACGTCATCCGCAGCTTGCTGGCGCCGGACAGGGTAAGCTGGGGGGAACTCCCCCTGGTGTAGCCCACCACGGGCAGAGGCTTCCCGCGGCGGGAAGAAGAGGAAGAGGGAACCAGGGCGGCCAGTCCGGACACGTCGTCGCCAAATCGCTCTCTCATGCTTTCAGGAAGGAGAATACCGGCGGGGGCATTTGTATTCACAGTATCCACGGAAACCGTGGCGGGGAATATAATAGGCTTCCTAAACGATTCCTTTTGCTGTAGAGCCTGTTTCTCGGCTTCAGACAACTTCTTGGGGCCTGCGTTAAATCGCTCTTTGTCCCAGTCTCTCCATTTTTCGCTGGCATTTTGCTGGTATTCATCCATCAATCTCCCGCGGCTCGGAACAACCAAATCATTGCGACCTGTTACCCTTCTTAAAATAGTCTGAAGCTTATCCTCCTGCAAAACATAGGAAGGCTCCTTCCCGTCTCCATGCACCTCTCCCTCAAACCAGGCTTCAAACTCATCACGAACGGCAATCTCGGTCTTGGCGGCAAGATTCTTTTGCAGGTTCTCAATCTTCTCCTTCTTGTACTTCTTTGTCCATGTGCCTTCACTGTCCTTTGGCATGTCGGACCCTTTGGCGGAATCAGCATAAAGTTGATAGGCACTCTTCGCCTCGGCATCAAGAATGCCAATGACGTTATTATAATCCGCCTGACAGTACAACGGAGACCCCTCCATTTCCTTCATCCGCTCGGAAACATTCAACATTTTGTACTTATCTTTGCGATTGGCCCACTTATCCATACGGTTCAAGATATCTTTCTGGAACTCGGACGACTTCCCGTAACGCTTGCACAGACGGATCACATTTTCCTTCTTACTCGCCAAATCGGCTCCTTCTTCTCCAGCCCTCACCATATCCGCAACCCGGTAAATGAAAGAATCAATCTGCGGAGCGCATGCGCTGTAATCCCCGTCTCGCTCATAAACCGCATGAAACCCCAATTCTTCCTGATAGATGGGACCGGACAACAAAGCATTCGTCACGGCCTGCTTATCATTCTTTGATTTAGGACGGGAAGCCATCTGCTCAATCAACTCCGTAAGATTGCTGTCATCCCGGCGTCTTAGGGACCGCATCATCTCATCCTGCTCGGCAGCTGAAAAATACCCGTCCAACTCCCCGCGGTTAATCTTCTCGGCGGCAAGATCCGGGTTGGTTGCGGCCAGGTTCTCAAAATGATGGAGTTCGGCCTTCTTCCTCCCTCTCAATAAACGCAGCTCTCCTTCATCATGTGAAATCGTGCCGGAAGCTACGGCGTCATCAATAGACCTCTCATAACCGCCCCAATCCTGCTTCTCCTCGGCCAGCTTCAAACTCGTATCGAAAGCCTGTCTGGCAACGCCCAGCTGATGCTTGGCAGCCAAACCCCAATAACGTTCCGGCAGGCTTGACCGTACGGAAGCCCTGACAGCCTCCGCCTTCATGGCGCTCTCCGGGTGGAAAAAACTGCCTCCCAGCGCTTCAATCTTCTGGCCGAACTCGTAAGCCAAATCGTCCAGCTTACCCTGCCGGATAGAACCGTCCTTCTCAAAAACGCTCTCCTTCGTGCCTGGAGCGAAAGCCAGCATCCTGGAAAACTTCGCGTCGGACTCGTCCCGGATGCGGCGCAACTCCACCTCCTGACGCTGCATCTCCCCGAAATCGGAAATCCTGGCAAACGCCTCCGCGCTCCCCTGAACAGCCTCTTCGGCCTTCTGGACGGACGCGCCCAACACCTGCCCATGATCGCCATTGGCGGCCCGTGCCGCGACACCGGGATCAGCCTTGGCCGTCTGCAGGGACGGCCCGCCGTATAAAGGAAACTCTCTCATCGTGACGAAAAACTGATAAGTTGATCAATGGAAAAAACATGCACCTTCGGCCCGCGCAAAAACCGTTGCCAGGCCACATGCGTAAAACCTCTGCGGGAAAACTGCCGGGCCAGTCGGGCCAGCTCACGCGGCTTCCCTGCCGCCCACCATACAAACAAGCACCTCTCCGGAAGAACCGGAATATCCACAGGAGGAAAACACATCTCCCCCAGCCTCTCGGCAGGCAAAGCAAGGCACACCTCATCCGGGGAAACGAACGCCAGCCCCAGGGACGCGCAATCCTTCACATCAGACCACAAATCCCGTCCCACCTCCGCATAAGCGCTCACGGTCGCATCAAACGCATTCATCGCCACACGCTCCTGTAAGGATTCCACTTCTGGCCGCCCAGGTAATCGTAAAAAGAAAACCCGCTCTTCTCCGGACTCGCCGCCCAGGCCCCCAGCGTCATCATCCCCTGGCGGGGATCCGCCGTAGACCCGGGAAACACGCTCCCGGCCAAACCGCCCAGATTATAACCGGCAAAAGCCCCCTGGGCGGCCGTCGTCGAACCGAAAGCCCCCATTCCGGCGCCAATGCCGCCGACTAAAGCCCCGCCAAGCTGAAGCCCTGTGGACACCAGGGCCCCGGAAGCGGCGGACTTATAAGCCGCCGCCTGATTCTGCGCGCTCACCAGAGCGGCATCCCCCTCCCAGCGTTGCATCGCCGCCTCATGGCGCTTGCTCTGGTCACTAATCGCCGCGCCCAGGGACAAATCGGAAATCTGCTTCTCCAGCACTTCGGCCGTGGCAAGCTCCGCCTGGCTGCCGGATCCCTCGGAAGTAACCCCGGAAGCGCCTCGCCCAGCCCGCACGGAAGCCGTGGCGGCCGTCTGATTGCGCCTGGCTGTCGCCATATTCTCGGCGGCAAGACGCAAAGCGGAAGCGGACTCCGCCTCGGTATTGGCCGCATTCACATACGCGGCATCCCGCGCCGCCCGTCCCTGTGCCAGCGCGCTCTTCGCGTTGGCCCTGTTCGTCACATAAGAACCGATACTGCCCATAACCCTACAAAATGGAACGATCTAAAATATCCTTCAACGGATGCTGGTCATTGCTCCCGCGCTGGCTCACATCGTGATACAGGGCGTCGGAAGCGTAACGTCTGTACAACTCCAAAAACACGCTCACATTCTGCGGCTTGCCCGTCACTGTGGCTGCTACCTTGGAAGCCAGCAAACACTTCACGGCCTCCACAAACAAAGGCTCATGATCCGGCAGCATCTCCGCCAAAGCCACATCATTGGACAAAAACCGCACCTGCAGGAGGGAAGGGGCTTCCTCGCAAACCACCTCGCGGCCGGCCATGCGCCAGCACCCGGCCTCCACCTTCAACAACTTCAAGCAATCCTCCGGAAGAGGAAACCGGCCGTTCCCCTCCGGGCACTCCAGCACGGCTTCCTTCGTAGCGAACGACCACGGGCCATAGGAAACGGCCTCCAGCATCACGGAAGGAAACCACAACTCGCAAGCCCTGGCCGCCGGGGAATCCATCACAAACTCCTGATCCCCCAGCAGGGAAAGGCACTGTGAAAAAAACGTCAGCTTGTCCATTCCTCAACAATCGCATGAGGGCGGACTTCCTTCAAGTTGGCGAGAATCACTACTTTTCGCCGAAGAAATAAGATGGATGGCACAGAGCAATCTTCTGATTTTCGGAAAATTTTCTAATAAAGCATTCCTTCCAGAGCGTCGGGGCGTCTGTGCGGCCTCTTCACTTTCTCCGGCACCCCGGCATGGCCTGAAACCAGGCCTCGGCTCACCGCCTCGGCAAACGTCCGGGCCGCATCCGCGCCGTGGGAGCAGGCGTCATGAAGCGGCATCTCCCGCACGCACCCGTTGGCCCCCGGCGGCAAACTGCGGTAATACTCCAGGGAACCCACCCCGGAAACATACTTCTGCCCGTCAATCTCCGGGCGCCTGTTGCACCGCTCATGAAACACGCAAAAACGCAGCATATTCCGCAGCGCGTTAATCCCGGTCCAAACATCGGACGTGCGCGGCACGATCGCCGTGCGGAACCCGGCCCGCTGCAACACGGACTCAAAAGAAGTCTTGGAAAAATCCCTTCTGGCCGCATCGTGCGGCAGCAGGTGCAGGGCGACAGGCCCGAACTCCCTCTCCCTCATCCGAATCTGCCCCACGTAATAATCAACCGCCTGATTATTCCCGGCAATATAATCCAGCGCGTAATACCTGCCACCCACCACCTGCCAAAGCCAAATCGCCATAAAATCGCTTAACCCCAAATCCCAGGAAGCATAAATCGGAGCCACGTCATCCGCCTCAAACTCGGCGGCGATCCTGCCTTCGGCCCGCAGGGAAGAAATCCACCTCCCGTAAATAGCCCCCTCCACGGACGTTTGCAAAGCCTCCTCCGGCACGGTGGGAAACTCCTGCTTCACCTCCGCTCCGTTAATCCTGTACTGGGTAGCGTACCAGGCCTTCTGCCCTTCGGACAACTCAATCCCGTAACGCTTCTTCAAATCGGAAAAATACTCCCGCAAAAAATCATCCAGCCTCGGTTCCACCCCCTCCAGGCAATACTCCCGATGCTGGATCCATGAAAAAAAGAAAAACCTGAAATCCAGGCTGGAAAGAGGCTTGCCCACCATCTCCATGGCCTGCTCCATCAACTGGTAAGCCAGACCGGCCTTCCCCCCCTCGTGGGTGGACTCCATCACCACCACGCAACTCTTGCCAACGGTATTCAACGCGCCCGTGCGGATCTTCCTGGCCCGCGCCGGATCGTGCAAAGCCGTGTAGGAAAACTCGGAAATATGAAGAAACTGGAGAGTGGACCCGCGCAAATTAACCCCCACATCGACAGACCCGTTCGTGGACCAGGCCATGCGGGTGGCCCTCTTCTCCACCACAGCGCACCCCTCCTTAACCATCTTCCCCAAAGCAGCCAGCGCCCGGTCCTCCATCGTCGGACTCTCCGGCAAATAATCCAAATGCTCGTAAGCAAAAGCAATCTTGCGAAGCTTGGCCTCCCCGTCCTCCAGCGTCTTATCAATAATCCCGCAATGCTGGTTTTTTCCAAACAGGCAAAGATCCAGCATATAAACCGCGCAAAACGTAGAAATCCCCAGCTGGCGAACCTTCAAAATCGTATTGCGGAACCAAAGCCCGTGGAAAAGCTCCTCCTGGGCCCAATTCGGGCGGAAGCGCACCATCTGCCCCTCCTTATCCTCAATCCAATACAAATGATTAAGGCGCCACCACCTGTCGGCCAGCAGCTCCTTCCAATCCGGTCTCGTCTTCGCAGGCTCCGTCATTGCGTATCAACAGCTAAAAACTCAAGGGGGCGGTCACCGGAAACCCGGATGCCAAACCGCACGTCCCGCTTCCACATGGCGGACGGAAGCACCTCATGCCATCCCCGTTCCATCGTCCTGGTCTTGCTCAACCGGTCCCAGGCGCTCCCGTCATTGGACACCTCAATACCGGCCGGGGCCGTATCGGAAGCAAAAAACACACGCACAGCCGCCGCCTGTCTATCCCTGCCCAGGGACTCCGTCACATCCAGCGCATTCGTCACCACCGTGGAAGTAAAATCCCATGCGCCGGCATCCACAAACGGGCCGTCCGGATCAAACACCTCCACAAACCGCCCATCCTCACGCTCTACGGACACAAACAGCAAATCATCCCCGGATCCATTGGGCAGCACCACGGCATTGGACATCCGCCCCTCCGTCCTGTGACGGTGCCAGGCGTGAACCTGGTGCATGCTGTTATAAGTCATCAACGCCATCGTGCCGTCCGCCAGGGTCATCACCGCCCGCGGGTGGGGTTTCCTCATAAAATCCCCGGAAGTAACCCCTCCGCCGCCGGCCAGCACATGATCGGCAAACACCGTCAAATCGCGGGACACAAACCCGTCGCTCTCGTAATCATACCCGTACTGATACACCCGTCCGCCGCCCCTCTCCACATACAGCACCTTATCGGTCGCCATCAGGGCCGGCACATCGGAAGACCCCACAAACCCGTGGCTGTCCGCCCGCGCATTGGAGTAAGTCATCACCCCCTGGCCGCCGGACACCGCCCACTCCGCGTCCGCCGT
>ULWL01005179.1_pt1 | contig 18543 bp, 39 predicted proteins | sample 1960171 | NCBI WGS metagenome assembly ULWL01 (sample SAMEA4835807, study PRJEB28245) | human gut metagenome | biome: gut microbiome; material: fecal sample | place: Denmark | collected 2008 | reverse complement strand
AAATGTCCCTTCGGGCCATTTAAATCCTATACGTGAAATTTTTGAGGGAGTTTAAAAATGATACAATTAGATGAAAATAAATTAAGTGATTCAACAATAATGAGTATAGGATTAGATTTAGGTATTTATCAATATGATTATGAAGGTATTAAAGCATATAGATAGAGAATAATTAGATATATAAATTCAATCGCATTATGTAAAGAAAGCTAGAAAACATATAATATATATACAGATGGTAATCCTAATGCTTGGTTAGATGGATATAATACAGCTAAGTATAGTATGTATGATTATTACCATGAAGTATATGGTGATGAGTTATAAGAGTGTATTTGATTTATATTTATAATTATGTTATAATATATATATAAGGAGTAAGGGTATATTCATTTTATAAGGGGTAATACTCCTAGTGTCTAAGTAGCGTTTAAAAAAATGAAATGAAAATTTAAAGGGACCCTTAGAGAAAATTGAAATGGAATTTTGCTATGAAACTTTAAAGGATAATAATGAAAGAGTAGGTACTTATAAAGGATTGCCTGTATATGCTCTTTCTACTTATAGTTATAAAGATTGTGATGATATGGTCTTTATTATGTATGATGATGGCATGAAACTTGTTTATAAGGGCTTTGTAGTTGGTACTATCAAGCGTGATGGTGGTATTAAGTCAGTAAGTCAATATAGATATACTCCTAAAAAGAAAGGTGCAGTAGTGCCGCAGTCTATGGATGATGTTCTTTATGATAAGCATGAGTGTATGTTGGAGGATAAGCATACTCTCGCAGAAGCTATGATTAAAGAATATAGTGCTTTGAGTATTGATGATTTGTTAGCATAAAAAAATAACCGCTGAAATAGCGGTTATTTTTTTTATTTAATTGTAATACAAAGCAAGGTAGTAGAAAGAATAAAATTGAAAGGATGGAGGTTGTTCCTCACTTTGTAATTATATTATATAATAAATTTTTTCTTTTGTCAAGATTTTGTTAAGAAATTTTTTATAAGGATTAATTGTGCTGAGAGGGTTCGGCAATTCCTTCTCTATTGGATTATAAGTTTAAGATAGTTTATTTGATTGCTATTGGATTAGTGGGAGAGATAGAGGTAAAAAATATACGAGAAGAAAAATTATAAAAGTTGTGGGAAAAATATAAGCAATTGTAGAGAATTGTAAGAAACTGTGGGAAATGTGAAAAATTGTGGAAGTGTCGTGCCGATCGGTCCTATACAATTATCTCAACAATCCATCCTCATCGTCACCGTAATAAAAATAAAAAAAAGAGTGAAACTCAACGTTTCACTCTTTAATATCTCGATTTCTATTCAGATTTCCAATTCTTAGGATGAAAATTGTCCCACCCGAAGAAGTGTCCGTTTTAATCTACAAATACCTTCAAAAAGTCCGAAATTACCTTATCCGAAGTCTTAGCAGTTGTGCGCGTAGAAGCACTCTTATCATCATACTTCTCAATGACCTCAATCAGAGGCACAACGGCTTCAATAGTATCAAGGAGCTGATCAGTCAGGCTAGCCATTTCATCGGTAGTACAAGTTTCATCGACATCAAAATACTCCAGCAGCAGATTCATAAGATCAGTAGCCTTTTCATTGATAGCCGCGCGCAGATTAGTCTTATTGTCCTGATCCTTGGTCTCCTGGACTGCCTCATTCAGAGTCTTAGCCATTTCATCTGCGATCGACTGAGCGTCCTCACCCTTAGCAAGACGAGCAATAATATCTTCCTTAGTAAACATATATGTTACCTCTTTATCTAATAGTAAAGTGATCTCTCACTTTCTAAATATATTATATCATTTTTTTTTATAAATGTCAAATGGGCGGATTGTCTAAATGGGCCGCGCTTTAAAAATGCTTTTTTTTAATATTATAACAAATTTTTTTAATATTGTCAAATGCCGGGCATATGATATAGTACCGATCGGCGCCCTGCGGGGGCATCACTTTCGGGAGAACTAGGTCGCATATGGAGGCCGCTGGATTGAGCAAAAATTTTCCATATGGGATAAAAGATCGGGAAGTCGGGGCTTGACTGCGTCAGCGCCCCGTTGAACTATCCCCTATAGATATTATACCACCCCAGGCCGCATTTGTCAATAGGCAAAATGAACAAAAAAAAGAGGGCATTAGCCCTCTTTTTTAACAGTCATAGGTGAAACAGCCGGAGTAAGGGTCGAAGCCTTCATCGCTGTCAATATCTTCCGGTTCGGCGTCATCCTCGTTGGAAAATGTGGAATTGTAGTCGCTGGTAATTTCAGGAATGTCGATGAAATTTCTGGAAGCGATGTAATCCGCAAGATGGACAAGCCTGTCAATATTTGTAAAAGGTCTGTCCTCGCGGTCGGTGCTCCATTGTCCCATGTGGGACTTAATGGCTTGCGTGAGCAAAAACGGAGCAGGTTCGTCAAAGTATTCGCGCCAAGCAGAATCTACCAATTTTGCGGCATTCGCGGCATGGTTGGGATATTCTCCCTTGTCAAAATCTGCTAAACCGTATTTTGCGGTATCGTGGCAAATACAAGCGACACGCGCAAGGTCTTTGTATTCGTCTTTCATGTAAGCCCATTGAGACATTCTCAAAAGTTCTTCACAGAACGCACAAACGGCTTTAGTATGACGAACTAGACCGCCTTCACCCTGAGAAAAAACAGGATGAAATTTTCCAGAACTTGAAGCGCCGATTTTCCAGAAATAGGACGGAACTTTTTCGTCAAGATAGAACTTAACGAACATCCGCAAATCTTCGCTTTCGATCTGGTCGATTTCCTTGGAGAAATATTCAAACATACGCTTTACCTTTCTGCGGTTGGTTGGGTTGTCCGCTCCCTTAACTGTATAGACATTATACCATACAAAAAAGCCGTTGTCAAGCCTAACTTTTCCGCAGTTTTTGCTTAGAAAAAGGGCGATTTCTCGCCCTTTTTCTTAACTTTTTGGCTTTCTTTTCTGCGTGAGCGTCAATTCGTAGCAATTTTCACCAACTTTGAACGCAATCATGCGCTCTTTGTTTGTAATTTCCACGTTTTCGCACGCATTTTCGCTGTTTTCAGCCAAAAAAGTTGCTAATTCTGCGATAATTCCGGCTTTGGTCGGGTTTTCTTTACGCTTGCGCTGGTCAAATTTGTAATTTGTCGGCACTTTGCGCGTTCCTGCGTTCATGTATTTTTTGGCTTCTTTTTCCTGTTCTGGTGACAAGTCAAAATCAACACGTTCGCCCTTGTCGATAGCGCGGTCGGCTTCCCACACACTTTCCGCTTCTTCCTGCGTCCAGCCCATGAGTTGCATATTTTTGTCAATCCACGCTTGCTTGTCTTTTTCCTTTAATGCCATTTAATTCCACCTTTCTTCTGGGTGGGGCGGATTGCTCCGCCCCGATTGGCAATTACTGGTGAATGCGGAAATAGGCTTTCCGCTTTTCCTCAACGCGGTCGAGCGTGCCATCATTCACCATCTGCCGAACGATAGCCGAAACGCGCTGGTTAGTCAGGTCGGCAATCTCCGGAACAGTCTTAATCAGTTCCGTGATAGTGAACAGACGGGTCGGCTCTGCGGACATCACCGCCTCAATCGAGGTCTTGAAACCGTCATTCGCCACCTGCGTGGCAGTCGGCTTCTTGTCAGCCGCGTTCTTCTTGGAAAGCAGTTCCAGCTCATGGTCGATGAAACCGATAACTGCGTCATAGTTGTCCGCGGTCTGCGGATACGCTTCGCGGAGAATGTTGAAGTAGTCGCGCTTGGTCAGCTTGGAAGTAGTCTTAGCCATAGTATCAATTCCTTTCTGGTTTTTTAGTGTGTCCTTCACTTGATGAATATATTGTACCACAAACCTTGCGATTTGTCAATACCTAATTTGAATTTTTTTTGCCATCCTATCAGCCGCTACCTTCCAGCAAATGGTAGCTGTTGGTTCACATTTATATCCCGCAACAATAGGACTCCGCGCGGAAGATTCTAACGAGAAAGTCTTATATCGCTCTCATGGGCTGCGGTCGTATTCACCGTTGCTTTCTCTCTCTTTTGTACCCTCATTATATCACATCTGAGGGGCTTTGTCAAGAGGAAATTTTCAATTCCCAAAAATTTTTTTCGCCGCTTGGGAACTCTCCATTCCCTCCTGACATTATGTAGTATACCAGATACGCCTTAAAAAGTCTATTGGCAAAATGACGAAAATGGGATAAAATAAAAAGATTATTTTGTATAACTTTTCTCTTGACAAATTGCTGGCGGGGTGGTATAATGGAAATTCGGCGCCTTACATACGTGGGCGCCGCGCCCAAAAATTCCCAATTAAAAAGGCGAAAAAAGTTGAGGAAATTTATTCCTCAACTTCACACGCGGTTTCCAGAATTTGGCAGATGTTAATTACATCGTAAAATTCTATCCATGCTTCTTCGCTGGTATCTTCAAACCAGCAGACACAACCGCAATATTCACCGTTGGCATTGATTGGAAATGAATACCAATCATCACCACTTTTCTGCATTTGATTTGTCTTCGGTGGGAAAAAATTTTTTTTCGGTATAGTATTTGCACTTTCAATACATGAGCCATCAGCGCCATAAATAGCAAACGCGCAATTTCTGTCTTTGAACCACTGAGCGATAACCTTAATAAGAAATTTCATGCGTTAAAGTCCTTCTTTCCATCAAGAATTGCTTCAATTTCAGAAGCGGTCAGACGGTCAACCTTTTCTTCAATCTCATGAAGAATATCTCCATCATCTCCGCAAATTTCATCGGTGATATTCAGCCATTCGTCATAGATGTGAAGCAGAACAAAATCGCCCGATTCGATTGTTGCACCACAACAGCCGCAGATAATTTCATCCCTGTCCTGATTCCAAATGCCTGCCTGAACAGTTCCCTCGTTGTCCATGAAAATAACCTGTTTATTCATTGTATCAATTCCTTTCTTTTGATAAATCAATTATACCATTCCGCAGAGGCTTTGTCAAGCCCCTGCGGAAAATTTATTTTTAATTTCATTCAGTTTTTCATGTTCTTCAATCCAGTACTTCCATGTTCCATAGTCATCTTCACAGAAATAATACAATCCGGGCGAATTGAATACACCATTGATAATCTTAACAGGTTTTTCATAGCCCATTTCTTCAAAGAAATCATCAATGAACTGTGCGTCCGCATAGCTATTAACGCGAATTGCCGAAATACAATCAGGGTCGGTGTTGGAATTAAATGCCAGCAAATCTCCTGCTTGATTATAAATTCTCAAACGGTTATCATCATTCGCCATTAAGTCATTATAGCGGCAACCCCACTCATGACGGCGGCAGTCATCATAATCATCAAATTCCTGTCCGCAATAATCGCATTTATAGGTAGTAATTTCAGTCATGGTATCAATTCCTTTCTTAATTTCTATAATTATTATAACATATTTTTATTTATTTGTCAAGCCGATCGGAAAATCTTTTGCTAATGTGATTGCTTGATTCAGAATTTTATCAGGAACAATGTAATCGCAATAAACTAGATTCCCTTTTGTATCCCAATGTCCGCCGCGCCATCCAAAAAACCAATTCCAAACGGCAGGCTTACCCTCGCAATAGAAGTTCAACAAATCAGCGACAGCATCATCTGTAATTCTATATCTTTTCATTGTTCATTCTCCTTACTTATTCTCTCTTGGAACAATTATAGTATAACAAGTATCGGGAAAAATGTCAACTGTTATTTTACACAAATTTTGCATTAAAAAATTGTGCAATGTGCTAAAAAATCAAAATTCCTCGCGCTTGGACCGTGAGCGCGAGGCTGAAAAATTAATAGATTTTAAAAAATCCAGAGAGCATAGCCCTCTGGATTTTATTTTCAGCCATCGACGTAAATGATAAGTGTATTATCTTTGGCTTTCAAACCAGTTACAGGTAATCCCAGCACCCATTCTTCACTTGCATCCAGAAGGTCTCCATTCAAGGTCATGCGGCCTTTGCGATCTTTGAGATAGCGACCACAGGTATTTTCATTTATTACTTCAATGCCATTTCCATCATAAAACATTAACGAACCTTTTACAGTGCCGATTACATTTTTAATCATACCCAGAGTCATTTTTATCAATTCCTTTCTTTTGATAAATTAATTATAGCACAAGAGGCTTACTTTGTCAAGCCCCTTGTGCTATTTTTTCACTCCTTAATATAAATAACTCCTTGACCACCAGCAGGCGGATTTGTATTATCTACAGTAATGTCAATTTCCGCGTCCTGACCATCTTCGTCTTCGTACTCAACATGGAATGTCAAATCTCCAACATTATCCAGATAATCCTGAATGGCTTTATTGATTGCATGCATGTATTTTGTTTTTTTTGCTTCATCTCTATCTTGCTTTTCTTTGTAAGCAAGACCAATCAATGTAGCGATTTCACTTTCCGTCATGCCTTTCAGCATTTCTTCAATATTATTGTCTAACATTGTATCAATTCCTTTCCTATTGGATGTATTTATTATACAAGATTTCAGGATTTTTGTCTATTGGCAGAATAACCAAATTTGCGAGTAAAAAATTGTGCAATGTGCTAAAAATCTAAAAATCCTCGCGCCTGGTCCGTGGGCGCGAGGCTCAAAAAAATTAAGGGGAAATTTCCCCTTAATTATCATCTGTATAATCATCAGGTTCGCAATCACCCCACATGCTGTAAAAATCATCGCAATCATCAATCGGATTTTCCAGACTGCAAATGCAGGTTTCTTTCTGACCATTGATTATTGTTTCATTTTTGAAATAGGGGCAATCCCAACCATTTACCGGACAATGAAAATGTTTCATGGTATCAATTCCTTTCCTTTATTGTATCTTTATTATAACACAAACAAGCCTATTTGTCAATAGGCTTGTCAAAGAAAATTGCGTATTTATCATTTAATTTTACATCGTGGATTTCATCATCCTTGCTCCAATAGATAGAAACTACATTTTGCAAAGGATACATAACGCCATTATCGTCCTTGAGATAGCCGTTCGATTTTACATCAATCATGATGTATTCCGGCACAGAACATCTCAGGCGCTCCGGTGCGGCGTATCTGTATTTTGTAAAGTTGTGCATTATGCCGTCAGTAGTATAGAACCGCACAGAGTAATGCTCTAGAGTTTCTTTCTCTTGGACTTCTTCAAAGAATTTCTTCAACCATGCCCACATTATTATCAGTTCCTTTCCCTTTTTGTGCCTTAATTATAACACAGGCCAGGTGATTTGTCAAGAGGAACGAGCGAGTTTTTTACTCGCTCGTATTAACTCCGCACAGTATCAACACCGAACACAGGCAGCCCCACGCCTGAACACCCATTTTATCGGGGATAGCATTTCCTACATTAGGCCACAACTTATCAATTCCGGTCAGGAGCATGCCGCACCAGTTGCCACCGCACGCTGTGCAGTTGTCGAGAAACTGTTCGAAGGTCATGGGCTTCCGCTCGGCCCTGACTGTCTCGGCAATCACCTGCTCGCCATGAATACCCCAATGCTTGACCAGCATTTCCTGTGCGTCAATGATATCTTTGTAGTTAATCATTTTGAAATCTCCCTTCGTTCTTTGTGATTATAGTATAGCACAATAGGGCTTGTTTGTCAAGCCCTATTTTCTTACTTAATAGTGTAATAAGTTTTATTTTTTATGTGAGCACAGTCAAGTTTTTTATCAAAATAGGCAAGCTGAACAGCATACCATGCGATAGCCTGACAAGGAATTTCTTCTTGGACTGCACGATAAATCTCAAATTGCATATCTGTCGGAGTCAATGCTTTATTTGCATTATTCAAGACCGAGAGGATTAAACTCTTAATCTTTTCAGCTTTCTCTGCCTGAATAGCATGCCGACGTTCAAGTTCTTCTTCATGCTTTTGACAAGCTTTTTCAAGAACATACCGGTCATAGCTTGATAACTCAGAACCCTCGGTGAGTTTTTTCAATACAGAGTAAATTCCATAATTCATGGTATCAATTCCTTTCTTTTGATAAATCAATTATAACACAATAGGGCTTGTTTGTCAAGCCCTTATTCATTTAATTTTCTGATAATTGCACTGATAATAATGAAAAGACCTTCAATAATAGCACAGATTGCAAGTGCTGTGCCAACTTTAACCCCGCAGAGATAGAGAATACCTAAAACAATAATAGCTAAATCCATTGTATCAATTCCTTTCTTTTGATAATCCTATTGTATCACATTAGGGCTATTTTGTCAAGCCTTTAACCAACCAATAATTTTTTCACTACATTCAATGCAGTCAATGCCTCGGATATCTTCATCCTCTTGGCAGTCGAACATCAAAGGACAACAAGCACAATCATCAAATGTCTCGACCCAACTTTCAATGCACTCAGTTAGATGCTCGGTATTTACTTCAATATTCATTAGGTGTTTCCTCCCTTAACCTTGTACCAATAGTATAAGCTATTTCGGGAGAAAAGTCAACTGTCAGAATACACAAAAAATGTGCGGAAAATTTGTTGAATGTTATTCTTGACAAAAATGACACACCCATTGGATTGTGGACGCGCGGCCGGATTTCCATCTATTTCCAAATAATTTGGGTAAAAAAGTTCCTCCCATTTTCTGGGAGGAACTTTTGTCATTTTCTGGGGCAAGCCAACGTCAGCCGGTACTTTTTTCCATTGTAAGTAAATTCCATTTCTCGCTCTGGATTGGTAATGGTAATGTTATCCAAATCCATATCGTAATGGTGAGCATCTTCAAGCTTGCCTTCCAAATACTGGATGAGTTCGCGCTTGTCCTCGTCGGGTTTGCGCTCTCGTTTAACCTCTGTGACCTTGCGCGTTCCGGTCTGTCTTGCTTTCTTCGCTCCTGCTTCAAGCTCTGGCGGCAATTCAAACAATTTTTCACCGCGGTCAATGCGTTTGTCATCCTCTTGGACTTGTCGCGCTTCATCGACTGAAATGTTCAACCGCTGGGCGAGTTCTTCGACTGTCATTTTTTACCTCCTTTCGGAAGTGGGGGCAAAAGCCCCCATCCGGTCATGCCACCTTGAAGAAAGCCTTTCTCTTGTCGTCAACACGGACAAGGCTTCCAGCCTTTACCATCTGACCGACAATCGCGCTGACACGCTGGTTGGTCAGGTCGGCAATCTCCGGCACAGACTTAATCAGCTCCGTGATGGTGAAAAGCTGGTCAGGGGTCATGCCCATGTGAGCGAGAATCGCGGACTTGAAGCCATCATTGGCGAGCTGGGTCGCGGTCGGCTTCTTTTCGGCGCTGTTCTTCTTCGCCAGCAGTTCGAGTTCGTGGTTGATGAAATCCACGAGAGTCTGGTTGGACTGGACTTCGTCCATCTGGAGCAGAGCGGTGAAGCAATCCTTCTTAGTCATCTTAGTAGCCATAGTATCAATTCCTTTCTGGTTTTTTAGTGTGTCCTTCACTTGATGAATTTATTGTATCACAAATCTTTCGACTTGTCAATACCTTCTTAAGATTTTTTTTCGTGTCCTTGGGGAGAAGTTCATCTCCCCTTGGAACACTTACATTGTATCACACTTTGCGGCGATTGTCAAGCACTAATTTTCTCAGCCGACAATTTTTTTCAGAGCCGCAATTTCCTTGGAAAGCTGTTCCAGCTTTTCCTGCTTCTTACAGAGGGCAATTTTCCATTCAGTCACGCGGTTACTCAGATACTTTTCATAGGCTTCCGGGTTGAACTGGTAATAATACCGCTTACAGGTAATTGTTTCCGCATCGCGGTGTTCGATGTGGATACCACCTGCCGCCTTGGTAATCATTTCCTGAACAGACTGCAGCAGAGCCTTGAAATCGTCCAGCTTCATGATACTTTCATTGTTAGAGTTCAGAACGTATTCCGCGCCATAGCAAGAATTAACTTCTTTTTCAAAAGTTTCAGTCTTGACGATGGTTACAATGTGATGATTTTCAAGAGTGCTGAGCAGTGCCATGCCCTTGGGGCGATTAGTATTGTATTCCTTGGAAGTAAAGGGGTTAGTGCCAAAGAGTTCCTTCACGCGGCAAACAGCTTCGGCGAGGTTAGCGGCATCGGTAAAGTTAATTCTAGTCATGGTATTCAATTCCTTTCTTAATTTCTGTATTGATTATATCACATTCAGCTGGGTTTGTCAAGTGGTTTACCACTTGGGGAACACTTTATTTTCACTGCAATTCCACTGATGGCAGTTTTTGGTAAAGCGCTTATGGAGCGAATAGCACTTAACAAAAATTGCCATTTCATTCAGTGCGTCAGAAAGTGCGGTGTGTTCTTCTTCAAAGTCGGGGTTTCTGGTGATGTAGGCATAGACCGCTTCAACACCTGTCGCGCAAGACTTGCCACTTCGCGCAACGAAATTATTTTCGTGGCAAAATTTGTCAAAGCCTTTCTGGTGCGTGATGGTCTGTAAAGCCATCAAATAAAGGTCGATAAACTCAAATTCATCCAGAAGCGCGGCAAAAGGTGTCTTAATGAAATCGAAACAGCTATTGTATGCCATAACATACTTTACACCATAGAACCGGCAGAGGTTGCGCACGATGGACACAGCTTCGGCTTCGGTAGCTACCGCAGAAATTGTGCCACTTGTCAAACGGGCTTCATAGACCGGAAAATGCTTCTTAGCATAATCGTCTTTGTTGATGCTGTCATAATGTTCCATGATAAGGATGGAAGTTGTTGCCAAAATGTTACCATCCTTGTCGTGAATGACAGCACCCGCGTTATACATTCCGGTTGGGTTGGAACTGCCACCGACTGTCTCAGTGTCCAGCGTACAGTAGATATTTTTGTTCATTTTTGGTAATTCCTTTCTTTTGGATGGGGCTTACCATCGTTTCCCCTATCCTTAATTTCTGTATTGATTATAGCACATCGGATGGAGATTGTCAAGAGAGAATTTTATTTTTTTTTACCTTTTTTCTTGACCAAACTTACAAGCCTATCAGCAGGATTTTGCAGGTAGGTCTTACAAGCTCCATCGGATACATTGATTATAGCACATCAAGTGCTGTTTGTCAAGAGGGAATTTTATTTTTTTTACACACGAACCGCGGAAGTTGTGTAGCCTGGCTAATGATACCAAGCACTTTTAATCACTATTCCCTCTTGACATTATAGAGTATACCACATTTCAGGATTTTTGTCTATTGGCAGATTGCACAAAAATCCGCTCAAAAAATTAGTGAACATTTCCTCTTGACAAAATGGCGCGGCCACACAATCGTGGCCGCGCGGCTGTCATTTTACAACTATTTCCAAAAAATGAATCAAAAAAAATTGGGAATCCAAAATCTGAATTCCCAATTTTTTCAATCAATAGGAAGTGAATTGTAAGGTACAGGAGCTACGACAATGTCAATGTGAGGATTTGCCAGAAGGTGGGCGTCTTCGCCAACATAGTCAAATGTATAAACGGCCCATTCATTTTCATCGTCTTCATCTTCTAGTTTAAAATTCTGCCAAGCAGGATTGACTGCGGAAACCTTGCCAAAAATTGTCTGTACTGCTTCTTTTGCAGTTTTGAAATTGTCAAATGCGCAATTCAAATCATCAAAATCATTATCGCCAAAATTAACTACCCAAATGAACTTTGTTTCCATTTTTACCCATCCTTTCAGCCCAAGGCAATCAAAATTTTAATGTCTGTTGCTTCTTCAAGCAAAATGTCAAGCTGTTCATCATTCATTTTATCATTTCCTTTCTTTGGAAGCGCTCAGCGCGCTTCCAAGATATTCCGCAGGATTTCAATGATATTTTCTTTTGTGGGGTCGATTGCTTCGCCAAGTGTCCAAGCGTTCCGCACACGCGCATCATCATCGAAAATCAGTGCTGTTCCATCTTTTGGAAGTTCCTGCTTGACTACCTGATGTTTCGGTGTTCCATACTTGACTCCGTGGAAATGGTCAAAAGGAAAATCATGGTTGTTCAGCCATTCTTTTTTCGCTTTTCTCACCGCTTTATCATAGTCGGGAGTGGAAACCTTGCTCAGCCAAGTTACCACGGAAATTTCAATCCCGATAACGCGACACTGGGAAAGCAGATTGGCAAGTTCTGCCATGTCAATCAGGGGTTCTGCGATTTCATACGGGGTCGGGTCGGATGTTCTCAGCATTTCCAGCCAGTTCTCAACGCCATACAGGTCAGCGATAGTTCCGTCCATGTCGAATACGATTTCTTTAATCATTGTTTTCATTCCTTTCCGTTTTTGTATCTTGATTATAGCACGTTTTTACCTGTTTGTCAAGAGCCAGTTTTGAATTTCTGCGATATTTCCGCACGAATTTTTTTCTCAGTTTGTTGTCAGGTTTTACATAGCGGGGACAGTTTAAGTCCCACGCTGTAAAATCCTTACAAGTCCCTTTTTTCAGATCATCCATGGAAAACCCCCCGAATAATCTTTTCAAAGGCGGGCTTGTAGTTTTCAGTCCAACGGCGCTCAAGTTCGGGATTAGTGCCATTTACATAAGCATCCCACTCGATAGCGCCAAAGGCGTTGTGCTCGAACAGTTCGGCATCGGTAGGCATAGTCTCAGCAAAAATCAACTGCTGTTTGATGTAAGCGTCAATAGTGAAGTTCTTCATTGTAGTTACCTCATTCCTTAATTTCTGTATTGATTATATCACATAAGGACTTGTTTGTCAAGCCCTTATATCATTTTCTTCATAAAGAATTTCGCCATCGCTCCACCGCTGATAATGGACTTGCATCATGTCCAGAAGAAATTCAAGATCATCGGCATCGGCAGAATCATCAAAAAACTTGTCAACAATTTCATTAGTGCGGTCGTTAATCATGCGGACCATTTCACGCTTACTCATTTCAAGTACCTCGTTCCTTAACTTTGTACCATTATTATACACCCTGTTTTTCTTTTTGTCTATTGGCAGAATACACAAATTCGGGATCAAATATTTTTTCATTTTTGTTCAATTTTTCGCTTGACAAAATGGCTGGCCGGTGTTATAATGGAAATACCGGAGCTGGCAAACGTCGGCGGGCGGCCGCAATTTCCTTATCATTTAATTATAGCATACTTAATTAAAAATGTCAATAGGCAAATTGAATAGGAAATTCATGTTATCAATTCCTTTTTTTATTGTATAATTATTATATCACATTTTTATTATTTTGTCAATAGTGAATTTTATCGCCCAGTAGTTAGAACCACTGGACGATAAAAGGCACGGCAAAAAGAAGGAATGAACGGATAATAACATCGACGATGCTTTTCTTGTGACCGGTAGCAAATTCCAGAATAGCAACCAGCCAGTCAATGACAAGGATAGCAATTACCAGAGTGAAGATAACCATTTTCATTGTAAATACCTCGCTTTCTTTTGTATCATTATTGTATCATAGACCGGCTGGTTTGTCAAGACTTAATTTTTTGACTGTTCAGCCAAATTTCTTGCCGCAAATTCAACCATCTCACGGTTATCGGTTTCGACTGCCAGAGTTCCCAGTATTTCCCCATCGGCGATAATGGGCATGAAAATCATGTGATTGCGTTCAAGACTTCCACGGCAACCGATTAAATCTTCCGGCAACTTGGGCATGTTGGCGGCAAAAGCAAAGCGGAACTGTGAATTTGACGCGAACAATTCACCATCAGTATCAAAGACTGCGCACGCACTGAACATTTTTTGGAATGTGTCACAAAGTACGTTACACTGAGTTTCAAGATTTCCCATTGTCTGGTATTTCTTGAAAATGACTGCGCCACCTTCGACGAAAATCTCCAGCGGGTCGCCCTCGCGGATTCGGATAGTGCGGCGGATTTCCTTAGGAATAACTACGCGCCCCAACTCATCAATTCTGCGAATAATGCCTGTTGCTTTCATTATTATCAATTCCTTTCTTAATTTCTGAATTTATTATAGCATGGAATGGGGACTTTGTCAATCCCCATCACGCATTTTTTTCAGTTCTTCCAAAACTTCCCAAATCGCATTGTATTCTTCGTAGGAAGTCGCATGGATGTTGGCAAAATTATTCAGGCTTTCATCATCCCAGCCATAGCGGTCGAGCCATGCGGACAATTTCTCAGCAAGTGCGTTCATAGTCATTGTAAATTACCTCGTTCCTTAACTTTGTATCTTTATTATACACTATGCTATTCTGTTTGTCTATTGGCAAAACGCACAAATTTCGGGAGAATTTTTTGTATAATATTTGTGTGATTTTCCCCTTGACAAATTGGCTGGCGGTATGTTATAATAAAATGCCGGCCAGTGGCGATTGTGGCCGGCGCGCCCATTTTATCACATTCTATTGGATTTGTCAATAGGAAAAATAACTAAAAAAAATATCCCAAATTGGGATATTTTTTATTTCAGAAGTCCAAAGCCGCAACGGAAAATAATGATAACTTCGCCGGTGGTATTATCAACAACAATGTACTTGTTGCGCCAATGGTGCTTTCTACCAGTAGAACAACGTTGAGCAAATGTCATAGCATCATCCAAAGAATCCCAGTGGAGCGGAAACTCATAATCATTTTCATAAACATGATACATAATTTTTACTTCCTTTCTTCGGGGCTTAGTAGCCCCGATTTTCCAAGCGGCACAGCCGACCAGCAAGGACACCAGCCAGCCAAGTCTTAGACTGTTTCATCAGCCAAGCGGCGGTGCTCTGGCAGTTCGCCCAAATGTCCCAAGTCTGACCCTCGCGGATAATGTCCGCTTTCTTCATGCCCATAAGCTTGTTGTAGTAGGTGTTGTAGTTGTCAGTCATTGTTGTTATCTCCTTTGTTCTTTGTGTCTTAATTATAGCATGAAGATTGCGGTTTGTCAAGTCCTAATTTTATTTTTTTTAATCAACGTATTCAGAATACAGAACTTTCCATTCAGCCGCGTCAAGATTGTATCTGCGGAAAGCGTCAATTTCATTGTATCCAAAGATGATTCTTTCTTCCTGAGTGTTAATGCTCAGTATACCAAACTCAAGCATGATTACTACCTCTCTCTTTACTTTGTATCTGTATTATAGCACAGAATGTGATAGTTGTCAAGAACTATTTTTCTTTATGTAATAAGGATTATTCCCTATCACATAAAGAAAATAAATGGGAATAAGATAAGAATAACAGTCAAGGCCAACTCGCATACCCAAAGAACAATAACAGGCCAATCGAATTCCCAACTGATAAAAGTCTTGATAAAATCTCTCATGTTAATTACAAGCGTAACACAGAGAAAAAGAGAAAAGCTCCAAATAATAATCGAGTACAGGACCTGAATCGTAGTCATTGTGTAATACCTCATTTCCTTACCTTGTATCTGTATTATAGCATTTCGGGAACGCTTTGTCAAGCCTTTTTACGCAAATATTTCACAGAATTTTTCTTTACTACTTTAGCTTGGTGAAGTTCCGGGAACTCACTATCGTGTGCGGAGACTAACAGATGCAGAAAGAGCACGCTTTGCTTAGCGTGCTCTAACCTCGATGATTTCATCGTCACAGATGGGTGATGTTCCCATGGTATTCATTACCAGAAGAACCTTATCTCCAACGGACACATTTTCGTCTGTAGTACTCCATTCATTGCCCGCGTCATCTGTATAGAATTGGACATTGCCATTGACTTCACAGACGGTTGCACTTCTCGCATAGATGTTATTGACATTCTGAGCTAAGTGTGCCTTAATGTACTGGCAGAGCAAGATAATGAGCAGGACAATAATAACTGCGCTGATAGCGCTGAAGATGTTCATGCGGCGTTTGATTTCTTCCATGATGAATACCTCTTTCCTTTACTGTATCTATAGTATAGCACATTGTGGGAAATCTGTCAAGGGATAATTTTGTACAAAAAGCGCAGAAGATTTTTGTGACGTTTGTATAATACGCGAACTCGGCGCGCCACATCCGCCAGCGCGCCGAGCAGCCTATTGATGTGATGATTGTGTGTTATTTATTATGTGCTATTCATTATGTGTATAGATTATTATACTTATTGTGTGCTTGCGCACGTGCTCGCAGTCTTTGAGCAGCTTGAGATTGTGAGAGTTGCTTATTCAATTATATTCTCAACTTTCTCTGCTAACTCTTCTGGCACATCAAGATCTAGGTCGAGCAGCACCTACATTGCTATCTTGTATTTCACTAAGTCTTCGTTGGTTTTACTGATACCCACATACTACTAACCATCGTTGTTGAGAATAGAGAAATAAACTTCATCTCCAATATTTAACTTGTATGTATCTCTGATTCCTTTTGGAATAACTACTCGACCTAATGTATCAATCTTGCGTGATACATTCATTGGCATTATTGATAACATTATCATTCTCCTTCTGGATAGATAGATTAGCTGATAAGCACAAAGCGGGGCATGAGTTTGTATTGATAATAAAAGGTTAAAGATGTAAGGGAAACTCTTTGTGCTTTATTTGACGGGGGCGTATAAATGAAGCTGCGCTTACTCTTTGAGAATCAAGACAACAGACTGCTAATATTTTCTCAGGACAGAATCAGCTAGAAATACCCCGGGGTGTATTATGGGAAAAAATTTTTTTATTTTTAATTTTTGAGTATGTGCTGAGCAAAACTCTCTCCAAAACATTTTTCAATTCTGAATTACGGAAAAACATTTTTCAATTCTGGATTACGGAAAAACATTTTTCAATCCTAAATTACGAAAATATTTACTTATAACAAAAATAAGTAGTACTTTCCCACCAACCAGTATTTACATAACTACTTTTCCAAATACCGCTACCTTGTGTAAATTGAGCTTGATATACTACGTTCAAAGGAATATCAACATATCCTTCTAAAGCTAATCGCGCATTTTCATAACATCTATCTTCAATATCAGCAGGATTTGCACGCGCATACCACTCCAAATAAGCACCCGGTTGAGTAATTACACCTTCAATGGTATTTGGAAAATCTTTATCTAACATTCTATTAATAACAATTCGAGCAACTACTTGTTGATGCCAATCAGGACAACCTTTACTTTCATAATGAACAACATTAGCTAACATCTTCAATTCCGCGTCTGTATAGGGAACTGCATGCCGCACTTCAGTTACGCCATCATAAATCTCTTGCGCTCTTACAATAATAGGATCATCTTCTGGAAGTCCAATAGAACGAGCCAATTCAGCAATTTGATGGGCTTTATCCTTAACATCATCTACATCTTTGCCGACATAAGTAAATCCGCACAAAGATAAAATTAAGCACAAAGCTAGACAAATAATAATAAATTTTTTCATTTTTCTTTACATCCTTTATCATAAAATTTACATTCTAGCATACATTGCCCATCAAAAAAGCAAGGTTTACACTTCATTAAAAGAAAAGTCTATAATTCTGTAGAGTTACTATAATTATTACAATAATTCCATGCCTTTTCAAAGCCATATTCTTGCGCCACTCGCACAATTACATATTCATTTTTTAAACGACACCATTTTTGTTTATCTTCATCAGTAAAATGCTTGCGCTTCTAAGTGCCATCAAAAGTATAAGTAATAGTACCGTCTTCACGTTCAATAGGAGTAAAAGTAGTCTAAATCTAAAATGGATTTTCTAAATTTAATTTCTTACTTTCATATAAAGTAAATTCACGTTCCCAAAGGCTTACTTTCTATTCAAAATCAGTAATCATCATACCCATCTTGCCTCTAGCGCATTCAAAATATCTTTATAAGCATTTTCGCGCTTTTTATAAATTGGCCGATATACTTTGCGCAATTCTGTATTAAAACAGTTATTGCCAATATCAAGAATGCCGCGGTTATTTGTTGTCCATCCTCCAAGAGTGAAAGGATAACAATTAATGATATGCTCACCTTCTGGGAAATCAACGATGGTCAAAGTTGATTCAGAGATCATATCAAAAATATCTGGAGTATGCTTATTACACAGATGAACGGTAATGTCATGCGCCAACAGTACATTGAGAAGTGGCGCGAGATATTTATTGTTGCGGTAGTCTGTACAAAAACATACTGTACTACGTGGAGAGAGCGCTTGGGCAATTCTTGTTAGAGGATCTATCCAATTTTTCTGGTTATATTCTTTAACTTTATTTATTGAATTTGTCACTGTCATTTTCATCATTCCATCCTTCAGGCATTAATATATCTAAAATATAATTAAAAACATTAGTGATAGCAAAAAATGGACCACCAATTAAAAATATTAATAAAGCAATAAACTTATCACTATTTGATTCTATTTCTTTAATAAAAGGAGCATATTCTATAAATTCAAGAGTAGAAATTACTCCCCATAATAAAACTATTATGATTCCTCCCAATCAAAATATCCTCCTTCGTATTCATAAACTATACAATTTGGAATGAACGTTAGCATTTTAATATCTGCTAAATCTTCAGGAGGATCTTCTGGCTTATAACTTGTGAATACAATTAAATTATAATCTTCATATTTTGAAAAATCTGTAATTATACCATCAAAATCAGCATTGAATACAATACTTAATCCAACAGTACAAGGATATTTATTTATAGCTTTACCTAATACTGTTTCTGTTTGACTTAATGTGGTATTAT
>ULWL01075858.1_pt1 | contig 18575 bp, 19 predicted proteins | sample 1960171 | NCBI WGS metagenome assembly ULWL01 (sample SAMEA4835807, study PRJEB28245) | human gut metagenome | biome: gut microbiome; material: fecal sample | place: Denmark | collected 2008 | reverse complement strand
ACCCATGACCAGACCGAGGCCATGACCCTGGGCGACCGCATTGTCATCATGAAGGATGGCTTTATTCAGCAGATCGGCACCCCCCAGGAGGTGTTCGACCACCCTGCGAACCTGTTCGTGGCGGGCTTTATCGGCGTGCCCCAGATGAACTTCTTCGACGCCAGGCTGTCCCGCCGGGACGGCAAGTACACCGTCACTGTGGGCAGCGTTACCGTGGAGCTGTCTCCGGAGAAGCAGCAGCGCCTGGCCGCCCATAACGTGGCGGAGCAGGACGTGACCCTGGGCGTGCGCCCGGATCATATCATGCTGTGCGCCGACGGGGTCAAGGGTACGGTGGACGTATCCGAGATGATGGGCTCCTCCGTGCATCTGCATGTCACTGCCGAGGGCAAGGACGTGATCATCATCGTCCCCACCAACGGCGCCGCCGCCCACTTCCCCATGGGCAGCGAGGTCAACATGATCTTCGGCGGCAACGTGGCCCACGTTTTCGATAAGACCACCGGCAAGAACCTGGAGTGGTAAATCCGGAATCCCATAGCGACAAGAGTACAGGACTGCCCCCCTCCGGCGCAAAAGCACCGGAGGGGGGCAGCTTGCGTATGTCTGAATAGGATGTTATACCGGAAAAGAACGCCTTGCACCAGGAAATCAGGTGTGTTATACTATACAGAACAACACACTGGATTACTATGCGTATTTTTACCCAAGAAAGAGAGAAATCATGACCACCAAAGATTACCAGACCCGCAGTCCCCTGCGCATTTTCCTGTCCTACTTCCGCCCCCACCGGGGCCTGTTCCTGCTGGATATCACCTGCGCCTTCTTCATTGCCGTCATCGACCTGGCCTTTCCCCTGATCTCCCGCACCGCCATGTACCACTGGCTGCCGGAGAAGCAGTTCTCCATTTTCTTCACGGTCATGGCCCTGGTGGTGGCGGCCTTTGTCCTCCGGGCGGGGCTTTACTTCATCGTGGGCTACTGGGGCCACACCTTCGGCATCCTGGTGGAGGCCGATATCCGCCGGGACCTGTTTGCCCATATGCAGGACCTGGGCTTCGACTTTTACGATAAAAACCGCACCGGCCAGCTGATGAGCCGCCTGACCACGGACCTGTTCGAGCTGACGGAGCTGGCCCACCACGGGCCGGAGGACCTGTTCATCTCCCTGGTCACCATCATCGGCGCTCTGGCGGTGATGTTCTCCATCCAGTGGCGGCTGGCCCTGGTGGTGTGCTGCATCATCCCCGTGTTCCTGCTGGTGGTTATGTACCGCCGCCGCCAGATGTCCCAGGCGTCCCGGGCCGCCAAGCAAAAGACCGGCGCCATCAATGCCGAGATCGAGTCCGGCCTCTCCGGCGTCCGCACCACCAAGGCCTTCGCCAACGAGGCAGAGCAGCAGCGCCGCTTCGACGGGGCCAACGAGGTGTTCAAGACCTCCAAGCGCAACTTCCATAAGGAGATGGGCTTTTTCAACGCCAGCATGGAGCTGTTCATCAGCCTGCTGTCCGTGGCGGTCATTGCCGCAGGCGGCTGGCTCATTATGAAGAACCGGCTGAACTATATCGACCTGATTACCTTCAGCCTGTATATCACCACGTTCATCAGTCCTGTGCGAAAGCTGGCCAATTTTGCCGAGATGTTCTCCAACGGCTTCGCGGGCCTTCACCGGTTTATTGAGCTGATGGCCACGGAGCCCACCATCCAGGACGCACCCGACGCCGCGGACCTGACGGACGTCCGGGGAGAGGTAGCCCTGGACCATGTGACCTTCTCCTATGACAACGGCAGCCCCGAGGTGCTCCACGGGGTGGACCTGACGGTCCGGGCCGGGGAGACGGTGGCTATCGTGGGTCCCTCCGGCGGCGGCAAAAGCACCCTGTGCCAGCTGGTGCCCCGGTTTTATGACCCCGACAGCGGCACCGTGTCCGTGGACGGCCACGACGTGCGCCGCCTGACCCAGCACTCTCTGCGCCGGTCCATCGGCATCGTGCAGCAGGATGTGTTCCTGTTTGCCGACACCATCCGGGAAAACATCCGCTACGGTAAGCCCGACGCCTCCGATGCGGAGGTGGAGGAGGCCGCCCGCCGGGCGGAGCTGTACGACGATATTGCCGCCATGCCCGACGGGTTCGACACCTATGTGGGCGAGCGGGGTACCCTGCTGTCCGGGGGCCAGAAGCAGCGGGTAGCCATTGCCCGGATTTTCCTGAAAAATCCGCCCATCCTCATTCTGGACGAGGCCACCTCCGCCCTGGACAGCGTCACGGAATCCCGGATACAGCATGCCTTCGACGAGCTGAGCCGGGGCCGCACCACCCTGATCATCGCCCACCGGCTCTCTACCATCCGGGCCGCCCACCGCATCCTGGTGATCCAGGACGGCTGCATTGCCGAGCAGGGGACCCATGACCAGCTGTTGGCCCGGGGCGGAGCCTACGCCCGGCTGTACCACACCCAGAATCTGGGGGAATACCATGGATAAACGCGAAATGCTGGACCGGCTTGCGGCAAACGGCGACGAGCGGCTGCTGCTGGGCCGGGTCTGGGACAAGTATGAGCAGTGCCGCCGGAGAAATCTGCCCCAGGGAACGGGCTTCCTGTCCCCGGCGGAGCAGGCGGCGGCCCAGCGGCTGCTGAACGCCCTGTCCGTCTCGGAGGGATATACCTTCTGGGGTGGATACGACGGGGCCCAGCGGCGGCAGCTGTGGTTCCTGCCGGACTGGCAGGAGGCCCCGGAGGAGGACGCCGTCCGGGTGGTCCGGGCCTCGTTTTATGAGGAGGATTCCCTGACCCACCGGGACATTCTGGGCAGTCTCATGGCCCTGGGCGTCACCCGGGAGACATTGGGGGACATTCTGGTGTCCCCCCGCTGGGCCGACGTGCTGGCCACGGGACCGGCGGCGGAGCTGCTGCTGTCGGAGTGGACGGCTGCGGGCCGGGTGCGGCTGCACACCGCGTCCCTGCCTCTGGAGGACCTGATCCCGCCGGAGGAAAAGGTGAAGCACATCCGGGACACGGTGTCCTCCCTGCGGCTGGACAGCGTGCTGGCATCGGGCTTTTCCCTCAGCCGGGGCAAGGCCGCCGAGGCCGTGACCTCCGGAAAGGTCCAGGTGAACTGGACCGACTGCCAGAAGCCGGATCGCCCGGTATCCCAGGGGGATACCCTGACCCTCCGGGGTCTGGGCAAGTGCGTTCTGGAGGAGGTCGGCAATCAAACGAAAAAAGGCAGGGTGTTCATCACCCTGAAGCGCTATCTGTAAGGGGGAACCGATGATGGATGAAAAGAAGATCGCCCGGATCAACCAGCTGGCCGCCAAGTCGAAAACGGCGGAGGGGCTGACGCCGGAGGAGAAGCAGGAGCAGCTTGCCCTGCGCCGGGAATACATCGACTCCGTGGTGGGAAATCTGGCCCGGGAGCTGGATAACACCTATGTGGTGGACGAGCACGGCAACAAGCGCAAGCTCCGCCGGAAGGGAGAGAAGTAATGGCCTATTCCTATGACGACCGGGAGGGGGAGACCCGGCAGGAGCCGCCCCGCCGTCCGCCAAAAAAGGACGACAACGATTTTGGCTCCTGGGCCATTATCGCAATTTTATTCGCGGTGGCCTGGCCGGTGGGCCTTGTTGTGCTGCTGGCCAAGCTGTTCGGCGGCGACACGAAACGCAAGCCCGTGTCCCGGCAGAATCCCGGCCTGTCCCAGCAGAATCCCGCCCCGTCCCGGCCTCGTACCGGGACAGCCTCCAGCACCCGCAAAAAGGTGACGAAAACGCCCCAATACTCCGCAAAAGGGGCCAATACCATGAAAATTGTGGGCCTGGTGCTGCTTTTCGCAGGCCTGGTGTCTATGGTGCAGGGCGTTGGCGCCGCTGCCGGAGTTCTGAGCTGGAGCCTGCTGGCGGAGCTGTTTCCCACCATGGGCCTGGCCGCCGGAGGCCTGGGACTGGTCATCGGCAGCGCCTCTATGACCCGCCGGGCCCGCCGCTTCGGCAAATATCTGGCCTGTGCCCACGGGCAGGACGCCGTGTCTCTGAAAAAGCTGGCCGACACGGCGGAGGTCCCCCAGCGGAAGGTGGAAAGGGACCTGGAGATCATGATCGAAAAGGGCCTCTGGGGCAAGAACGCCTATGTGGACCTGAGCAGCGACATGTTGTTCCGCTCTCCGGAGGCGGCGGAGGCATACTTTGCCCCGCGGCAGACCGCCCAGGAGCCGGCCCCGGCGGAGCAGGGCTATTCCGGTATCCTGCGGGAGATCCGCCGGGCCAACGACCGCATTGCCGACCCTGTCCTCAGCCAGAAGATCGACCGGCTGGAGGAGGTGGCGGGGAAGATTTTCCGCATCATCGAAAAGGAGCCCGCCAAAAAGGGCAAGGCCGGCACCTTCCTGAACTACTATCTGCCCACCACCCAGAAGCTGCTGAATTCCTACGCCGAGTTTGAGGAGGCCGGGGTCAGCGGCGAGAATCTCAACCAGGCCAAGGCCAAAATCCAGAGCACCATGGACAGCATCGTGGCGGGCTTTGAGCGGCAGCTGGATGAGCTGTACCGCGCCGACGCCATGGACATCGACAGCGATATCCGGGTCATGGAAACCATGCTCCGCCGGGACAGCGCCACCGTGGCCGACGATTTCGGCCTGGGCGGCGGCACGGCGGTGCAGCAGGAGGAAGAATAAAGACGGAAATAAGGAGGAAAAGCCCCATGAAGCGTGTTTTAGCCCTGATTTTGGCCCTGTGTATGACCTTTTCCCTGTTTGCCTGCGGCAAAAAGCAGGCGGACCCCACGCCAGGCAGCCAGTCCTCCGCCAATACCGGGACCGCTGACCCCGGTCAGGGCGGCGGCTCTGCCGCGCCCACGGACCCCGGAACCAGTGGGTCCGGCAGCGGAAGCGGGTCCGGCGATCTGTCCGGCACCGGCAGTACCGGCACCGGCAGTACCGGCAGCGGCTGGGCCGGTACCCGGGTGGCGGTGATCTATTTCTCCTGCACCGGCAACACCCGGACGGCTGCAGAGCGCATCCGCGACCTGACCGGGGCGGATCTGATCGAGCTGGTGCCGGAGCAGCCCTATACCAGCCAGGATCTGGACTACAACGACGAGAGCTGCCGGGCCAATCAGGAGCAAAAGGACCCCGCGGCCCGGCCCCGGATCGCGGGCCAGCCGCTGGACCTGTCCCAGTATGGCACCATCTATCTGGGCTATCCCATCTGGCAGGGCACCGCACCACGGATCATCAACACGTTCCTGGACAGCTATGACCTGACCAGGAAAACCATCCGGCCCTTCTGCACCAGCGGCAGCAGCGGCATCGAGACCTCCGTGGCGGATATCCGGGCGGCTGCGCCCGGGGTGGACGTAACGGCGGGCCTGCGCATCGCCGACCCCGACGGCAGCGATGTGAAGGCCTGGGCGCTGGGTTAATAAACAAGAGGAGTCCGGCGCGTGCCGGGCTCCTTTAACCTATAAAAAACCGCCTGCCGGAACCCCGGCGGGCGGGCTGCTGCAATGTCAGGACAGGCTTTTGAAAAGCTCCTCCAGGTCGGACTGCCGGTAGATCACGGCTTTCTGGTTCTGATTGGCCTGGACCACGGCGTTCGGCAGAACGGGCTCGTGGGCCGCGCAGGCGGTTGCAGACAGCAGCAGGACCGCCGCCAGAACAAAAGAAATCCCTGGCCGCAAAAATGATCTGTTCACGGTGAACCTTCCTCTCTTTATGTATAATCGGCGGACAGGCGCGCGAAATAGCCCTCCAGGTCGGTCAGACGATAGAGGTCGCCGGAGGACGCAACCGGCCGGTCCGGGTCGGCCTGGGAGGGCGCAATGGCAGCCAGAACCGGGTCCTGCTTTGTCAGATTGTCCCTGATCTGAAGAAGCTGCTCCTGCCCCGGGTGCGCAACGGCCGGGCAATCGGCGGGCTGATTGATCTGACTCCATTGGGTCATCATGCCCAGGGCGTCCAGAACGTAAGACATGCCGCTGTCGTCCCGGGTCACATACATCACCGTGGAATACGTGTTTATCAGCTCATAGGCGTCCGGATACTCTACCAGGTCGTAGGTATCCCGGTACATGGACACATCGTATTTGATCAAGAACAGCAGCAGCTGATTGCCATAGGTGAATACGGGATAATTTCGGTAGGTCCAGGTGGAGCAGCCCTCCTGGGCCAGGACAAACTCATGGGGGATATCCCCCTTGTACACTTTTTGGACCGTTGTCCGGAAAAAGGTTCGCCCGGTGATCAGCTCCTCCTCCAGCCAATCCCCCACCGTAACAAGGGCAACCACCTCTGCGGCGTCATAGGCCTCCGACAGGGAGTAGGTGTGGGGAAGCATTCCTTGGGCCTCTCCCTCCCCCCACCGGCTGGGGGGCAGAACGGGCTCGTGGGCCGCGCAGGCGGTTGCAGACAGCAGCAGGACCGCCGCTAAAAGCGCGGATAGAAATTTTTTCATGCTCGTTACCTCCTGATCTGATTTTGACCGTATGGGCTGCGGCAGGCGCACAGACGGAATACGGCGCAGCCGTCTATGCGCCCGGGGAAAACGTTTGGGTACACCTTGCACAAACTTCACGGGCTCCATGGGCGGAATTACCTGCAAAATTGAATGATTCGATACGCATATAACGCGCCCTTTCCATAAAACATACTATTTTACAATTATACCGTTAAATTATATATAACATATTCGCGAGGGAAAGTCAACATTTTCTCTGAATTGCGGAAGCGGAAAAACGGTTTTCCGCAAAGACGGGGGAGACTGGAAATCCCCGGGAAGGTGTGGTAAAATAACGGAAAACAAGCGTTGAAAGGGTATGTGCTATGCGTATACTGGTTTTATCCGATTCCCACGGGTGCGTGGACCCTATGCAGCAGTGCGTGGAGCTGGTGCAGCCCCAGGCCATCCTCCATCTGGGGGACTGCGCCCGGGACGCGGACCGGCTGGGGCGGCTGTATCCCCGGATCCCGCTGCTGGGGGTGCCCGGCAACTGCGACTATGGCAGCGCGGATCAGCCGGAGCGGCTGACGGAGCTGGGCGGCGTCCGCATCCTGATGATGCACGGCCATACCCGGCATGTGAAGTCCGGCCCCATGGCGGCCATGTACGCCGCCCGGGAGTGCGGGGCGGATATTCTGCTGTTCGGCCACACCCACCAGCCGCTGGTGGACCGCAGCGGCGATTTCTGGGTGATGAATCCCGGGTGCATCGGGCCCAGTCCCCGGCGGACCTATGGCGTCATCACCCTGGAGGACGGCAGGGTGGACTGCGCCGCCCTCCGGCTGTGAAGGGGGGCGGCGGGATGCTGTACGTAGGATGCCACCTGTCTGCATCGGAGGGCTTTCTGGCTATGGGCCGGACGGCGCTGTCCCTGGGGGCCAATACGTTTCAGTTTTTCACCCGGAATCCCCGGGGCAGCCGGGCCAGGGCCATGGACCCCGCCGATGCGGCGGCGCTGCGGCAGCTGCTGGCGGATCACGGCTTCGGGCCGCTGGTGGCCCACGCGCCGTATACCATCAATCCCTGCTCCAAGGAGCCCCGGACCCGGGAGTTTGCCGTTCAGACCATGGCGGATGACCTGGACCGGCTGGAGCACCTGCCGGGGAACTATTACAATCTCCACCCGGGCAGCCACACGGGCCAGGGTACGGAGACGGGTATCCGCCAGATCGCCCAGGCCCTCAATGCGGTGCTGCGGCCGGAGCAGCGGACCACGGTGCTGCTGGAGACCATGTCCGGGAAGGGCACGGAGCTCGGCGGGCAATTCCGGGAGCTGCGGGAGATCATGGATCGGGTGGCCCTGCCGGTGGGGGTTTGCCTGGACACCTGCCATGTGTGGGACGCCGGGTACGACATCTGCGGCGATCTGGACGGCGTGCTGACGGAGTTCGACCGGGTCATCGGCCTGGACCGGCTGCGGGCAGTACACCTGAACAACAGTCTGAACCCCTGCGGCAGCCACAAGGACCGGCACGCCGTGCTGCTGGGCGGCGCCATGCCCCTGGAGGCCATCCGGCGGGTGGTGAATCATCCGGCGCTGCGGGGCCTGCCCATGGTGCTGGAAACGCCCAACGACCTGCCGGGGTACGCGGCGGAGATCCGGCTGCTACGGCAGCTGGCGGAGGAGGGGTGAGCATGGGACTGCGTCTTTCTGCGGCGGGAATTTTCCTGCTGGGGGCTCTGGGGCTGCTGCTGCACTCCACCCTGCCGCAGACGGGGCACATCCGGGCCGGGATGTTCTGCTTTTATACGAATCTCAGCAATTTGGCGGTGCTTTTATACGAACTGGCGCTGGCTATCGTCCCGGCGGGCGGGGTGCGGCGGCTGCTGACCGGCAGCACCGTGGCCCTGGCCATGACCCTGTGCATCTATGTAACGCACCTGGTGTATCACTTCGTGCTGGTGCCGGACGCCAGGCGACGGGGGCAAAAATTTGCCGACTTCGGCGGCAGCTTTGGGAACCTGTGCGTCCACTATGGAACGCCGTGGCTGGTGGTGATGCAGTGGGTGCTGTGGGGCGATAAGTCCGGGCTGACGGTGCTGTCCGCCGTGTGGTGGCTGGTGCTGCCCCTGGCATACTTTGCGTATGCCATGCTGCGGGCCCGGACGGGCAAGCCCATCGGCCACACCAGGCTGCTGTATCCATACCCGTTTATGGACCTGGAAAAGCTGGGCCCCAAAAGGTTCTGCCGTAGCGTGGCGGCGGTGCTGGCGGCGTTTTTCGCCCTGGGCTGTATATTTGTGGGCCTGGGACGGCTATTGGGATAGGAGGAATGACCATGGAAACAGAAGTGAAGCTGACGAAGCTGGCCGCCTGTGCCGGCTGCGGAGCCAAGGTAGGCGCCGGAACCCTGGCGAAGCTGCTGGACGGGTTCCGGACCCATTCGGACCCCCGGCTGCTGGTGGGGTATGACAAGTCCGACGACGCCAGCGTGTATTATCTGGACGAGCACACGGCCCTGGTGCAGACCACGGACTTTTTTCCGCCTATTGTGGACGATCCCTTCCTGTATGGACAGATCGCCGCGGCCAACGCCATCAGCGATGTGTACGCCATGGGCGGGGAGCCCAAGCTGGCGCTGAACATCCTGTGCCTGCCGGAGTCCATGACCCAGGACATGGTGCAGGAGCTGCTGCGGGGCGGGTATGACAAGGCCTATGAGGCCGGGGCCATCATCACCGGCGGCCACACCATCCACGGGGCGGAGCCCATTTATGGGCTGGCGGTGTCGGGGTTCGTGGACCCCCGGCGCATCCTGACCAACAGCGGGGCCCGGCCCGGGGACGTGCTGCTGCTGACCAAGCCCCTGGGCGTGGGCGTGCTGACCACTGCCGCCAAGGCGGGGCTGGCCGGCGGGGCGGTGATGGACCGCATTTACCGGCAGATGGCCACCCTGAACCGTGCCGCCCGGGACATTATGGTGAAATACCGGGTCCACAGCTGCACCGACGTGACGGGCTTCGCCCTGCTGGGCCACAGCTTCGAGATGGCCCAGGGCAGCGGCTGCACCGTCCATATCCAGAGTGGGAACGTCCCCTTCCACCCGGAGGCCTGGGACCTGGCGGCCATGGGCCTGATTCCTGCCGGGGCATACCGGAACCGAGATTTCGCCCAGAAGGGCGTCACCGTCCGGGGAGACGTCAGCCGCACCATGCAGGACCTGCTGTACGACCCACAGACCAGCGGCGGCCTGCTGATGGCGGTGGATCCCGCTGACGCGGCGGCATGCCTGCGGGAGCTGCGGGACAGCATCCCCGCCGCGGCCCAGGTGGGCTACGTCACGGAGCGGCAGGACAACTGGCTGATTCTGGAATAAACGAACCCCCTCCGGCAATGCCGGAGGGGGCGTATTATATCAGAGGGTGCGCGGCTTGGTTATTGGAGCAGCCACGGCATATAGCGCTTCAGGTACTTGAGATTGAATGCCCTGGATTCCTCTGCGAAGTCCGCCAAGGGCTGTAGACTCCCCTTAGCCAGGCAGTCCCGGGCTACGAAGGCCGTCTTAGGTTCCCACACCCGCCAATAGTCCCGTTTCAGCTTTTCCGGAGGAACATCCTGATCATAGTCACGTTTATTGATATAGGTTGAATTTTTCAGAGCAGCCCATGTCATGGCCTCATCGCCGATTTCATACCGAAGGCAGGGACGCTCCGGACGATCGACCTCAGCGGGAGATACTTTCAGGATGTCTGCCGGTGTCCGCTCTTCGTTCAGGGTGTTAAGAGCACATTTCATCTGCCAGTAGAGGTCCTGAGATTTCATCCAAACCGCTGTGCCGCCATAGGGACCCGCCACACGACACATTTCCGGATCGCCAAGCTTGTACCTTCCGAGCATGTCACAAAAATAACCGGCAATGTAGCCCCGTATATTGGACTGGCGATAGTTGCACCATAGGTATTCTGACAGCGTTTGTGCGTAATACTCCACCCGCAGGTCTATGGTCAGATACTCGTAAAATAAAGCGATCTGGAGGATATTTCCATCTACCAGGCGCAGCCACTCTGTGTGGTCTTTATAGGGATGGAACCCGTTATCCCACATTTTCTGTGCGAAGGTGCGCTGGACCAGCGCATCAATTTGCGGTATGTTTTTTCGTGACATCTGCTTTCCTCCTATATCTTCCCAGCGGTAAAAACTCACCCATCGCGGCTTAAAGCCCGGATAAGAAATCTTTTTGTCTTTGAGCCGATTTCGTGCTCGCCCTCAAAATAAGCCAGGTTAGCCTCATTGAAAACCATCAGCGCAGGGCCGTTTCCAATGGTCGATTGGATCGCATCCTCAACGGGAGCGTAGGTCCCGTCGATGGATTCTTCGATTGAAATCACATAGCACAACCTGCCGCACCCCTGTCTTTTCAGCTCCGAACGGATATCACTTCCGGGAGAGAACTCCTGGCGGCCGGTGCGCCTGAAAAACGACTCGTCCAGCTTCCAGATGTATGAATGCCTTTTTGATGATTGCAGAGCGTATAAAGCGCGGTCCTGGCGCGCCTTTGAGAAGTACCTCCGTACAATTTCCTTTTCCACAGCCGCGTCCATGCCAAAGCCCCCTTTTACAATGATCGGGTGTATGCTGTTTCTATTTCAGCAGCCACGGCATATAGCGCTTCAGGTACTTGAGGTTGAACTCCCTGGATTCCTCCACGAAGTCCGCCAAGGGCTGTAGACTCCCCGTGGCCAGGCAGTCCTGGGCTACGAAGGCCGTCATGGGTTTCCATACCCGCCAATAGTCCCGTTTCAGCTTTTGCGGAGAAACATCTCCCTGAAAGTAATAGGAAGTAGGGCACTTGACATTCTCCAGGGCTTTCCACACGCCATCCATATCACCAGCATCATACCAAAGGCAAGGCCGCCTATGAAAAACGAGTTCTCTTTCATGGGGATAAGATAGAATATCCTGGGCTGTATGGATCGTGTTCAATGTTTCAATAGTGTACTGCAACTGCATATTTAAATCATTATTTGTGCATATATAACGACAGTTCTCATCATATTGTGCACTGGCATTCCGATAAAAATTTAACGAATAGGATGTCATGTCTGTCTGGTTGCGATAATTGCACCACATGTACTCTGACAGAGTCTGGGAGTAAAAGAGAATTTCTGGCAGTGTATATCCAGAACAAAGGATGATCTGCATGACATTTCTATTCACCACGCGAACCCATTCAGTGAAGTCACGAAGGGCAAAGAAACCGTTAGCTTCCAATGTATCCTTCCAGTGCAGTGCCATGAAAATATTCATTTCCTTCAAATACGGATTTCTCATACATGTATCTCCCTCCAAATCCATTCACTGCGCTATGGGAAGAATGAAATTACCAGAAAATTCCAATTTTCGGGTATATTGACGTATCTGTTGGAATTATAGCAAAAAAATACAGAGTTGGCAACTCTGTATTTTACAAATCCACACAGAAACTGTAGGACTACAATACATATTGGACAATCGAAGAAAAAGCTATGAGGAATATGGTCTCATGGGTTATAGTTAAGTTACCACACCAAACCAGCCCGACGGGATCAAGGTGGAGTGTGTCCAGACGGACAACGGTTCCGAGTTTACCAACCGCTTCTCCAGCAGGAAGCGCGAGCTGCCGACTCTGTTTCAAGAGTTCTCTGTCCAATATGTTTGACAGACCTACACTGATTCTGGAATAAGACGGAAAAATCCCTTGACGAATGGGGAAAAAGGGAGTAAAACAGCAGCAGACTGAAAAATAGGAGTGGCTTGGACCAATGAAACGGAAACTGACCGCGCTGCTGTGCCTGGTACTCAGCGTGTTTCTTCTGATGCCGGGGTGCGCGAAGAAAACCGACCCCGGCCAGGACCCCGGGACGGACCCCGGCGAGACCCCCTCCCAGGAGGAGCCCAAGAAGGAAGAAACCAGCAAGGACCCCATCTCCATCGAGACGGAGGCCGGGGCGGTGCTGGTGGGGATCGTCCGCAAGGACGCCGACGGCTGGTATCTCCAGACGGAACAGCCGGTGAACGTGACCCTGACCGCGCTGCTGGATCGCCCGGAGGTGTTCGACAACCAGACCGGCATCCGTATGTTTGAAACGGACGCCTACAGCCTGGGGAACTTCCGGGACTGCACCGTCACCGTGCAGTGGATGCTGCAGAACTATCGCGGGGCCGGGACCCTGTATCTCTATCCCTGCCTCATCGAGGTGGGCAAAACCGTGGACGTGGGCCGGGCCATGCCGGAGCTGACCTATCCCGAGGCCACCATTTCCGGCGACTACGACCCCTCCATCCCCCTGCCGGAGAAGATGCAGCCGGTGATCCGGAACGGAAAGTATGTGTACAACTTCTATTCCCTGTCCCGGAACACCCTGGAGCAGATGGGCAACGACTACACGGCGTTCTATATGGACTTCGTGGACGCCTTCCTGTCCTACAAGACCAGCTGCCCCTGCCCGGAGAAGTTCTATGCGGACCTGTTCACCTCCATCATGTTCTATGAGTTCCCGCTGTTCTATGCCGACGGAGAATATGATATGCTTACCGGGTACGACAGCCAGACCAAGACCATTCACTGGAGCTATACCAAGACCAAGGCGGAGCATGACCGGATGATCTCGGACTTTGCGTCGGCGGCCAACAGCATCCTGGCGGCGGTGGACGTGTCCGCCTCCGACGCCCTGCGGGCCCAGCAGCTGTATCACGCCTTCTGCCCGCTGATGACCTATGACTACGCCACCCTGGAAAACGGTGCTTACCGCAATCCGTACCACGCGTATGTGGACCACCGGGGCGTGTGCATCACCTTTGCCGGGGCCCTGTCCCAGCTGTTCACCCGCATCGGCGTCCAGAGCACTCTGGTTTCCGGCAGCACCGACACCGGAGAGGGTCACGCATGGAACATGATTACCATCGACGGGAAGAACTATTTCTGCGACGCCACCTATGAGCTGACCTTCAAGGAGGGCACGGCCTACGCCTATTACGGCATGACCCTGGACCAGCGGCTGGCGGACGGCAGCATCGCGCCGGACAGCATCTCTATCGGCGGAGCCTGCTTCCACACCCTGCAGGACGGCGAGATCTCCGCAACGCCCCTGCAGGTGCAGTAAACAACTGCAAAAAAATGCGCCCTGCGGGGCGCATTTTTTATGCGTGGGGGGCATATACTGAGGGGAAGTTTCCAGGAAAGGATGTATGTCTATGTCCGATTTTTCCCAGCATGTGCCCCTGTCCACGTTTTTGCAGGCCCACCCCGACCAGGGGAGCCTGCGGGTGCAGGTGGCCTCCGGCGGCGGAACGTTTCCGGTGGCCGGGGCAAGGGTGGAGGTATACCGGCGGTTCGGGGGCCAGACCCACACGTTTTACCGGGGGCTGACCGATGAATCGGGTATCGTCCAGGGCATTGCCCTGCCGGCTCTGCCTGCTGCCTGGTCCCAGGCGCCGGACACCGCGTCCATCAGCGGCACCGACTACCTGGTGTCAGTGCGGCATCCCATGTTCGTGCCCCAGGAGGACCGGGAGGCCACGGTGTATGCCCGCATCGAATCCATTCTGCCGGTGATGCTGGAGCCGGTGATATAAGGGGGGGAGCGCGATGCCTGCAACGCCTGTGGTCCCGGAGACCATTACCGTACACCTGGGCCCGCCGGGGTCCTCGGCCCGGAACGTGGAGGTGCCCTTTGCCTCCTACATCAAGAACGTGGCGTCCCACGAAATTTACCCCACCTGGCCGGAGAGCGCCATCCGGGCCAACATCCTGGCCCAGATCTCCTACGCCCTGAACCGGGTGTATACCGAGTATTACCGTACCCGGGGATACGACTATGACATCACCAGCACCACCCAGTATGACCAGGCCTATGTGGAGGGCGGAGACGTTTTCGAGAACATCAGCCAGATCGTGGACGACAGCTTCAACAACTATATCGTCCGGCAGGGCAGCGTGGAGCCGCTGTTTGCCCAGTTCTGCGACGGGGTGCGGACCCAGTGCGGGGGACTGTCCCAGTGGGGCAGCGTGGACCTGGCCCAGGACGGCATGAACCCCTATGAGATCCTGCAATACTACTACGGCGGGGACATCAGCATTGTGTTCAACGCCCCGGTAGGGGGCAGCGTGCCCTCGTACCCGGGCCGCCCCCTGCGACGGGGCGATGTCGGCAACGACGTGCTGCTTCTGCAGCGGCAGCTCAACCGCATCCGCCGGAACTATCCGGCCATTCCGGAGATCCCGGAGCCGGCCACGGTGTTTGACGTACCCATGGAGGAGGCGGTGAAGTCCTTCCAGCAGATATTCAACCTGACCCAGGATGGCATCGTGGGCAAGGCCACCTGGTACAAGATCAAGCAGATCTACAACGGGGTCAAGGGCCTGTCGGAGCTTACCGGCGAGGGGCTGACCATCTCCGAGGTGCAGCGGCGGTATTCCGAGGCCCTGCGATTCGGAGACAGCGGCCTGGCGGTGCGGACGGTGCGGTTTTATCTGGCATTTTTGGGGTATTTCCTGCCGGAGCTGCCGCCTATCCGGCTGACGGACCAGTTTGACCAGGAGATGCTGGACGCGGTGTATGCCTTCCAGAGCTATGCGGGCCTTCCCGCCGACGGCGTGGTGGGGCGGGACACCTGGAACGCCATCCAGCAGGCCTATGAGGATGTGCTGAGGGACCTGCCGGAGGACTATCAGCAGTTTGCCCGGGAGATTTATCCGGGGCGGTTCATCGTCCTGGGGGACCGGGGCGACACGGTACTGCTTTTGCAGCAGCAGCTGAATCGCATTGCGGCCCAGGACCCGGATATTCCCACCGTGGCGGAGGACGGCATTTTCGGCCGGGGCACCCAGGCCGCTGTGCTGGCCTTGCAGCGAAAGCTGGGCATCGACCCCACCGGGGCCGTGGGCCCCGTGCTGTGGGCGAAGATCGTCACCCAGGGAGCGGGGTATTGAAATCAGGTTGTCAAAAAAGGGCAACGCCCTTTTTTGACAACCTGAAAAGAGGCTGCCTCACCTGAGGCAGCCTCTTTTGTTTGCACTTTTCGGGTTCAGCCGTGACTTAGCCGAAGTTCACGTCCAGGCGGACGATGCCGTCGATGGCAATGTCGAAGTAGGGAGCGGAACGCTTCTCAGACTCGGCGAAGTAACCATCGTGGACGACCTCGGTGTCATGCTCCATGTTGGCGTCGTTATCCACGTCGGCCATGTAGGAGGTCAGGTGACCCTCGGTGTCGGTCTTCATGTCGGCGGTGACATTCTCGCCGCTGACGGTGAAGGTGGACACGTCAAACACGTGCAGCTCGCCGCTCTCCAGCTTCTTCATGGCCTCGTCAATAGCGGCCTGGGTGCCGTCAGCGGCCACGTTGGTGTTCAGGTCGGACAGAACCACGGACTTGGTGGCCAGGGTGCCGGTCCAGTCAGCCTCGATTTCCTTGCCGTCCATGACAGCCTGGATGGCGTGGACATAGTAGGGAGCCCAGTCAATGCGGGAGGAGATGATGTAGGTGTTGGGGCCAACGGAAACGGTGGAGCCGTTGTAGGACACGTTGGGCACGCCGGCCTTCTCGCAGGCAGTGGGAGCGCCCATGGAGTCAGCGTGCTGGCTGATCAGAACGCAGCCGTTCTGGATCAGCTTCTCGGCGCCTTCCTTCTCGGCGGTCTCATCGTACCAGCTGCCGGTGAAGGTCACTTCCATGGTGGCAGTGGGGCAGACGGAGCGAGCGCCCAGGAAGAAGGAGGTGTAGCCGGAGATAACCTCGGCATAGGTGAAGGCACCGACGTAGCCCATCTTGGCCTTGTCCGCGGTGATCTTGCCGGAGTCGATCATCTCGTTGAGCTTCAGACCGGCAGCGATACCGGCCAGGTAACGGCCCTCATAGATGGAGGCGAAAGCATTGTGGTAGTTGGCCAGGCCCTCGGTATGGGCGCGGACGCCGGTGGAGTGGCAGAACTGGACGTTCTTGAACTCCTTGGCGGCCTCGATCATGTAGGACTCGTGGCCAAAGCTATCGGCAAAGATGATGTTGCAGCCCTGCTCAGCCAGCTCGGCGGCAGCGTTGTAGCACTCCTGGCCTTCGGGGACGTTCTTCTTGATGAAGTAATCTTCATTCTCCACCAGGCCCAGGGTCTGGCAGGCTTCCTTGGCGGCATTGATGAAGTTGAGGTCGTAGGTGGAGTTTTCATCGTGCAGGGTGATGAAGCCCACCTTGACCTTCTTGGTCTCGTTGTCGTCGGGCTTGTCGTTGCCGCCCTTGGAGCAGGCGACCAGAGACAGAGCCATGACCAGAGCCAGGATCAGCGCAAGAACTTTTTTCATGTTTTTGTTTTCCTCCTTTTAATGTGTGGCGTCCGGCTGAAAGCAGTGTGCAATATGCCGTGCGCCTGAACAACGGGTCACCCCGGCATTCACAGGATATGTAGTATTATACAGGATTCCCGGAAGGATTTCAACTAAAAATGCAAAAAATGCCAAAAAATTCCGCAGATGCACCAATATAGCCGAATGATTCAGGGAAATATCCCGTCGAATCGCAGAAAAAACGTTACCGGCAATATGGATTCCCGCAGGCTGCCTTCCGGCGGGCTTATGACGGAATGGCTCTTTGCCCGCAGGGCGGGGTGCTCTGCGGGCAAAGAGGGATGATTTTACTGATGGACGCGGGTGCCGGTTTTGCCCTCGATGCCGTCCCTGGCCTTCTCCAGCAGGGTAATCAGGGCGGTGCGGCCGGGCTTGGATTCGGCGAAGGACAGGGCAGCCTCCACCTTGGGCAGCATGGAGCCGGGGGCAAACTGCCCCTGGGCGATATACTCCCGGGCCATGGCGGGGGTCAGGTCGTCCAGACCCTTCTGGTCGGGCTTGCCGAAGTTGATGGCCACCTTCTCCACGGCGGTGAGGATGATGAGCATATCGGCGTCCAGCAGCTCGGCCAGCTTGGCGGAGCCGAAGTCCTTGTCGATAACGGCGGGAGTGCCGTACAGACGGCCGTCACGGCGCACCACGGGGATACCGCCGCCGCCGGCGGCGATAACGATGTTGCCGGAGTCAAACAGAGCCTGAATGGCGGACTTCTCCACGATATCCACGGGCTTGGGGGAGGGGACCACCTGGCGATAGCCGCGGCCGGCGTCCTCCACCATGGTATAGCCCCGCTGGGCGGCAATGCGCTGGGCGGTCTCCTTGTCGTAGAAGGCGCCCACGGGCTTGGTGGGATGCTGGAAGGCGGGGTCATCCTCGGACACCAGGGTCTGGGTCACCACGGTGGCCACACCCTTGCTGATGCCCCGGGCAGCCAGCTCGTTGCCGATGGCGTTTTGCAGGTGATAGCCGATATAGCCCTGGCTCATGGCGCCGCACTCGGGGAAGGGCATGTCGCCCTGGATGGCGCCGGACTCGGCGGCGGTGGACAGGCCCAGGTTGATCATGCCCACCTGGGGGCCGTTGCCGTGGGCCACCACTACCTCGTTGCCGGCCTCGATCAGGTCCACAATGGGACGGGCGGTCTCAGTGACCAGCCGGAGCTGCTCCTGGGCGGTTTTGCCCAGGGCGTTGCCGCCCAGGGCGATGACGATGCGTTTGGACATAGTGCTTTTACCTCTCCTTATCAGATTAAGCGGGGATAGCGGGGGCGCCAACGCCCCCGCTATGTAGTTTTACCGGATTCAGAAGGATTTACGCTGCTCCTTGCCCTCGTCCATGGCCATCAGCGCCCGGACGGGATCCTTCACCTGGGCCAGGAAGATCATGGCGGCGATGATATAGGGCTTGTAGGAGGCCTGCTTGTACAGGGGCACGATATAGCGGTCGAACACGGAGTTGTCCACCTCGCCCTCGGCGCAGCTCAGGCCGCTGATGTCGGCGGGCAGGCAGTGCAGATACAGGGCCTTGCCGTCCTTGGTGAGCCGCATCATTTCCTCGGTGCAGGCCCAATCCTTGTGCTGGGCGTTCTGGGCCAGCAGCTTCTTCTCCAGAGCGTCGATGCCGTCCTTGTCGCCCTGGGCGTACAGGCGGGTGCGCTCCTCCATGGCGGCAAAGGGAGCCCAGCTCTTGGGATACACGATATCGGCGTCGGTAAAGGCCTCGGCCATGGAGTTGGTCTTGTGGAACTTGGAGCCGTACTT
>ULWL01034050.1_pt1 | contig 18648 bp, 14 predicted proteins | sample 1960171 | NCBI WGS metagenome assembly ULWL01 (sample SAMEA4835807, study PRJEB28245) | human gut metagenome | biome: gut microbiome; material: fecal sample | place: Denmark | collected 2008 | reverse complement strand
CTTTCCCTACAAACAACGGATAGGGAAATATGGGAGGCAGCGTCAAGAGCTCCCTTTCATCACGCGAAAAAGAGACAGCTGTCTCGTGAGAGATCCGATAGGAATCTCCCACCTTCACTGCCTTCCCTTCCATTTCCAACATATCCAGTTCTGTATGGATATCTTCCCACTGGGGGCTATCCCCCTCCCAATGAAAATGGTATCCCTCTTCGCTGCAAGTCCAGTAGGATATATTCATGGCTATACCTTCACCTTCCATTGCTGTTCCTCTCTCCAAATGCCGCAATAATCATAAATCCAGTCTCTCACCTTAGGCTGCCAACTCGGTCCTCTCCCCCTCGGATTGGTATGAACAAACTCCTTCTCTGTATCTGAATTTATTAAATGGCTGTAAGGAATCGTACGGTGTCCCTGAGCAAAAATCTGGATTGGTGATTTTTCGCGGCTATAGATACGAAGCTTTCCGTTATAACTGACCTCTATAAAAGTATACTGTCCTATTGTAAATACCAAGAGACTCGTGTCAGAAGATTTTCCTTCCAGATAATCATATGCCATTAGCTTGCTCTTCTCCTCTTTTGGCCGGTCATTCAGCATGAGCTTTGCCTTTTGGCCTATGATGATGCGGGAAGCACGTATTTCATCCATGTACGCGCTCCAAAAATCCTGCCTGTACTTCCACTTGGCATCTGCAGTACTCGCAATAATATGAAAGAATACAGCAAAGTCATTTTTGACCAGCCAATGCAAGAAAATTTCCTTTGCTTCTTCTTCCACGTATAGCCAAGCCGTATCATTCCCTCTCGGATCTCCCATGTACCGAAAAATAAGCTGCATCAACCAATTCTTCGCACTGTCACTGCCTTCTTCGTCCACATTGATGATGACAGGTCCCACCACCTGGGGAACCAGTCCTTTGTAAACCTGATCTTTCGTCAAATTTTCAAGAAGCACCTGCTTGGCATCCAATCCAATATCCATTTGAAACGCTTTCACTATAGCAGCTTTTACAAAATTGCTTCCAGATAACGTGGGAGGAAAAGACAATGTTTTGAGTGCGTCACGGAGATTTCCTTCGGAGAAGAATTCTGCCATTTGCGAGACACCATCTTTGGCAAGAAGCTGCGGGAAATCCTGCAGAAAATGGATACTTCTTCCCATCCTGTCATTTCTCTGCATTTGTTTCCAAAGCACGGTACGTATCCATTCCGTCTTGCTTTCTTTCGGCTCATAGCCACGAAAATAAGCAAAAAGCAACCGCCGAAAACAACTCGTTTTATCTAAATCCACCTGACGCAAAGCAAATTTAGCAACTGGCATGGATAACTCAGGAGAGAATATGACGAAAGGAAGATTTCTGATTTCCCTTCGCGTAAACTCTTCTTGACTTCCCTGGTACATACGTTCTGTCTTTTTTACCAGCACTTGTAGATCCAAGGGGTCCACCTGGATCATCTTATCTGCCTTCTCTCTGAGTTTTCTAAGCACCGTTTCTATCTGAGGAAGGCGGAGCGTAATCCACTGTTCTTTGCTTTCTCTCGCTTGACGGCTCAAAGTGTTCGCTTTCCTGTTGAGCCTAGCAATGCTTTGACTTAATTCACTCATCCTCTTCACACCCATTTATCAGAATAAAATCATCATTTGGACTCATCTACCGGAGGCATCATTGTAAATCGCAAATCAATACGCCGGTTCGCCTGCCTGCCTTCTTCTGAGTCCTCATCATATTCATCATCCACGATGGGCCGGGTATCTGCATAGCCGGAGCAAGAGAATATCGGCTGCTCATTGGCATTCTTTTCTCTATCCAGCTCCGGCACATCCCCACGCATCAGATTCCATGTATTGATGGCTCTCTTCGTAGACAGCTCCCAATTCGATGGAAATTCATCCGTATGAATATCCACATTGTCCGTATGCCCTTCGATAAAGACAGTTTCTACCACATTTTTATACTCTTTTTTATCGAGCAATTGGTACAAGACATCCCCCAGATTCCGGATGACCTGCTGCCCTTCTTCTTTGACATCGGCTTCTCCCTGTGCAAAAAGTGCGCCTTCCGGAATACGGAGAACCCCCTGCTTCTTATCGATCTTAACAGAGATTCCCCGCTCACTCATCTCCTCTTGGATTTCTTCAAGCAGCTGGTCTCTTTTGGCATTGTTTCCCATATATTGATCTTTTACCTGCCCCAAATTCAGCATGAAGTAGCAGACCGCCAAGATGAAAACAGAGAGCATCCCTGCCATAAGATCACTGATGGACAGGTTAAAGGCATTTTCATGATTTTCCTGCATTTGTGTATTTCCACGAGTTCTTCGCATAGTGAACTTTTACCTCGATTATCTCATTTGCTTAATGGCATCTGTCAAATCTTCAATGTTCTCATTTACATCCCCCGTCACGCCGGCCAATGTATTGACCGCCTCCGAAATCGTATTATCAAATTCTTTCAGCTTCTTTATCAGGCCCTCATTGGTGGCTTCGTTATATTTCTGCATCCCATCATCCAGCTGTGCAAAAGCTTTCTCCAACTCTCCGCTGACACCTTTGAAACGGGCTTCGTAGGCAGTCCAAGAGTTCCTCGTCTCTTCCAGTGCATTTTTTACATACTGAGAAGATTTCATATAATCGTCGGAAATCTTCTGCATCGACTCTGCTACGCTCTTTGCATCCGCCTGCTGCTTTGTCATAGACTGAGCCAGCACCTGCACACCGCTGTCCAGTGAAGCCGCGGCCTGTTGCAGAGGCTGGGCTGCCTTTTGTAAAGGTTCTGCCGCTGTTTTCAATTTCATAGAAACATCATCCGCCGCTTCTACGAATACCTTGGCGGTCTTGCCCGCCGCCTCTACTGTCTTACCAGCCGCATTCACTACATTCCCAGAAGAGGACACCGCCTGCCGCATCTGATCGAGCGTTTCCTGCATATGTTTTTCATGCGTATCCACCATCGACTGCATCTGCTGCATCTGATCAGCAATTTCTGCCATGAGTTCCTTGACACTGGCATTGATAGCGCCCAGATTTTCTTTCGTCTGGTCAGCACTGTCTTTAGCGATTTTCCCAATTTCTGTGCGCTGTTCCTTCGCACTCGCTGACATCTCGTCAAAAATATCCTTCATGGTCGTTTTCATCTCTTCCATGAGAGCTGTCATCCTCTGAATATTTTTATCCGTCTCTTCCGTCTGTTTGTTCGCCATGCCTTCCATGGTCTCATTCATTTTGGAAATCGCCTCATTCAACGCATCCAGCGTTTTCTGATTGGCTTCCGAAGAGGCCTTCGTCGAGCGGTCCAGAATGTCCCGAATTCCTTCCGCAAGAGATGCAATATCGGAAGACAAGTTCTTCAGCGAATTTCCTAATTCTTCTGCCCCCTGACCAACACCTTTTTTCAGAACATCCCCCAGCTGGTCAAAACCGCCACTTACAAGGGAACTGGTATTGGACGAAATCTGCATCAGCTGTTCAGTTTGCTTATCCTGTCTTTCTGAAAGTCCCACAAGCATAGTATCCAGATTGCCCTTCATGGCACTATCCATCTTCTCCGCCAGCTGATCCAACACATCCGGCAGGTGATCGCAAATAGAGATAGCCATATCTGTGCTGAGCTGTTCCATCGCTGCCCGCTGCGCCCGGCTTTCTGCCAGCTCTTCGAGCAGGATTTCTTCCACGCTTTTGCGAATGAAGACCTGATCCAGTGCATCAGTAAAACGGGAAACCGCATCACCAAACCTTTTCATATTCTGACTATGCCACACGCCAAATACAATAGCGCTCACAATGCCGAAAATAGATGTCACAAACGCAGTACTCATCCCGCCAAGAAGACCACTGATACTGGAAGAAAGCGCGCCAGTACTGCTGGTATCTACACCTGCCAGACCAATAGTCAACCCTATAAAAGTACCTAAAATACCGATACCGGTAAAAGTCCCCGCTAACCCCGACCAAAGTCCGCCTTTCATGCCCTCGGTAAATGCTGCAACTGAAAAATAGGACTCAGATTCAACAGTCGAATACTTCTCTAGCCCATCTTTTCCGGGGATAGAAATCAGTGTCCGCTGATACTTTCTCCAAATCCCCTTTATGAGATCACTCTTCTCCATTTCCTGAGATAATGACTCAAAATAAACATTGACATTCTGCGGATTGTATTTTTTCAATATATCAAGATATGTCTCTATTTCTTTATACCGAGCGTCCAATGGTTTTACAAAATGGTATTTATATAAAAGGAATGTAGCAACGAATGCCACAATGAACACCCAATTTATCGTTTGAGAAAAAAACATTTTACAAAACTGAATAAATTCCATCACGCACTCTCCAATTCAAAACACTACACTAAAAAAGCGTATTTATAGAAAATCAACGTCTACAAACACGCATGATAAAATGAATAGGGAGATAAATGCCCCACAAGACTTCTGGGCAGGTCAAAGTACTTTGCTAAATCACATTTCATATGGTTTCGGCTCATAATTCCCATCCTCCTCATCTCCTGCATATTTTATTTTTAATAATATACCATATGTCATGACAAAAACAGAGTTATTATAAAATTTATTTTACTTCATCCTCGTTTGATGCATGACCTTGCATCAGCAAAAACCGCCGGAAGGGGAGCCATGATGGCTCCCCTTCCGGCGGTTTTATGACAGGCACAAAGTGCAAAAGGTTACAGGATGTAATTCGAAATATCTATATTCTCCGTGACGTCACCGAGCTTATTTCTCACATAGCTCTCGTCGATGGTGACGTGCTTGTCTTCGAGGTCCGGCGCATCGAAGGAGAGGTCTTCCAAGACGCGCTCCAAGATCGTATAGAGGCGGCGGGCGCCGATGTCTTCGGTCTCTGTATTCACACGGGAGGCGATGTCTGCGATGGCGGAGAGGGCGTCTTCGGTGAAGGTGATGTCGACGCCTTCGGTCTCGAGGAGCGCGGTGTACTGGCGGATGAGGGCCTGCCGCGGCTCGGTCAGAATGCTGCGGAGGTCATCCTTGGTAAGGCTTGAAAGCTCGACGCGGATCGGGAAACGTCCCTGAAGCTCGGGGATGAGGTCGCTGGGCTTGGAGACGTGGAAGGCGCCGGCAGCCATGAAGAGGATGTGGTCGGTCTTCATCTGGCCGTACTTGGTCTTGACGGTCGCGCCTTCGACGATCGGGAGGATGTCGCGCTGCACGCCTTCTCGGGAAACGTCGGGACCGCCGGAGGAGCGGCCGCCTGCGATCTTGTCGATCTCATCGATGAAGATGATGCCGCGTTCTTCGGCGTAGTGGATGGCTTTGTCTTTGACGACTTCCATATCGACCATCTCATCGGCAGCGGCTTCTGCGAGGATTCCCTTCGCGTCGCGGACGGTGACTTTCTTCTTTTTCATTTTCTTCGGCATCATGGAGGAGAGCATCATGGAAATCTGGTTCGCCTGTTCGTTGTCGGTGTTCCCCGGATTTCCTTTCTCTTCCACTTCGATCTCGATCACACGGTCGTCAAGGTCGCCGTTTCGGATGCGCGTCTCGAGGTCCTTTCTTCGCTCTTTCTCGCCTTCATCCATCGGCGTCTCTTTCTTTGCTTCGCCGAAGATGATGTCCATGGGGCTTCGTGTCTCGACTTTCTTGGAGGGCCACATGGCTTCTGCGATGCGGTGGATCGCTTCTTCGTCCGCATCCTTGCCATGGCGGCTGCTCTCTTCTTTCTTCACAAGGCGGACGGCTTCTTCGGCAAGGTCACGGATCATGGACTCGACGTCGCGGCCGACGTAGCCGACTTCGGTGTACTTGGTCGCTTCGACCTTGACGAAGGGGGCGCGGGTGAGGGTCGCGATGCGGCGGGCGATCTCTGTCTTGCCGACACCGGTCGGCCCGATGAGGAGAATGTTCTTCGGACTTACCTCTTTCGCCATTTCCGGCGTGAGGCGGCTGGCACGCCAGCGGTTTCGGAGGGCGACGGCTACGGATCTCTTCGCATCGGTCTGCCCGATGATGTACTGGTCCAAGTATTCCACGATTTTTCGCGGGGTCAGGTTTGTATTTTCGTTCATCAGATTTCCTCCACGATGACATTGTGATTCGTATAGACGCAGATGTCGGCGGCGATGTGCAGGGATCTCTCCGCAATGTCACGGGCGGAGAGATCGGTCGCGGAGACCAGAGCACGCGCGGCGGCAAGAGCGTAGTTTCCGCCGCTGCCGATGGCGAGGATGCCGTCGTCCGGCTCGATGACCTCGCCGTTCCCGGAAACCAGGAAGAGGTGCTCCCCATCAGTCATGATGAGAAGGGCTTCGAGCTTCTGCAGCACGCGGTCGCGACGCCACTCCTTGGCAAATTCGACGGCTGCGCGGACGAGATTACCATTGCAGTCGGAGAGGCGCGCCTCGAATTTATCAAAGAGCGCAAAGGCATCTGCGACAGAGCCTGCAAATCCGGCAATGACGCGGCCGTGGTAGAGGCGGCGCACTTTGCGGGCGGTATTCTTCATGATGACCGCATTGCCCATGGTCACCTGTCCGTCACCGGCAACGGCGGTGTGTCCATCCTTCTTGACCGCGAGGATAGTGGTGGCGTGAAATAGAGAGTCTTGGGACATGGGGTGTTCTCCTTTATCGTATTAGCTAAGGGAAATAGGGTTCAGGGTTAGCCTCTCGGGGCGTTGCCGTCCTTTGATTGCGAGCGAAAGAGGTTCAGCGGGTTCTACAGGTTCAGAGGGTTCAACAGGGTTGGTGCGGCGCATAAAAATCAAAAACGCCGCGAGTATATATGAGGCAATGCCCGCATTCCAATTACTCCCTCCTTCCTCTGAAAGGAGGGAGTACTATCGCGATCCGCTTCCTCTTAAAGAGGAAAACCCGCGCAGAGGAAGGGGTTGGCATTTTTATTTGCGTCGGCTTTGCAACGCCTCGACTTATCTAAAACTCACGGCGCCTACTTATTTTATGCGCCGCTCCGCAACCTTGAACCTATCAACCTGAACCCTGAACCCGTCGCGCCAGCGACTAGACTAGAACGCAAACAAACTCATCTGTTCTTCTTCCGGCAGTCCTTTGAGGACGCCCATGGAGTCTAAGGTATCTATGATGGACTGGCTGACCTTGCCTCGCTTCTTGAGGTCCTCCTTCGAGGTGAAGGGATGATCCTGTCTGGCAAGGACGATCTCCTTAGCCACGGCATCGCCCAGAGCAGGGATGCAGTTGAATGGCGGCAGGAGTTTCCCATCGACCATGAGGAATTGCGAAGCGTCAGATTTTTCCAAATCAATCGGCAGGAAGGAGAGGCCGCGCAGGTACATTTCAGCAGCGACTTCGATGACGGTCGCATTTCCTTTTTCCACGGCTGTCGGCTTGTCGAGCGCTGCGATGCGGGCCAGCTCCTGCTTCATGGACGCAAGGCCGCGCAGGATGACGGGTGCATTGAAGGAGCCTTCGGCACGGATGGTGAAGTAGGCGGCATAGTAGGCCAGCGGCTGATAGACCTTGAACCATGCAATGCGGAAGGCCATCATGACATAGGCGACGGCATGGGCTCGCGGGAAGAGGTAGCCGATCTTGAGGCAGGAGTCGATGAACCACTGCGGCACGTGCGCGGCGTCAAGCTCGGCGCGGTTATTCGAGCCGCCTTTTTCGAGGCCCTTGCCTTTACGGACATTTTCCATGACTTTGAAGGATGTCAGGGGCTTCACGCCATGCTGGATGAGGTAGTTCATGACGTCGTCTCGGGTAGAGATCGCATCCTCCAGTTTGACGACGCCGTTCTTGATGAGGTCTTGGGCATTGTTCAGCCATACGTCAGTGCCGTGGGAGAAGCCGGAAATACGGACCAGCTCCGAGAAATTCTTCGGACGCGTGTCTTCGAGCATGCCGCGGACAAAGGGCGTCCCGTATTCCGGCAGGCCGAGGGCTCCGACGGTGACGCCTTTATTTCCGATCGCGCTTGCAAGCTCATCCGGCGTCAGGCCCAGTGCCTCGGGCGAGCTGAAGAGGGACAGTGTCTTCTGGTCGTCGAAGGGGATCTTCAGCGGGTCGATACCGGTGATGTCCTGCAGCATACGGATGACCTTCGGATCATCGTGGCCCAGAATATCCAGCTTCAGCATACGGCCGGAGATGGAGTGGTAATCGAAGTGTGTGGTGATGGTCCCGGGGATCTGCCGGCCATTCTCATCCTTCAGGTATTTTTTATTTGCGGCGTACTGGAGCGGCGTGAAATTGTGAATATCCATATCACGCGGGCAGACCATGATGCCTGCCGGATGCTGACCGGTCGTGCGCTTCACCCCGGCTACACCGGCGGAGAGTTTTTCGATGAAAATATCATTGAATGTCAGCCCGCGGTTCTCTGCGTATTTCTTGACGAAGCCATACGCTGTTTTATCCTGAATGCCTGCGATGGTGCCGGCGCGGAAGACATTGTCGCGGCCGAAAAGCTCTTCGGTATATTTGTGCGCGACGCCCTGATCGTCTCCCGAGGAGAAATTCAGGTCGATATCCGGTACCTTGTCTCCGTCGAATCCGAGGAAAACGGCGAACGGGATGTCATGCCCGTTCTTTGCGAGGTCGCTCCCGCACTTCGGGCATTTCTTATCCGGCAGGTCGAAGCCGCCGCCGACAGAGCCGTCTTCGAAGAAATGTGTCCAGTGGCACTTCGGGCAGACGTAGTGCGGCGGAAGGGGATTCACCTCTGTGATGCCTGACATCGTCGCGACAAAGGAGGAGCCGACAGAGCCTCGCGAACCGACAAGGTAGCCTCGGTCATTCGAGTGTTTGACGAGCTTGTGCGCGATGTAGTAAAGGACGCCGTAGCCGTGATTGATGATCGGCGTGAGCTCGAGCGTCAGGCGGTCCTGTACGACCTTTGGGAGCGGGTCGCCGTAGATGGCCTTCGCATTGTCGTAGCACATCTTGACCAGCTTCTCATCCGCACCTGCGATTTTCGGGTTGTAGGATTTCCACTCTTCGGCGAGAGGCTTTAAGACTTCGCACTGCTCGGCGATCTTTCTTGTATTCGTGACGACGATCTCGATAGCCTTTTCCTTCGGAAGGTAGCTGAATTCGTCAAGCATTTCCTGTGTGGTACGGATGTAAACGGGCGGATGGGACTCGATCTTCCCCGGCTTCTCCCAGTTTGAGAGGAGAATGTCACGATTTCTCTGGTCTTCCGCAAACATGTAATGGGCGTCGGATGTCGCGCAGCAGGGCATGCCTGCCTTGTCGGCGATCTCGATGACCTTGCGGTTCAGATCCTCTAGGTCTTTCTTCGTATTGATCTTGCCATACTTGTCGTCATTGATGAGGAATTCATTGTTTCCAAGCGGCTGGACTTCGAGGTAATCGTAGAATTTGGCTTTTTGGATGAGTTCTTCATCGCTTTCCCCCGCAAGGACCGCACGGAAGAATTCTCCCATGACGCAGGCGGAGCCGTAGATCAAGCCTTCGTGAAGCTCTTCCAGAATGGGCTTGGGGATGAGCGGACGTTTTCTGTAAAATTTGAGGTGCGACAGTGTCACCATGCGGTACAGATTGCGCAGGCCGGTGATGTTCTTCGCAAGGATGATGATGTGACCGTACTGCTGGCGGTCGGCGTCCGGATCGGCCGGGATCTCATCAATCATGTACCCCTCCATGCCATAGATGACCTTCTGGTGATACTTGTCTGCGAGGTCCTGAATTTTCGGGAATGCCTGAATGACGCCATGGTCTGTGATCGCGACCGCCGGATGATGCCACTTTGCTGCCGTCTTGATGATCTCTTCATTGTCGATAAGACCATCGAGGCTCATTTTCGTATGCAGATGGAGCTCGACGCGCGGCGTCTCGTAATCGTCCTCGTGGTCGATCTTGACTGTCTCTCCCTTTTCCATCTGAGACAGCTCCAGCACAAGCCCGCCGGAGTACTTGTCGAGGCGCACATTGCCGCGCACCTTGACCGTCGTCCCCGGCTTCAAAGACTCGACAGCCTCTGCTTCCTCGGGGCGGTCGAAAAATTTCTTGCACGGGATGCCATTCGTTTCATCGGCCAGATTCATGAGAAGGAGCTTCTTTTTGCTGCGAAGCTCGCGAACCTCGATAGAGATCACCGTGCCGACAAAAATGACACCATCCTTCTCTTCATTCACGGTGCGGATCTCGATGGTCTCTCCCGTGATATGCTTCCTGCCAAGGTATATGCCATTCACTGCGCCGCTTTTTTTGGCAACGGGCGAAGGCGCTATGAAAGCGCTCTTCGGCAGGACGCTCGAAAGAGATGGCAGACTGCTCGGCATGGAAATCCCCGGCATCGGTGTCTCTTCTGCCATTGCCGGTACCGCCATTTCCGCTTCCTGCGCCGCGGCGATGTCGTCAGCAGTCGGGAAGACAGGGATATCCGGCGCAAGGCTGTAGCTCTCCATGGGCTCTTCCGGCGGCGGGAAATCCACCGGCGGCATATCCGGATCCATCATGGGTGCAGGCGCAAAAACCACACTCGACACATCATCACCATTGATATAAATCGTTTCCACGCATGCCAAAGCCGGCCCCATATCTTTGAGTGCCTTCAATGCGGCTTCTTTATGGTCGGCCTTGATGTACCATGCGCGGCTCTCGGTGTCGATCTCCATCAAAGTGATGACGGATCCCGTCTGTCGGGACTTCAGACGATACTTTCCCATAGGATCTCCTTTCGAGGTATAGATAACACAGGTAGTGGCATTTCGACTTTTTAGGATGAGACATTAGAAATTAGGGATTAGGGATTAGGGATTAGGGATTAGGGATTAGAAATCCCAATTGACTAGTGACTAGTGACTGGTGACTAGTCACTAAATGCCACCGTCAGGCATTGCCATGATTTACGCACCGCGGCGCTTCTATATTTTGATGCGCCGCTCCACCATTTCTCATTTCTCATTTCTCATCACTTCATGCTCCCTTCTTCACTGCCTCAGAGGAGGGCGGCTCGGATAGCTGGGGAGGATCATCCGGTTTCACCTTATAGGTGATGACAGTATCGACAGGTTCATAGTCAGAGAAGAAGCTGTCGTGGTAGATGCGGCCGTCAGCCCATTTGACAGACTGCGTGACGAGGACATTGTGTCCTTCGTGGCCTTCCTCGACCTTTTTATCCTCTTCCTGCGAAGGGTCGACACGGATCACGGTCTTAAAAGGCAGGATTTCATCGCTCTTCCTTACGATCTCTACGAAAGAGGGCTTGTCTTCCTGATTTCCTAAGATGCGCACGGTCACAGCACCCGGTTCGTAGACCGCATAAATGTAGACGCCATGCTTCAAATGATTCAGGAAGCAAAAATCTAGAGAACCTTCCGCGACGGTCGCATCACGCCCGATCGGCGCATAGGGCGCCGGCGAATAGTGGCAGGTCCGCTCTGTCACGGCAAGTCCTGACAGGATGACGGCATTAAAGAGCGTCGTGCTCACCTGACAGACGCCGCCGCCTGTCCCCGGCTCGACCTTGCCATTGATAATGACAGGGGCTTCGAGATAGCCATTCGCGCTGGAACGGGAGCCTGTCGCCTGGTTATAGGAAAAAGAGACTCCCGGTGCGATGTACCTGCCGCTGATACTGTTTGCAGCGATCTCGATATTTCTGCTGCGGTTGCCCCCAGGATAAAAGGTGGTCGTGTATTCGGCAAGGACCGCATTGATTTCCTTGGCAGCCTCCTTTGTCATATTCGGCTTCTGGATGTCTGTGGCCGGGATCTCCACCTCTCCGCTTTCGCCCTTTTTGAGTTGGAGCGCGGCTGCTTCTTCCAGTGCCGCCTTGTCGATTTTCATGGAAGGCCTGCCTTCATCGAAGGAAACGGATCCGTCTTTCCCAAACCGGGGCTTCGCATTGACAGGAGGCTTTGCATACTTGGCGGCCAGCTGGGCGATATCCTCGGTGAGGTGCTTCTCATCAAAAGAAGCATCGATGGCCGCACTATGCCCGGTGAGGAGTATCCGCCAGCGATCGTACCAGCGCTGGAAGAGCCCGCCCGTCCGTCCAAGAGCCATGGCTTTCTCTATGACCTTCTCGTCATAGCGGACAGAGAGTGAGCGGAAGGAGATCTCTTCGTGAGCATCCTCCTTTGTAAGTACCAATTTTCCGTGCAAAAGATCCGCATTTTTCACGGAAAAAAGCTCCTTGAGCTCTTCCTCCGTCGCGCCGCCTGCCTTTGTCCCATGGATGGTGACGCCGGGGATGACCCTGCCGTCACTCACCCAGAGAAACGGCGCGCTTCCGATGCCGATAACAGCCAGTGTGAAAACCAGTCCGAATATCCGCTTCCAGCGGTATCGTCTTTTACTCAATGATAGTCCCTTCGTTTCGTATATGACATTGGGGTGTAAGGTTTATGGGTTCAGGATCAGCCCCTAGGGCGTGCTGTCCTTTGATTAGGTATGAAAGTCTCTCTTGAATGAGGAAGGAGGAATGAGGAATGAAGGTGGCGACTTCACTGCGATCAATGACGAGGTCGCAGCTGTTCTGGCATTCGTTATCTCACATACGACGTTTCTCGCCGCTCAGGATGACGATACGAGAGTCTGATGTCTCCCAGTCTCTTAGTCTTTTAGTCTTATCCCTAGCCACCAATCACCAGTCACTTATTTCCTCAAACAATACTTCAGCAGCAAATCTTTGAGTTCGAGCTCCGAGGCGCCTTGGCGGGAAGCGAGCTGGTACTTCATGATCTCCAGAAGAAACCACTCCGCCTCTTCTTCCGTGACCTTTCTGGCCTCGGCCTGCACGGCCCGCCACTGCCAGGAGGATCTCACCCCCAGCGCCTGCTGGATACGGGTGGGCGGCACGTGATTCCTTTCCATTTCCTTCAAGATCTTGATCTTTCTGAATTTGGAAGAAAGAAGTCCGAGATTTTTGATCGTGGTGGTCATATCCGTGAAGACGCGGTCCGCACTCTCTAAGACCAGCTGTGACTTTTTGTCCAGAAGAGCATCGACGAATTTGAAGATCCCCTGATTCATGTAGTCGGGAAGCGCAAGCTCCAAAAGCTCCTTCGTCACGACGGACTTTTCCCCGCACATCAGTACCATCTTATCACATTCCGTCTGCAAAAGGGGAAGGGAAATCGTATCCCACGAGGAGAGTACATCCTCCAAATAAGTCCGTGCGGGGAAATCGACACGCTTGCCCGCTGCTGACAGGAGACGTATCATCGCGCCTGCTGCATCCCGCGGCAAAAGGAGCGAGAGCTCCTCGCTATAGCAGACAGACAGCAGGGCTTTCACGATCTTCGTTCGCTTGTCCGGCTTTCCATCGAGCTGGATCAGGCAGAAAATATCAGGCGGCAGCCCTTGCAGCACCTCTACAAAGCGGAGGGCCTCCTTTTCTTCTTTCTCTGCTTTCGAAATGCGCTTCAGGAAAGGGGGATTGTGTATCACGACCGCAGTCGCACTGGAAAAAAGTGACTGCCCTGCCAGGGCATTCTCATACTCTTCCAGACTTCCCTCTCCATCGAACAGAACGGGATCGGGCGGATCTCCCTCAAAATAGGCCTTGAGCAGTCCCTCCCGACGAAGGGCAAGAGATACCAGATCTTCACCATAGAGAAAGCAACAGTTCTTTTTATTTAACTTTTTGGCAGGCATAAGTGATCGTCCTTGTATAAATGTAAACAGGAATCGGGAGTGACTTGAGCTGGTGTCTAGGGATTAGGGATTAGACTTATAGACTGAAAGACTAAGAGACTGGGACGTCTGATGTCTGATGTCTGACTTCTCACCCAGTCCAGAAGCTGACAAATCGCAATACCAGTCACTAGTCACCAGTCACTAGTCACTAACTTCCACCCATTCTTGTACACGATCTCCTGCATCCCTTCCTGATACAGGTTCACGGACGGGATGTCTTTGAAGTCGAAAAGCTCCATATCTTCATAGGCATGGACGAGACGGGTCCCGCCGTAGATGACCAGCTCGGGCGCCATGGTCTCCGCGTCTTTTTCCGTATATTCTTGAAAGCCATGGCTGCCGGTGATCCACAGGGTATGAGGAGACGCTTTTGGCATGGGTCTTCGTCCGGAAAGAAAGATGTCCTTCTCCCCCATCACCATCTGCCAGCTGCTGCCATTGGTGATAAAGTGCAGCTCATCCAAAGAAAGTGCGGCCCTTCCCAGGCATCGCACGCGCGCTGTCTGCTCCGATAGAAGCTGCGTCGCCCATTTCCGCGGATCGCCGCCTGTCACCCAGATCTCCCTGACAGGTATCCCCATCACGAGAGGGAGCGGCTTATCGACATCCTCCAGATCCAGAATGAGTACATCTGCCTCCTCTACCCCTTCATAGGCGAGAATGGAATTCCACTCCCAGGCAGCGGTGCGTGAGGAGATGCGGCTTGCCTTATAGTATAAGATGTTTCGCCCGTCATTGACAAGGAGGATTCCGCGATCAGCGCCAAGATCCGGGCAGATGACGCGGGTCGAAGGCGCCAGGAGCTGAGCCGTCGCTATGGCAAGAAAAAGGAGCGACAGCATGCCTCCGGCAGCCATGCGAGAGCGACCGGAAAGCCGCTTTCTGAAATACACCGCCGCAAGAAGTGCATAGTAAAAGGCTATTTCTAAAGAAGAAAGACCGCCTGTCACAAGCTGCGCTCCCCTGGCCGAGGAGAGGAGAAGATTCAGACGCAGGGCTAAAAAGACCGCATAGTCTGCCGCATAGAGAAGCCCTGCCATCAGCGGACGGCAAAGAAGGGAGACGAGCGCTGCGATAAGCCCTGCGATAATGACCCATTCCAGAAACGGCGTGACGAAAAGATTCGCAAAGATGAAATACACCGGAAAGCGATGGAAATCATAGAGCATGATCGGTATCGTGAGAAGCTGCGCCGCAGAAGACAGCGCGATCCCTTCCTTCACCCATTTCGGCAGCTTTGGGAAAGGGCTCATCCAGCGGAGGATCGGACGGTAAAAGAGGAGGATCCCCGCGGATGCACCGACTGAGAGCTGGAAGCTCACATCGTACACATAGTAAGGATCCCAGAGCAGCATGCCAAAGACCGCCGCCCCCAGAAGATTCAGCGTCGCCCTCTCCCGATCAAGGAAAATCCCAACGACAGAGAGGATCCCCATGACCGCCGCACGGATGACGGGCGGCACAAGCCCTGAGAGCACCGCGTAAAACAGCACAAGCAGGATGGCCGGCAGGATCACAAGACGTCGCGGCAGCGAGAGCCAGCGTCCCAAAAGGTACAGGAAACCAAAGAGCAGCGCCACATGCGAGCCCGAGACAGAGAGAATGTGGATGATGCCCGTCGCGGAGAATGACGTCATGACCTCTTCCGGAATATCATTATAATTCCCTCCGAAGAGGAGCGTCATCAGGATCGAAAGGCGCACCGGATCCATGTAAGGCGCAAATGTCTCTTTCAGCGACTGCTTCATCTCCGAAGAGAATCTCTCTATGCGATAGGCGCCGCTCTCACCGGCAAAGGCGGGATGCATGCCTTCCTTGAGATACAGCCTTCCAAGGAGATGGCGGCTCCGATAGCGTCCTGTGAGATCGATCTTTCCCGGATTCTGATACAGGCGGATCGGGCTCATTTCTCCTTCGGCGTAAAGGCGGTCCCCGGGATGGAAATGCCGGATCTCCTTCTGATCATAGAGGTAGCACGTCCCCGAGAGCGGCTGAAGCGTCCCATCGGCGTATCGGATGGAAACGAGCGCAAGCGCATATCTCGCATAGCCCTCCTCCCCTTTTTGTACCAGCGGCTCCTCCATGACGATACCTTCATAGGTGCCTGCGCTTCGGCTCGCCCAGTGCGACTGCTCCTGCCACAGGGCATCGGAGAGTGCCATGCGGAAAGCACCGATCGTCAGAAGAGAAAGTGCCGCTCCCAAAAGGACAAGGGAAAAGCGGCCACGGAAATGACCATAGAGAAGGAAAAGCGCACCGGAAAGGAGCAGCAAGGCATACCCATAAGGCAGCAGAAAAGGCGGAAGCTCCTCGAAAAGGAAAACTCCCGCAGCCAGCAAAAGCGCACTCCAGAAAAGCCCCAGCCGGATCATCATAGGGTGATCTTATCCGCCATCTTCTTGTAACGGCTCTCACCGATAGAGGGCACCTTTTTGAGCTCCTCCTTCGAGGAAAAGCGGCCATGCTCCTCACGGTAGCGGATGATCTTCTCCGCCGTCACCTGGCCGACGCCCGGGAGTGCTTCGAGCTCTTTCGCGCTGGCGGCATTGATAGAGATGAGCCCGCTCCCCCGTGCATCCACCTGCTCCGGATCAAGCGAGATATGGATCTTCATCCCGTCAGAAAGCGGCTCGGCCATATTGATATCTTCCATAACCGCATACGGCAGCACATCACCCGCAGCCTTCACCGCATCGAAGAAGCGACTTCCCTCAGGAAGCTCATAGACACCCGGCTGCCTCACGGCACCCGTCACATAGACGAGGAGAGTCCGGGAAGACTCCTTGCCAGAAAGCTCGACCACAGGAAGCGGCTCCTCTTTCGTCTCCCCTGCGGCATGCCACAGAAAAAAGGCCGCTCCCAGAGCCAGAAGAGCCGCCGCAAAACAGATCACAAGGATCCGTCGGCTTTCCTCTTCTCGTCCCATGGGAATGGCCTCCTGTATGCTTCATTCAAAACCGGAATATCACGTATCCCCTTCCCCCAAAGAGGAATAAGAAATAAGGAATGAAGGTGCGCCCTGAAGCATCATCCATCAATCTGATGACGCCGGCGAAACGTAACATGCGTTCCGTCTTCGCATGAAAATATGCCGCAGAATACAACGGACTCATTGGGGGCAGCGGGTGTTGATCCCCGAACTCCGCCCCTCGTCACTTATTCTCTTTTTCCTGCTGACGGGCAGCGGCGGAATTGGAATCGATCAGGCTCTGACGGTTCTTTTTCAGGCTGTCTAAGACATTTTCCATATTTGTTTCCACATACTTCAGGACATCTGTCGCATAGGTGACAGAGCTGGTGCGGAGCTCATCAGCGGATTTATTGGCCGAAGAGATCACTTCATTGGCACGCTCCTGCGCCTGCTTGACAAGTTCGCTTTCTTCCGTGATGCGGGCGATATAATCCTTCGCCTGCGCCACCGTGTCCTCTGCTTTCTTTTCTGCGTCGAGCATGATACGCTCTTTGTCCGCGACAATGCGGCGTGCGCTCTCGAGTTCATTCGGGAGCGACTGATTGATGGCATCGATCAGTCGTTCGATCTCATCCTTATCCACCAATTTCTTATTGGTGAGCGGTACTTCACTCGCGTTATTGATGACATTTTCTAATTCTTCTAAGAGTTTTCTTGTGTCCATAATTGCAAGCCTCATTTCTTTTTCGAAGTTTGAGAAAAAAGCCGATAGCGATCAGCGATTCTCTACCTTTTTCTTGATCATTTCCTGTACATAGGGCGGGACCATCCGGGTAATATCACCATCAAAATGGGCCAGCTCACGAACGCCGGTAGACGACAGATAAGAATAGCGTCCATCCGTCATGAAGAATGCGGTCTCCAGCGTGGGATCGATCTGTTTGATCATGAGCGCCCGCTGAAATTCGTATTCAAAATCACTGAACGCACGAAGTCCGCGAATCAGAAGATGGCAATTCTTCTTCGCTGCGTATTCATTCAAAAGACCATCAAAAGCATCCACTTCGACATTAGGAATGTCTTTGGTCGTCTCACGAAGCATATCCAACCGTTCTTCCGTAGTAAACATATAATGCTTGGTCGGGTTTAAAAAAGCTGCCACAATCAGTTTATCGACCAGACAAGCGCTTCTTCTGATGATATCCAGATGACCATAGGTCACCGGGTCGAAACTTCCTGGGCAAATCGCTATTTTCATTGCACTTCTCCCTCTGTAGATCTGCATAGCAGATAGGTAACAACAATGGCCCCCACTTTTTTCTCTTTCCAGACTTCACACCGGTCAGCAAAGAGTGATATATCCGGGGGTTCTGATATAGAATGTTCTGCAATAATGATCGCATGATCAGCAGGAAGGCCGCAGTCGAAAACCATCGCCAGTACTTCATTGATATAGCCCTTCCGATACGGAGGGTCCATGAAAATATAATCAAAGGTCCTGCCCTGAAGAGACTTCAGCGCAGCCCCTACATCTCTCGATATGATCTGTACCTGATCTTCTACATGACACTTCTTCGCATTTTCGCGGATGATGCGGCCCGTTGTCTTGTCGATAAAGACCGCAGACGATGCATACCGGCTGAGCGCCTCAAGCCCCATCGCGCCTGTCCCGGCGAAAATATCAAGGACATCCGTCTCAACGAGCCCCACATTGGCAAGTACATTGAAAATGCTTTCCCGTACCCGTCCCAGCGTCGGTCTCGTCGTATTTCTTCCTACGGGTGCCAAAAGGTTCGTGCCTTTGGCTTTTCCACCAATAATTTTCATATCTGTTTCCTCATCGTGATTTCAGCAGGAAACCTGCTGATTACACTCATAGTCATTATAGCATAAATGAAGGAAATTGGAATTAGAAATTTGTGATCGGCAGCTAGGGATTAGGGGCCTCGAGTGATCGGGAGACTGAGAGACTGGGAGACATCAGACTTTCCCGTATCGTCATTTCGAGCGAAGCGAGAAATCTTTGTCATTCGCGGCGAGGGGCTCACACTTTCCCCACATGTACCGCGCACTTCTTCGCTTTTCTCATCTGTTTTTCATACCGCCTGTGCCCTATCCG
>ULWL01076711.1_pt1 | contig 18788 bp, 17 predicted proteins | sample 1960171 | NCBI WGS metagenome assembly ULWL01 (sample SAMEA4835807, study PRJEB28245) | human gut metagenome | biome: gut microbiome; material: fecal sample | place: Denmark | collected 2008 | reverse complement strand
CTGCCAAAAACGAGCAGGCGGAAATAGAAGCCCGCATTGCCGTGCTGGAAGAGCAGCTGAAGCATGTGACCATCGTGGATACCGACAGCCTTTCGCTGGATGTGGTGGGGGTTGGCTCCAAGGTGAAGGTGCTGGATAAGGATATGGAGGAAGAGGGTGAGTACCTCATCGTTGGCGCCATGGAAGTGGGCCACGAGATGAACACCATTTCCGACCAGTCCCCCGTAGGCCATGCGCTTATTGGCCATAAAAAGGGTGAGACCGTGGTGGTGGAAGCCCCCGGCGGCGCCTTCGAGATGGTCATTCTGGACATCAGCAAGTAATTTACCGGCAAAAAGGCAGAAAAGTGCTGAACTTTTCTGCTTTTTTATTTGCCCTGCGGGGCATTTGATGGTAGAATAAAGTGATACCCACAGCAGCGGCAGTGGCGGGAACACCGGGCGCTCCGCAGCGAGGGAGGGCCGTCCCCGGCGAAGCGGGGCGGCTCGATAAAAGCGGAGGGGCGTCCGGAGATTGCCCCCTGCAGGAATGGATGAATGTGACGGGGCGGGTATGCCTGCGCCGGTGAAGGAGGACAAAATATGAGCGAAGAAAAGGCAATGAACCCGGCGGCGGAGGCCGAGGAAGAAGAGGAGCGCCTGCACGAACAGGTAAAGGTGCGCAGGGACAAGCTGGCGGCACTGTGCGAAGCCGGCAAGAACCCCTATGAGATCACGAAATATGACTGGGATACCAAAACTGAGGAGATCCGGGATAACTTTGAGGCGCTGGAGGGCAAAACGGTACGCATTGCCGGCCGCATGATGAGCCGCCGCGTGATGGGTAAGGCCAGCTTTATGGATCTGCTGGATTCCACCGGACGGCTGCAGGTATATGTGCGCCGGGATGATGTGGGCGAGGAAGACTATGCCGACTTTAAGAAGTGGGATATCGGTGATATCCTGGGCGTGGAGGGCACCGTGTTCCGTACCCAGAAGGGCGAGATCTCGGTTCATACCACCCATATCAAGCTGCTTTCCAAGTCCCTGCTGCCGCTGCCGGAGAAATTCCATGGGCTGCGGGATACCGATACCCGGTACCGTCAGCGCTATGTGGACCTTATTGTGAACCCGGAGGTGCGGGATACCTTCTATAAGCGCAGCCGCATCCTGACCGAGATCCGCCGCTACCTGGATGAGAAGGGCTTCCTGGAGGTAGATACCCCCATCCTGGTGCCGCTGGAGATCGGCGCTTCCGCCCGGCCCTTTGTGACCCACCACAATACGCTGGATATGGATATGTACCTGCGCATTGAGACCGAGCTTTACCTCAAGCGGCTCATCGTGGGCGGCCTGGATCGTGTGTACGAGGTGGGACGCATCTTCCGCAATGAGGGTATGGATACCAAGCACAACCCCGAATTCACCACCGTGGAGCTGTACCAGGCCTACACCGATTACAAGGGCATGATGGACCTGGTGGAGGAGCTGTATACCCGCCTGGCGCAGAATGTCTGCGGCAGTACCAGGATCACCTACCAGGGTGTGGAGCTGGACCTGGGCCACTGGGAGCGCCTGACCATGGCGGAATCGGTGAAGAAGTACGCCGGGGTGGACTACTACGACTGGAAGAGCGATGAGGACGCCCGCGCCGCCGCCAAGGCGAAGAATGTGGAGGTCCCTGCTGATGCGACCAAGGGTACCGTGCTGGCCGAGTTCTTTGATGCCTATGTGGAGGAGAACCTCATTCAGCCGACCTTTATTTATGATTATCCAGTGGAAAACAGCCCGCTGGCCAAGCGCAAGCCGGAGGATCCTGCCTTTACCGAGCGGTTTGAGTACTTCATCTGCGCCACCGAGTATGGCAACGCCTTCAGTGAGCTGAACGACCCCATTGATCAAAAGGCGCGCTTTGAACGGCAGGTAGAGGCGAAACGCCATGAGGAGCCGAACACCCGTGCCGAGGTGGACTATGACTTTGTGACTGCGCTGGAGTACGGCATGGCCCCCACCGGCGGTTTGGGCTTTGGTGTTGACCGCTTGGTAATGTTGCTGACCGATTCGGCTTCCATCCGGGATGTATTGCTGTTCCCCACGATGAAGCCTTTGGACAAAAATTCCACAATATATAGCGTCTGACGAAACGGGACGGCACAAGATGTAGTAAAAAGGGCTTACAACTACAACTTTTCTACAACTTTTGCTTGAAATCAGACGGCATCAGACGGGCCAAAATGAAGGGCAAATCCGTGTTTTTTATGCGGATTTGCCCTTTTTTGCAATTTTCACATTAGCACCAAATTACCCTTGATTGCCTCTGCTTTTTCCCTCATGTTTTCTTGCGTAATATGCGTATAAATATCCATAGTTGTGGAAAAATCAGCGTGGCCCATCACCTGCTGGATAAACTTGATATCGTTCGTGCTTTCGCAGAGCCGCGTGCAGAATGTGTGTCTCATGTTATGTACGCTAAAATGCGGCAGCAGTTCCGGCTCACGATCTTCCAGTTCAGCCTGATCCATTTCTTCGGCGTTGTAGGCGATGGAGATACGCTGGATGGCCCGATTGATATTATGGGCACTGAGAAAGTAACCTTCCCGATTCCTAAAAAGGAAACCGTGATACCCATTCATCACAAGGTCTTCTGGATAGAGGGTGTCCATGACTTCAATCAATGTGCGGAGCTGTTCAGCAACCTGCGGATACAGGATAGGGATGGTGCGGGTGCCGCTGGCCGTTTTAGGGGTGGTGATATGAAAACCTGCTTTCCCATCGATCACACGATAGATCAAGTTGTGATTGACAGAGATGGTGTTGTTCTCCAGGTCCACATCATTTTTAGTTAAGCCAGTACATTCCGCAACACGCATTCCCGTACCGAGCAGCACGACCATGACAGGCAGCCAGTGGCTATACATCGGTGACTTGGAAATGAACCGAAGGAAGTTCTTCTGCTGTGTCATAGTCAGCGCGATTCTTTTCTTCGGGGGCGCCCCGGCTCCCTCTGTTTTGAGAGAGCGGTAGACGCCTTTGCTTGGATTTTTTCGGATGTAGTCATCATCGACCGCCAATTCAAGCGTGGGGTGAATCAGGTTATTGATGCTTTCCAAGGAATTGATCGCAAAGCCTTTTTTCAAAAGCTTCGTGTAAAATGTCAGGATGTCGCTCTTTCGGATGTTGGGCAGGGGAATGTTGGCAAACGGCTCATCCTTCACATAGTTGCTCCAAAGATATTCGTAATTCGCCCGTGTAGAAGCCTTTAACTGGATTTTCGTATCCATGAGGACTTTGAACATATCATTTAGGGTGATTTTCATAGCCTCCTGGGTGCGAATACCGTCTTCGCTGTCACGGTTGAGAACTTTTTCTTTGGCCCGCAGGCTGGCAAGGTCAAAATCATAAATGTACTTTTTCTTCTTACCCAGCTTATAGACAAACATATAGCTGCCGTCTGAGCGTTGTGTTTCTCCTGGCCGCAGGTTGCGGCCTTTGTTGTCTTTTCTAACTTTTGGCATAGGCTGATACCTCCCGATGTTTTGTGTGTTGCTGCGCCCGGAATGGGCAAGGTTCTGTTAGCATGAGATCTCGTACAAATATTCCTTCACTCGCTGAACGCTCCAAAGGACACGAGAATTCATGGTGATGCGGGCGTGGGCCAGGTCGCCGATCTGAACGGCCGTATGCCGCCCGCAGTCGAGCAGTTTGCAAAGCGATTCCGTATCGACCGCCAAGCACTGATCCGGTGAAAGGTCATTGGGTTTTCTTTTTTCCATAATTGCCCTCCTTTATTTGCAATTACATATATCCCCTACGATTTGTAGTGGAAGGTTTTCAACAAAAACAATGAAGTCATTCAAATTCATCGGGAAGTGTAGGGTCTCTTCCAAAGGCCATTTCCTGCGCCGGGGCTTTCCGCCGCGTATTGCCAGGGCCCGCTGTGCGGTATTTCAATCGTGGGCGGGCTCCATGTGGTCATCGCACACTGTCCGCGATCCCTGTATAACTCCAATGGAAAAGGTTATGGGGCTTGTCAAGGTACAAAAAGAGCGTGCAGACCGGCTACGGAGTCCCATGCCATGTCTGTACGCCCTATATATAGGAGATGGCGGCCAAATTTCTGCAAATCCTGTGCCTTTTGATGAGTTTTTTTGAGCAATGCCATTTTCAGCAACAGAAAGATACTATATATAGATGATATTCCTTGACTAACGCAAGATATTGTGTTACACTGTTTCTGTAATTGATTTTTGTGCGTTTTCCCCTTGTGGGATACAGACTTAGTTTCTGTACCGCGGATTGAAAAATCTGCATTGCACACGCAGTCAAGATTGTACTTGTGCCAGTAGTATTACTGCGCCCCTCTGGGCCGGTATATTACTGGCTTTTTTTGTTTTCCGGGACTTTTGCTCCCGTCAGCGAGGATGACTTTGGTTCATAGGCAGCTATGGACATCAGGCGTTACGCCCATTGTCACCCTCGCTTTTTTCTGCCCAAATGCCGGAAACGGCTTTGAGGATATACCAAAATTACAGAAAGGCAGGTATGAACATGAATGTAAAAAAGCGGAGTCAGGAGTCTCTGACGAGTAAGAGGAAACCGATGGAGATCTGGCGGCAGTACCAGAAGCTGAACCAGTCCGCACAGAAGCATTGCCCGGTGATTCGGGCGCCCGTCATTCCCCGCAGGACGCGGAGGGGGTGTTGAGTATGCCGGCAGGCAGTGTGGCTGTCAAAGAGCGGCATCAGCCCCGGGTGCTGGTGGAAACGGCAGGCTTGTCCGAAGAAGAATGGCTTGCTTACCGCCAGAAAGGCATTGGCGGCAGCGATGTTGCGGCTCTGCTGGGCATTTCACCGTGGCGGACGGCCCGGGATCTGTTTTATGACAAGCTGAACATTGCCGTGGTCGAGGACCATGAGGACAACTGGGTGGCCCTGGAGATGGGACACCTGTTGGAACCGTTGGTGGCGAAAATCTTCCAGCATCGAACTGGCTACAAGATCTATCAGATCAAAAAGATGTTCCAGCACCCGAAGTATCCCTGGATGCTGGCGGATGTGGACTACTTTGTAGAACTGCCGGACGGCACCACCGCTATTCTGGAGATCAAGACCACAAACTACAACGCCAAAGACAACTGGTGGCTGGATGGTGAGGAAACCATTCCGGCCTACTATGAGTCCCAGGGACGGCATTACATGGCCGTTATGGATGTGGACCGCTGTTTTTTCTGCTGCCTGTATGGCAACAACGAGCAGGAAAGCATTATCCGTGATATGCAGAGAGATCTGGCCTATGAGGATGAGATGATTTTCCTGGAGCAGAATTTCTGGGAAAATCATGTGCTTACCAGAACGCCGCCGCCTTACACCGAAGATGGCGACCTCGTGATCGAGAGCGTGCGCCGGTACACTGGCCCCGCTGACAAGGAGGCCCCCGCTGTATCACTCGACCTGCCCCTGACGGCCAAGCTGATGCGTTTTCTCCAGCTCCAAGAGCAGAAAAAAGGCGCAGAAGCAGGCAAAAAGGAAATCGAGGAAGATATGAAGCGGCTGAAGGCTGCCATCATTGCCAAAATGGGGAAAAGCTGCAAAGCCATCTGCCAGCAGGATGGGGTGAACTATACCGTCACCTACAATCCGGTGCGGACCCCCGGTATTGACAAGGATAATCTGAACAGGCTGAAGCTGGAACATCCGGACATCTATGAGCAGTATGTGACTGTTTCCGTGCACCGCCGCTTCACGGTCAAGAGTGACGCCGAGGCGGCATAAAAGGAGGGAAAAAAGAAGTGATCCATAGAGGAACTTATGACGGGACGATCTACCACAACCCGGTGAACAAGTTCTGCATCATCAGCGTAAAGACCGCTGATAAGGAGGTGCCCCAGGAGGCCCGTTCCACCCGCCGGTACAGAGATCATCTGATCCGCTTTGTTGCGACGGGCTATGAACTGCCCCGCACGGACGCGGTAGAGCTGGAACTGGACGGCGAATGGACAAAGGGCAAATATGGTGTGCAGCTTCAGGTGGAACAGTGGCGCGAGATCGTTCCCAAGACCAAGGACGGCGTGGAAGGCTATCTGGCCTCCGGCCTCATCAAAGGTATTGGGCCGGCGACTGCCGCGCAGATCGTCTCCCGGTTTGGCGTGGAAACGCTGGATATTCTGCAAAACCATCCCGAGCGGCTGCTGGAGGTCAAGGGCATTACGGAAAGCAAGCTGGAGGATATCAAAACCTCGTATGCGGAGAGCCGGATGCTCCAAGACCTGATGACGCTGCTCTCCCCATTCAAGATCACGCCGAAAACGGCCCTGAAGATCTACCAGCACTTCGGGCCCGCCAGCGTGGACATCTTGAAAAGGAGTCCCTTTGAACTGTGCCAGGTGTCCGGTTTTGGATTTCTCCGGGTAGATGCCATCGTTCAGAAAAACGGCGGCGACCTGCATGACCCCATGCGGGTCAAAGGCGCGCTGTTCTGGGCGCTGGAGGACAGCAAGGGCGGCAAAGGACATTTGTTCCTGCCTGGTGAAACTTTGCGGAAGGAGGCTCTTCGGCTTCTCAACACAAAGATCCCCGTCCCGTCTCTCCGGCTTCATGAACAGGAGGTCGCGGATGTGCTTCAGGACATGATCCTTCATGGCGAGGTGGTATCCGTCAAAGATAACATCTACCTGCCCCGCACATTCGCACAGGAAGATGAAACGGCCCGGCGTATTGCCATGCGGCTGATAGAGCCGTCTGCGCCGGAGCGCATTGAGCAGGCGCTGGAGCAGGTCAAGCGTGAAATGGGGCTGGTGCTGTCTTCCAAACAGGAGGCAGCGGTCTACGCGGCTTACCGCCACAGCCTGTCCATTATCACTGGTTCTCCCGGCACCGGCAAGACAACGGTGCTCAAGACCATTTTGGAAGTTTATCGCCGCCTGCACCCGAAAGGTGAAATCGTTCTGATGGCGCCGACCGGCCGTGCCAGCCGTCGTATGGCGGAAAGCACTGGCTTTGACAAGGCGCGGACGCTCCACAGCGGCCTGGGCCTCGGCAGTGAAGAAGATGACGCCAACCGCAGCAGACAGCAGGAGCCGTTGTCGGCGGACCTGATCATTGTGGACGAGTTTTCTATGGTGGATATGTGGTTGGCAGACAAATTTTTCTCCCGCATCAAGGATGGGGCCCGTGTCGTTCTCGTGGGCGACCCCGACCAGCTCCCCAGTGTGGGCGCCGGGACTGTGTTCCGCGAACTGATCGACTGTGGCTTGATTCCCGTCACGGTGCTGGACCAGATCTTCCGTCAGTCCAAGGACAGCCTGATCGCTTATAACGCCAAGTTTATCAACGAGGGCAACACCAAGCTGTACTTTGGGCCGGACTTTGTATTTATGGCAAGCGATAACCAGGCGGAGGCTGCGGAGCGGATCATCGCCCGTTACTGCCGGGAAATCGCGGAAAGCGGCATCGACCGGGTGCAGATTTTGTCTCCCTTCCGTTCGGAAGGCGCTGCGTCGGCGGAACAACTCAACGAGGCCATCCGCGAGGTGGTCAACCCGTTCCGCTCTGCCGAGGAAGAAATCAAGATCGGCGTCAAAGTGTTCCGGGTCAACGACCGGATCATGCAGACCAAAAACACCGCCAAGGTGTCCAACGGCGACCTGGGATTTATCCGCTATATCAAAGACGATGAAGATGGCAAGCGCGTCGGCCTGGATTTCGGTGTGGGCCGAGAGCTGGAATACAGCGTAGAGGATATGGTCAATCTGGACCTAGCCTACGCCACCACCATCCACAAGGCAATGGGCTCTGAGTATGAAACGGTCATCATGCCGCTTTTGAAAGCGCACACCGTCATGCTCTACCGCAACCTGCTCTATACCGGCATCACCCGGGCCAAAAAGCGCGTGGTGCTGATCGGCCAAAAGCAGGTGCTGTTTATGGCGATCCACCGGAATGAAATCGTCAAGAGGAATACGCTTCTGGGCAAGCGCATCGGCATGTACTATAAGGCCTATGCCAAGCGGGCCGGAATCCCGGTCCCGGCGGCTCTGGAAGAAGAACTGAAATACGCTGGTTAAAAAAGAGGCGCAAGGTGCAGAAAATTGCCCCGCGTCTCCTATTTATTACACAGGAAGGAGTATATGACATGAACGACAGCAATGCGAAAACGATGTACGAAACTGTGCCTGCGGCCGCTGAACTGAACAAGGTGCCGGGCTTTGACCCGCTCAAGTTCCTCCGCCGCACCAAGGACACCCTGAAGCTGGACCTGCCTTACCAGAAACTCTGGTTCCGCATGGCCCATCCCAACGGCCGTATGCGTCTGACGGCGCTGCGGATCACGGAGCAGATGGCGATTTTTGAGGCCAAGGTATTCCTGGACCGCAGTGACGCGGAGCCGTTCAGTATGAGCACGGCCCAGCAGACTACCCAGGACAGCCGCGACTTCGTGAAAGCCGCCCAAAATGAGGCGCTGAGCCAGGCCCTTACGGACGCCGGTTTTGGCATCCAGCTGATCAGCGCCGGCGCCCAGGCCGATCTGATGGAGAAAAGCGCCGGAGCGTCTGTCAAAAAGGCCGCAGAACCGCCTGCCGGGCCGGCGGAATGCACGGCACCGCCGCAGGAGCCCCACAGCGCCCCTCAGAGGGCCGATGAGCCTGCCGAGGGGAAATCCCCTGCCAGCCCCGTTGAAACGCCGCAGAGGGCGTTTGAGGGCGAAAAGGCGGCAACAGCGACAACGGCCCCGTCGAAGGAAAACACTGCTTCGGAACCGGTGAAGCAGCACCTGCCGGTGGAGCCGGCGAAGAAATTCGATACGCTCCCGGTTGACGCTTCGCCAAAGACGGAACAGCCGGCGGCTGAAAATGAGCAGGCGGATGAATTGCCCGTCCGCGGCAATGTAACGGAGCTGCCGGTCCAGCACACGGAGGAATCCGAACCCGCCGCCGAGCCGCTGCAGCCCGAAGATGGCGCTGCCGGAGCGGTGGATACTGCGGTGGATACCCCCTCTTATACGAAGGACACGCCTATGGAGGATATTCTGCAGGTCATGACGCTGGAACAGGCCCAGCAGGTCATGACGCTGGAACAGGCCCAGCAGGTCATCGTAGACGATGGCATCTGCAAGGGTATGACGATTGCCCAGGTGGCCGAGAAGCGGCCTGTCAATCTGCGGTACTACCTGATCCCGGGCAAAAGCAAGAACAACATGGTCCGCGCCGCCGCCCAGCTGGTTTTGGATTCACTTCAAAAGGCCGGCTGATATGGTCCCCGGCGAGGGCATGAAGGGAGGAATGACAGATGGGCTCGTACCCGGATGAATTTCCCTTCGGTATCATGGAAGTTGTGGAACTGCTGCACCTGCGGGTCAGGCGCCAGCAGGCAAACAGCGTCTATGTGGACTGCCCGTTCTGCGGCGACCGCCGCGGGCGGATGAATGTCAATTTCGTCAAAAATGTCTGGCGGTGCAATCACTGCGACGAACATGGCGGAATGCTGGCGCTGTATGCAAAACTCAATCACACGACGACCTCTGACGCTTATTGGGAGATTGCAGAAGCTCTGTGTGACAATACCCATGAGGAACACGCACGCTCCGGGAATGAAGCCCCACAGCAGCCGGTCAGCACCGGGTCCCCATCTTCGGGGGCCCGGGCGACCGCTGCAGGTCATTCTTCTTCCGAGCGAAAAACTGTGCCGCAGTCGGACAAAGCCAGCCCGGCCGAGATCCACCAGACGCTATCCCTGCTGCTGGCCCAGCTTACGCTGCGGCCGGCCCATCGGGAACATCTGCGCTCGCCAAAGCGCGGGCTGTCTGATGAACAAATCGAGGCGCTGGGCTTTAAGAGTACCCCGCCGCCCTTCTTATGCCGCTCTATCACGGACCGGCTGATCAGGCAGGGCTGCAGGGTGCAGGGCGTACCCGGATTTTACCGGGACGACAGCGGCCACTGGACAATGGCATTTTATAAGAAAACCTCCGGCATCCTGATACCCGCCATCGGCTTTGACGGCCGGCTGCAGGGATTTCAGATCATGCTGGATGTACCGCTGAAACACAAAGATGACCCGCCGGAGAAACCGGGCGCCAAGTACATCTGGTTTTCCTCTTCCTCGAAGACAGACGGGACAGGCTCCGGCAGCCCGGTACATCTGATCGGTGACCCATCCGCCCGGGTGGTCTATGTGATCGAGGGGCTGCTGAAAGCAGATATTTCCCATTGTCTGACCGGGCGCACCTTTGCCGCGATTGCCGGGGCCAACAACACCAGCCCGCTGGAACTGTTGTTTGCCCTTTTGGCGCAGAACGGCACGGAGGAAATCATTGAAGCCCACGATATGGACAAGTACAACAATCAAATGACGATGGCCGGGGCGTCGAAAATTTATCTGACGGCCCGGAAGTATGGCATGAACTGCCGGAGGCTGACCTGGAATCCAAACTATAAGGGATTTGACGATTGGCAGCTGGCACTTCGCCGGGAAAACCAACGGAGAAAGGAGATCGATAGACTTAGTTTTAAGGCGCAGTACCTCCGCGGCTTGTGTGAACTGGCGCATATTGAGGACTGCATCGAACTATGGCAGCACCTGGCTGAAAACAAAACCTGCCTGACGGAATATCTGGGCTTGACCAGGGAGGAACATGAAACCTTCCTGCGGCAAGGCAGGGATGCCCTCGGCGCCCTGCTGGAACCCCAGCGGCGGAAACAGAGGTTTGTACTCTATCAGCTGGAACTGGACGAGCAGAAAGCGATCCCATTTGCTTTCAAGGAACTCGCGGCGCTGCAAAAGGCTGGCTATGAACAGCCGCCCGCCGCCATGTACCGCATAGCCGGGTCTGGCGAAGTCTACTGCCCGGTGGAACAGAGCGACGCAGAAATTTTGAAGCGCCTGTTTGCCGACTGCCGGGAGGAACTGCCGGAGGGCTGCCACGGGCGGCCAATGGCGCTCTCTGATGTGGTAGAACTGGACCATTCTCCACGAAGGGTCTACTACTATGTCAATGGGGAGCATGAATTTCCGCAGGTCAAGTTTTCACCCATGCTTGCCAAGAAGGACATCAAGGAAGGGACATAAAGAGGCTTCAATGGTTGTTGTAAATGAGACGAAGAGAGGGCAGCTTCTGGCGCTTCTGGAGCAATGCGCCCATCTGAACGCTGATGTGCGTCCCCGCACGGATAAGGGATATTTTACGGTGACGGTTCCGCCGCCGTGGAATGGCCCGGCTCAGCGGAAAGCCCAGGAGGTGCAGGACAGGATCAAAAAATGGTCGGAGCAGTATCCCAATGTGGTATGTTACTGTTTCGACAGCTTCAGCACATTACTCTATGTGCTGTGACACAGGTAAACGATGGCATGGAACAGGTTTTATCCTGATCCATGCCATTTTTGTCAACGGAAAGGAGTTTATTATGGGATATTTTTCGGAAATGTCGCTGGATATGCAGGAAGGCCGCAAACCGTCTGCCGCCTCGCTCACCCGCGAGTGCGCTTTTGAGGACGGGGAGAACTTTGACGAGCTGCCGGTGCCGCCGGCTGACCGTCAGCCCGCACCGCCTGCCGCAGAGCCGGCGCCGCAGCCTGCTTTTGAGGACGACGGGGATTTGGATGAGGCCCCGGAAGAGCTGGAACAGCCTGACGAGGCAGAGTCTCCCGCAGAAGAAACCGATGAGGAGGACAATGCCGATGAGGGTCAGGCGGAGCCTGCCAAGGCTGATACCTCCAATGCGGACGCTGACGAGGAACAGCGCCGTGCTGAGCATGAGGCTGCCGAAGCCAAACGAAAAGCTGAGTGGGAGGCAAAACAGGCAGAAAAGAAGAAAGCCCTGCAGGAGCAGATGGACCGCTTGGCCGCCATGAGCGACGATGAGGTGGTGGCTGCCTCCATGCAGCGGGTCAGCGGCGATGTGGAAAAGCTGACCCGGCGCAATATGAAGGAATGCGTGTCGGAGTATATCCAGACCAAGTGCCTGGAAGACCCGGCATTTGCCCGTCTCACCATGCACCCGAAGAAAACAATGGTCCACTGCTTCCAGTACATCAGCCGCAAGGCATGGGAGTACATTCAGGACGAATTGAAAGCAAACGGCATCCAGCCGGGACAGGGCAGCCAAGGGTATGGCTGCGATATTCCGGATGATTTGTGCTATCAGTGGTCCGAGGATTACTTCCGTGATGCGGATGCCAAGGAGGACCAGGAGGAGGAAGAAAAGTTTGTCCCCCGCCCCTACTATGGCAAGTCTTCCGTGAAGTCCTCCAAGAAAAAGAAGGCCGAAAAAAAGCCTGCCGAGAAGAAAAAGCCGGAGTCCAAGCCGGCGCCGGAAAAGAAGCCTGCTGCCGACGGCCAGATGTCCCTGATGGATTTTGGTATGGCAAAGGCAGGCTGAGGAGGCAGCGTATGATTGCATATAAAGGTTTTCGGCCCGGCATGATCTGCATTGATTACCAGTTTCAGATGGGCCTCAATGTGACGGAAAAGGCCAACTGCCGCCAAAATGGATTCCATTGTGCGGAGGACCCCCTGGACTGCCTGAGCTATTACGGCGATGTAGACCATTCGGAATATTACATCGTCAACGCCGGCGGGGACATCGACGAGGACGAAGTGGATTCCAAGATCTCCTGTACCGAGCTGACTGTCCTTAAACGGCTGACGAAAGAAGAACTGTTCCTCCACGGCCTCGCCTTTATGGCAGACCACCCCAAGCGGAAGTGGAACAAGCATATTCGGAAGGACAGGGCTGAAGCGTGGGGTGGCTATGCGGTAGTCCGCGGTGCCGACCCCATAGCCAAAGGCTGCCGGAAGGGTGATGTATTGGCCTTTGCCAAGGAGGACCCGGCCACCGGCAGCATCCAGCAGATCGTGGTGGCTACCATTGATGGAAAGACACTTCTGCCCAATGTCTGGTATGGGGTGGATCTTGAGAAAAGGATGGTGAGTTAATTTGAAGAAATCCATACTGCAAGCGATGCCGGTGCTGACGGCATCGCAGGAGATGAAAGAAGTGGCTCTGGCGGATGAGCCAAAAAAGGAGACGACTTATTACGGTCACACCTATACTACCCGCACCTATTTCGCATTTATGAACTGTTTGGTGCAGAATGGCATTCTGAAAGCCGCTTTTTTCCTGCCGGATCATCTGCGGCTGGATGGAAACAACCCTGTCTATGAGGTGTTTCTCGACAAGGAACAGCGCCAGTTTCTGACCTACGATCACTTGGAGAAAAAGTGGCGGGATGCAAAACTGGACCGTTTGGAATGGCCTGGCAGGAACTACTACGCTACCTGCTGGGCCAGCGAGGAAGATGCTGCCCTGATTCAAGACTATTTTTCCGGCGAGCGCGGTGGTGACCTCGGCATTCTTGACTTTCAACGGAATGTGCGGGATGAGCAGCTGGAGCAACGCCACAAGCGGATTACCGACTGTTGGGACAAGGATCTTGCCCAAGTGCCTGAACTGCCCAAGGATTGGGCGCACTGGGCCGACAAGGTGGCCGTGCGGGAAAATTTTATATTTTACCACTACAAGCGCGGCGGCGCTAAAACAGGCTACTGCACCTTCTGCGGGAAGGAGGTGCCCATTTCCGGGCATCCCTATCACAACAAAAAAGGGCGCTGCACCCGCTGCCGGCATCCCGTAATGTTCAAGGCCCTGGGACGCGCAGGCTACTTCAAAACAGACCGGTATTATGCCTATCTGGTTCAGCGATGCAGGGATGGTTTTGTCATCCGGGAATTCCAGGTAGACAGAACCTATCGAAAGAATATCCTGCCGCACAGCGAGCCTTATTGGCATGAGTTCCGGCGTTCGATCTATGACCGCAGCGGCGAGATCCGTTCCTATTACTGGGGAATGTACTGCCAGCGGGAGGTACGATGGATCGAGGGGAGTCCCTGCTATTACGCTTATGCTGGCGACCAGGCCGGCCGGGTGTATGGAAAGACTTTGTCCAGCCTGGGGAAAAAGGAACTCCGCCAGACCGGTTTGGTCGAGTGGATACGAAGCCATCCGGTCACTGATCCTGAAAAATACTTGGCAGTCTGGAAAAGGCTTCCCCAGATGGAGCAGATCTGGAAGGCTGGACTGCAGCGGCTGACAAAGGAGTGTTTCCATAACTGCGACAATGTGCGGAAGCTGGTGCTGAACCCCAGTGAGCCCGGGCTGATCCGCGCTCTGGGTCTGGATGCCTCAAAATTCCGCCGCCTGCGGCAGATGGATGGAGACACAGAAACTTTGGCCTGGCTGCAGCTTGAGAAGCGGACCGGACAGCGTATCACGGACGACATGCTGCGCTGGAGCAAAAAGGAACAGATCAGCGCCAAGGATCTGGTGTTTATCGCAGACCGAATGAGCCTGGTGCAGATCAAAAATTATCTGGAGCGGCAAAAAGAGTATTTTGATGGCAGCTGCCAGCAGGCGCTGACGACCTGGCAGGACTATCTTGCTATGGCGGAACGGCTGCACTATGACACCAGCGATGAGATCGTTTACCGTGTGCGCAAACTGCGCCAGCGGCACGATGAACTGGTCCTTCAGAGTGAAGCCGGGAGCCTGGAAGAGCAGGCGTCGAAAATGGCGGCGAAATATCCCCATGTCAATGCCATCTGTGTGGAACTGCAGGAAAAATATGCCTACAGCGATGACGACTACACGGTGCTTGCGCCCCAAGACATCTTTGAAATCATCAAGGAGGGGCGGATGCTTCATCACTGTGTCGGCAATGATGGCGCCGGCGAGCGGTACTATGACCGCATGGAACGCCGGGAAAGCTTCATCATGTTCCTGCGCCGGACGGAGGAACCTAACGATCCCTACTATACTCTGGAGATTGAACCAGATGGAACAGTTCGTCAGAAGCGCACTTTGTTTGACCGGCAGTATGAAGATATTGAACAGGCAACAGAATTCCTGCTCAAATGGCAGAAGGTCATTGCGGCCCGCCTTACCGGCCGCGACCTGAAGCTGGCCGAACGGAGCCGTGAGCTGCGGAAAGAGGAATTTATCCAGATGCGAAAAGACCGTGTGATTATCCACACCGGGCATCTGGCTGGCCGTCTGCTGGCAGATGTGCTGCTGGCCGACTTAATGGAAAATACGGAAGTCATGCAGCCGCAGGCGTTACCTGCCGCCGCGTGAGACAGGTTCAATGGCCGGGCGTCCTTTGGGGCGTCCGGCCCACTTTTATAGAATGGAGGTCCCTGATGGGGAAAAAAGGATTTGAGTATGAGATACGCGGTTACAGATATGCGCCTGAGAGTTTCCGTGCTTTTAAAGGGCTGCCGGGACAGAAAATGGAGCAGATCCCACTGTCAGATGAACAGCGCCGGAAAATGGGCTATCTCTGTATGACCCAAGGCGGTAAGGCTGGTGTAGCTTATGTAAAGCATATCGAACGGGAGCGGGAACGCAAGTGCCGTCTGTATATGACCTATGGCTTTCTGATCAAGGAAAATCCACACAGATATGTGTACTGTGCGGAGCTGCGATGCAGGGAAAGCGACCCGCTGGCGGTGCGTCTGGATACCCTGCGTGCGTTCCGGGAACATCTGGCTCAGTATGGAGGCCGTATTGAACAGAGTGTGGAATGCGAACTGGATGGGAATTACCGCCCCGTCAAAGTACGGAAGAATTATGAGACTGCCGATTTGAACCGGCCAGTAGTGGTCTGGCTTTATACGGCGTGAAAGGAGAACTCCATGAAACAGCTTGGAAATCTGGCCGTGGTCTGCGCCCAGCGCCCCGATGTGCTGATGCAGATTTATGGCAGCGAGGTAAGCGTACACACAGGAGAGGGGCGGAACGGGCCGTCCTCACAGCAAAATGGGATGATGATGAGACGATCCAGAGCATCATCCGGGAATTGAATTTTGGCCGGTATGCCCCGGACAGGGAAAGGATGGTGCGGCATGATTAAAAACCTGAACCAGCTCAAACGCGTTCTTCGGCCTGGTATGCGTCTGGAAGTTATCGGCCACTGCCGGCCGGGGTGCATTGGGCAGCTGCGGGAGGTCACTTGGGTCAATACCCAGGGCTTTTATACCAAAACGCTCAATCCGCCCGATCCGAAGCTCAATGCGGCAAACGAGGGGCGCGGCGCCATCCTCTGGTGGGGAGCCGCGCGCACCTGGGAATTTGAAGATGGGGTGTGTAAGTCGTACACCCGTAGCGAACATACGGCGGAGACGCTGATTATGGCGTTCCGTGTTTTAGAAAAGGAGGCGGCCTGATGGACCAGAATTTGTTGATGAAGCAGCGGGAGCTGAACGACCGGCTCAACCGCTACCGGAATGAGTATTACAATCTCAACAGCCCAAGCGTCAGTGATGCAGTCTATGACCGATTGTTTGAGGAACTGCAGGAGTTGGAAAGTGCAACGGGCGTCCAGATGTCAAATTCGCCCACCAATACCGCAGGATACCCGGCGGTCAGCAAACTGGAAAAAACAAATCACTCGATTCCGCTGCTGTCTCTGGATAAAGTGAAGAATGCGGAGGATTTGTGCCGCTTTATGGGAGAGCATCAGGTGATGTTCATGCTCAAGTTGGACGGCCTTACCATCAAGCTGACCTATGAAGGGGGCAAATTGGTGGAGGCAGCTACCCGGGGCGACGGTGATGTGGGCGAAATCGTGACCCACAACACCCGCGCTATTGGCGGCATCCCCGAGAATATCCAATATGAAGACCGCCTGGTGGTCACCGGCGAGGCGTTCATCCGCCCCAGCGATTTTGAACAGCTGAAAACCACTCTGGTGGACAGCGATGGGAAACCCTACAAGAACGGCCGCAATCTGGCGGCCGGCTCGGTGCGCCTGTTTGACGCCGGGACCTGCCTGGGACGGCGACTGATGTTCATGCCGTTCAATGTGCTGGAGGGCATGGAGGAACTGCCTCGCAAGTCGGAGCGCCTCAAGGCGCTGCGGCCGCTGGGTTTTCTGCCCTGCAAGTACATGGTCACCAAGCGCCCTTTGACGCAGAAGGAAACCGAGGACGGTATCCGTCAGCTCAAGGAGTATGCGGCAGACGCTGATATTCCCATTGACGGTATCGTTATTACTTACAACGACATCGCGCTGTCCAAAAGCTGCGGGCGCACGGGCCATCACTACAAGGACGGACTTGCCTTCAAATTTGAGGATGACCTGTTCCAGACAAAGCTCCAGACGATTGAATGGACGCCTGGCCGCACCGGCGAGATCGCCCCGGTTGCCATTTTTGAGCCGGTGGAGATCGACGGCTGCGAGGTGTCCAGAGCCAGCCTGCACAACCTGTCCTTTATCGAGGATCTGGAATTGGCGCCGGGCTGCCGTATCCTGGTGAGCAAGCGGAACATGATCATTCCCCATGTTGAGGAAAACCTGGACCGGGGCAATTTTTCCCTGGATGCCGTGATCCCACACCAGTGCCCCTGCTGCGGGGAGCTGACCAGAATCCACGAAACCAAAGGCCGAGGCGAAGACGGCGAGGAACGGAGCATCAAGACCCTGTTCTGCGACAATGCCGCCTGCGAGACCCGGCGCCTCAAGCAGTTCGTCCATTTTGTGAGCAAAAAGGCCATGAACATTGAGGGACTGTCGGAGGGAACGCTGGAAAAGCTGATCGGCCGCGGCTGGATTCACAGCTATCTGGACATCTACCGCCTGGACCAGCATAAGGACGAGATCATCCGGATGGACGGCTTTGGTGAAAAATCCTGGCAGCGCCTTTGGGACGCCATCCAGCAGAGCCGCAACACCACTTTCGAGCGGTATGTCATCGCTATGGACATCCCGATGGTCGGCAATACCGCCAGCAGAGCCCTTTGCCGGGAATTTCACGGCAGCCTGGATGAATTCCGGGATGCCGTCTATGGAGGCTATGACTTCCGGCAGCTCCCGGACTTTGGGGAGACGCTGCACAACAACATTCAGGAATGGTTCAACGAGGAAGAAAATTTCTGTATTTGGGAGGAATTGCAGATGATGATGAACATTCAGAAACCGGCGGAGACCGACAACCAGACCGTCAATCCGGACAATCCCTTTTCCGGCAAGACCATTGTGGTGACCGGAAAGGTTGAGCCTTACACCCGCGACGAGATGAACAGCCTGATCGCCTCATTGGGGGCAGTGGCCGGCAGTTCGGTGACCCGCAAGACCGATTATCTGGTCTGCGGCGAGAAAGCCGGCAGCAAGCTGTCCAAGGCGCGGGAACTGGATATCCCGGTGCTGACGCCGGAGGAATTTTTCCGCATGGCCGGTGTGGCTTAACCAGTCGGTTCATCAGAGTTTGACAATGGGGAGAGGGCGGTCTGCGCCCTCTCCCTATATTTTTATGGAGGAACACCATATGGAAAGAAAGTATTTCATCCCTGTTGTCAATCGCGTTTATACCAACCGCAATAATAAACAGTACCGCTGTACCGGCTTTGTGGAGGGCAGCTGCCCGTGGGAAACGGTAGCCTATTTCACAAGGCTGTCCGACGGCTGGAGCCTGACTGCGCACGGACCGCAAATTTACGAAGATGGGACGATTGAATGGAACTATTCTACCGGCGGGCATTGGCCGCAGTGAAAAGGAGGGAAATATTGTGACCCAAGAAATTATACCTGCATACAGCACCTTCCAGAAGGACATAGATCTTACGCTGTATCACGCCTTTACTGAATTGGTCGTACAGACAGCCCAGGACGGTGAGGCGAGAATCCTTTACCGTCAGCTGGAAGCGAGACAAATCTGGCAGGAAGATCAGAATGTTTCCAGCTATTTTGAAGCTTACAGCCTGCGCTATCCCGGCGAAGTGCTGGAACGCTTCGAGGAAAAACTGGGGACAGACATACGCAT
>ULWL01011754.1_pt1 | contig 18793 bp, 19 predicted proteins | sample 1960171 | NCBI WGS metagenome assembly ULWL01 (sample SAMEA4835807, study PRJEB28245) | human gut metagenome | biome: gut microbiome; material: fecal sample | place: Denmark | collected 2008 | reverse complement strand
ACAACTAACAGACTATGCAAAAGCAAAAGGATGTTATATGGATACAGACACTGAGTATTACAATAATGGATACTATTGGCTCCGCAGTCCTATCAACTTCGACGACTACGACGCGAGTTACGTCATCATCGATGGCAGCGTCCTCCACGGCTGGGTCGACACCAGCTTCGTCGGCGTTTCGGCAGCAATAACAATAACTCTTAATGAACATACCCATAATATAGAACATATTCAGTATAAAGAATCAACCTGTACAGTAGATGGAAATAAAGCATATTATTACTGCACTTTATGCGAAAAATACTATTTAGATGAAGAGTTAACTCAAGAAGTAACAAGCAAAAATATAATTATTAAAGCTTTAGGACATAATATAGTTCATCATGAAAGAGTAAATCCAACATGTACAATAAGTGGCCATGCCGAATATGATACATGCACAAGATGTGATTATACAACATATTTAGGAGAAAATCTAATATCACATCATAACTGGATACAAGGCAAATGTACTATATGTAATGAAACTATAAATAAGGCATATGAAAAAGAAGGACAAAAATATATCTATTTTGGAGAATACCCACAAACATTAAAAGATGAAAATGTAACAATTATATCTAATACTCCAGATGGCAATGGTTACTATTTAGGTAGTGATGGTGAACGTTACGCTAAAGTAGTTGCAAAACCTTATCATTCTAATAGTATAAAGACAGTATATTTCAATAATTTCAAACAAATAGTAAATGGTACAACTTATTATTTTAAAGTTGAGCCAATTAAATGGAAAGTTTTATTAAATTCTGGCAAGGTATATCAATTAATTGCTGATGTAGTATTGGATTTTAGAATATTTAGTTGTTATGAAGATGCACGAAAAGTAAATGGGAAAACAATCTATCCTAGTAACTATGAATACTCAGATATAAGAAAATGGTTAAATGAAGACTTTTATAATAAAGCCTTCACAAAAGCATTGCAATCATACATTAATACAACCCTAGTCGATAATAGTGTATCATCAATGACTTCAGATGTGAATGAATATGAAAACTTTAGAAAATATGAAGGCAATAATGTTTATGATAAAGTATATTTATTAAGTGCAATGGATATTATAAATAGCGCTTATGGCTTTTCAGAATATTATTACATAAATTATGAGCAGACTAAAAAGTATTTAACGGATTATAGTAAGGCTCTTGGAAATTATATTAGAATAGATGCTGAGTATAATATTGGAAATTATTGGCTTCGGACTCCAGATATTATTGATGATTGGTCCAGTTGTACTTGGCAAAGTGGACTTGGTTCATTTGATCTTTGTGGCGTCGTTCCAGCAATAACAATAACTATTAAATAGATAAACAATTAATAATGCTTATAAAAATAAAAAATATTTGTAGACGTACATATTAAAATAAGAGTTGTGGTTCAGAATTAGTCTTACTATGGGCATTATATTAAAATTGTCTTAAAAACATATAGAAGGCTCTTGTTATAGATGAATTTGCTCAAAAACATTGTCCATATTTTTATAGAATTCTACATCAACCTATAATCTCTTTTAATAATAAACATCAAATAGCAAACGATACAACCTAATATCACTTTAGAATAGAATCAGCTAAATAGAATATACCTTCTTTTGTTTGATATGATGAAAAAGAGTGAATCAGAATTAAAAGTAATAACAAAACAATCTTATTGTTTTGGAAATATAAAAGATAATAGATAATTAACAATGAAACAAATAGCATATTGATAGATTAGTTCTATTGATATGCTTTTAATATTTATTTTCCTTTTTTAACCATAAAATCACAATTTGTAGTATAATAAGTATGAGATGAAATATAAGTATTAAAAAGGGGAAACCAAATGACAGATGTTGAAATTATCAAACTAGTTAAAAAAACACTAAAAAAAGTAAGACCATATCTACAAGCTGATGGTGGAGATGTTGACTTTATTAAGTTTGAGGATGGTATTGTTTATGTCCGTTTACTAGGTGCATGTATTGGGTGTGCATCAAGTGATGAAACTATTAAAGGTGGAATTGAGGCTTTACTACTTGAAGAGGTTCCAGGTGTAATTGGGGTTGAACAAGTAGAAGGTGGTGAGTAACATGAAACCTGGTGATATTGTACTCGCAAAAATAACCAATATCTTAGGGTATGGTGCTTTCTCAAAAGTTGGTGAATATGATGGGCTTGTTCATATATCAGAGTTTTCAGATGGTTTTGTAAGAAAAATTACGGATTTTGTTAATGTTGGTGAAGAAGTTAGACTTCGTGTTATCGAGGTTGATGAAGAGCATAAACTACTTAAACTAAGTTACAAACAATTACACAAAACAAGGGGAGTTAAGTGTAGGGTGCCTAGTTATGAAGTAGGATTTAAAACTATTGAAGAAAATCTTGATAAATGGATTAGTGAATATAAGGGTGATCATAATGAATAAAAGAATAATCATTTTAATCCTTTGTTTGTTTACTATTACTCTTACAGCATGTAAACATGATAAGATATCAGAAGACTATCCATCATTAGAAGGTAAAAACCCAATAGTTAAATACACCAATGTTGATGATGTTATCAAAAAGATAAATGGTGATTATACTGGCATTATTGTATTTGGCTTTAAGAAATGTCCATGGTGTCAAGCATCAATATCTTATGTTGATGAAATTGCGAAAGAAAAAAAGTATAAAGAGGTTTTATATTTAGATATAAAAGATATGCGTGATAATACTGAGTCGGCTAATCATGAAAAGTATTTAATGATATATGAAAAGATTAAAGAAGAAATCGGAAATCCTGAAAAAATATTAGCACCAACGGTTATTGTGCTAAAGGATGGAACAATTACAGGATATCATGTTGCGACTGTCACATCACATGTTATTGTTGATGGTAATTTACCACCAATGACTGATGAACAGATTAATGAACTAAAAGAAATATATCGAAACATTTTTTAATGCATAAATAAAACATTATTATAATAAAATACCTTGGGTGATATTTATTAAAAAAAGAATAATTTTAATGATATGCGTTATAGGTATTTTATTTTTATTTTCAATAGTTATACCACTTGCAAGTGCTGCCAAAAAACAAACATCATTATGTATATATATAGATCCAGGACATGGAGGTTATGATGGTGGGTGCACTAGTAAAGACAAGCAAACACTAGAAAAAGACATAACCCTAAATGTTAGTTTATACTTAGCAAGTTATTTAAGACAAAGTGGGTATATCGTAAAACTTACTAGAGAAACTGATGGTGCTTTGAGTGAAATAAAAAGGGAAGATATATATAAAAGAGTTAAAATGATTAATGATTCAAATGCAAGTATATATATATCTATTCATGCTAACGCTTATCCATCTACTTATGCAAAAGGTGCACAAGTGTTTTATCAAATAGGAAAAGAAGAAAACAAAATGCTTGCTGAAAGCATCATGAAAGAACTTAAATCGTTTGATCCAACTAATAAACGAGAAGCATTAACAATTAAAGATAAATATTTAGTCGATAACGTTAAAGTGCCAGGCTGTTTAGTAGAAATAGGATTCTTGAGTAATCAAGAAGAACTAGAAAATCTAGTTAATCCAACGTATCAAGCAAATCTTGCATTAACATTATATATAGGAATTCAAGAATATTTAGATTATATAAAATAGAAATGGAGTCATAATATGGAACAAATTATGATAAAGATAAAAGATGAAGAATCAATGATAAAACTCGGAGAATTACTAGTTAATTATGCTTACCCCAATTTGGTAATTGCCCTTGTGGGTGACCTTGGAGCTGGCAAAACAACCCTAACTAAAGGGATTGGAAAAGCTTTAGGCGTAAAACGTGTAATCAATAGTCCTACTTTTACCATTATGAAAGTATATGAAACAACAAATGAAAAAATAAAAAAACTATACCATTTAGATGTATATCGTATTACTAATAGTGAAGATGACTTTGAACTTGAAGAATACTTTTATTTAGATGGACTTGCTGTAATTGAATGGGCTCATATTATTCAAGATATGTTACCTAAAAATGCTTGGGAAATAGAAATAATAGATTTAGGTGATGACACTAGACAAGTAACGATAAAAGCAAGTTCAGAATTAATAAACAAACTAGGAGATGGACAATATGAAATTATTCATAGATAGTGCTACTAATTACTTATATTTGGCAGTTGTAAATGATGACAATACTGAAGCATACGCATTTACAAGAATGGGTAAAAATGATCATTCTGAAACATTAACTAACTTTTTAGATGACTTCTTAAAAAGCCACAATATTAAGATAGAAGATATCACAGAGATATATGTAGGCAGAGGCCCTGGTTCATATACTGGCTTAAGAATAGCAGGAACCGTAGGTAAAGTATTTGCTTTCATTAAGAATCTTCCTTTCTATAGTTTTTCATCTTTAGATTTAATTGCTTCTAAATATTTAGAAAGTGATGGAAAATATAAAGCTTTGATTAAAGCTAAAAAGAATTATAGTTACCTAAAAACCTACACGGTAAAAGGAACAATAAAAGTAGATCAAGAAGATACTTTCCTATCAGATGAGGAACTTTCTAAGTATGATGACTATCAACCAATAGTAGTTGATGATAATACTTTTACAAATGGCGAAAAAATGGCTTTAAATATTCTTAAATATAAAATGTATAAAGAAGAGGATAAATATGATTATGTTCCAAACTATCTAAGAAGTGAACTATCATGATTAGACAACTAGAAGAAAAAGACATAACAACAATTGTAGAATTAGAAGAAAAAATATTTGGTGAAACATTAGGAGTAGAAATGCTTCACAGTGAACTTTCTAATCCCCTAGTATGGTTTAGGGTGATCGAAAACGAAAACCAAGTAATCGGTTATATTGGTGGATACTTTTATGATGGTGCTGGCGAAATCATTAATTTTCTAATTGATGATATATATCAAAGAAAAGGATATGGAACACTTCTTTTTAATAGTTTAATAGAAGAATCACGTGCGGCAGGTATTAAACAAATAACCCTTGAAGTAAAAGAAACAAATATTAAAGGTATTAACTTCTATACTAAAAACGAATTTAAACAAATATCAGTTAGAAAGCATTACTATAAAGATGGGGAAAATGCCCTAGTAATGATGAAGGAAATAAAATGAAAATATTAGGAATAGAATCAAGTTGCGATGAAACTAGTGTAGCGATAGTTGAAGATGGAAAAAAAGTGTGGAGTAATGTTATTTACACACAAATAGAAATTCACAAACAATACGGTGGGGTTGTTCCTGAAGTTGCAAGTAGACATCACATTGAAAAAATTACATATGTAATAGATCAAGCTCTAAAAGAAGCAGGACTAACATTAGATGAAATAGATAAGGTTGCGGTTACAGCTGAACCAGGTTTAATAGGTTCATTAATGGTTGGAATAAATGCGGCCAAAACCATTGGACTTGTTTTTCATAAACCAGTAATTATGGTAAATCATATTCATGGGCATATATATGCAAACTATCTTGAGTCTGATTTTAGTTTTCCACTTCTTGCTTTAGTTGTATCAGGTGGACATACTGAACTAGTGCTAATGAAAGATCACTATGAGTTTGAAGTATTAGGTGAAACACTAGATGATGCTGTTGGTGAGGCATACGATAAAATTGCAAGAGTTGTTGAAGTTGGTTACCCTGGAGGGCCTATCATTGATAAAATGGCAGCAGAGGGTGAGCCAACCTATGAACTACCACGCGTAAAACTAAGTAAAGACAGTTATGATTTTAGCTTCTCAGGCCTAAAGTCAGCTGTTATAAACTTACATCATAAAGCAGAACAAAAAGGTGAAACTCTAAATTACAATAATCTTGCGGCTAGTTTCCAAGCCTCTGTTGTTGATGTACTTTGCATGAAAACTAAAAAAGCAGCTTTAGAATATGGCGTAAAACAAGTAATCATTGCTGGTGGTGTAGCTGCAAACAAAGGATTAAGAAGTAGAATGCAAGAAGAAATGGATAAACTTGGAATTAAACTAACCGTTCCAAAATTCAAATATTGTACTGACAATGCAGCAATGATAGCAGTTGCTGGATACTTTAAAGATAAAACAGGAAAATAGTATATATAAATTTAATAATAAAAATTCAAAAATGTTACTTTTGAACTAACCAAACAAGTGCTAGTCTGAAAGTAACATTTTAATTTATAATTAAAAAAATGAAAGAATAAAAATTACCGTTATCGGAAATAATTTGCACTAAATTATCTGACATATTTCCAACAATGGTATATAATGATAAAAGTTAAAGTGGAGGTAAATTGTGATGTTTGTATCAGTCAAAGAAATTGCGAAAAAATGGAATGTTTTAGATAGAATGGTTAGAAATTATTGTGCTCATGGTAGAATCCCAGGAACATTTTTGACAGGCAAAACTTGGAACGTTCCTGTAGATGCAGTAAAATCTGAAAGAGAATTGACATAACCATAGCAATAGTTCAGTATATTATATAGTAAATTGTATTAGGCTTTAATATGGAAAAAAATATCAAAGTGTTTAAAATGAAAAAAAAACGTAAGTGTGTTATAATATAAAAAATTTTGGTGTTTTTTTTGGCCAATAAAAACACTTAAATTTTTAATGATATAGCATAACTACATCATTTAATTTAACATATTGTTAAACAAAGATAAAAACAATTATAAGAAGGATGGTAGAAAAAATGGGAGTTAAAATTGTTGATACTTCATTAAGAGATGGACATCAATCATTACTTGCTACAAGATTACCTATTTCAGACATACTTCCAGTTGCTGAAGAATTAGATAAAGCTGGATATTATGCTCTTGAAGTATGGGGCGGTGCAGTATTTGATGCATGTATTCGTTTTTTAGACGAAGATCCATGGGAAAGATTACGTTTAATTCGTAAGGCTTGTCCTAACACAAAATTACAAATGTTATTTAGAGGACAAAACATTTTAGGTTATCGTCATTATTCTGATGAACTTGTTGAAAAGTTTGTTGAAAAATCACTTTCAAATGGAATTGACATAATTCGTGTATTTGATGCTTTAAATGATTTACGTAATTTAAAGAGCGCAGTAAATGCCACTAAAAAGTACAAAGGACATTGTCAAATTGCTTTGTCTTATACAACTAGCCCAGTTCATACAATTGACTACTATGTTGGTCTTGCTAAAGAAGTAGAAGAAATGGGTGCCGATTCAATATGTATCAAGGATATGGCGGGAGTATTATTACCAAAAGATGCTTATGAACTAGTTTCTAGAATTAAAGCTGAAATTAATATTCCACTTGAACTTCATACACATTGTACTGGTGGTGTAGCCGAAATGACAGTAATGAAAGCCATTGAAGCTGGTATTGATATTGTTGATACTGCATTATCACCATTAAGTGGTGGTACTAGCCAACCATCAACAGAATCACTTGTTTATGCTTTACAAGGAACTAAATATGATACAGGCCTAAACATTGATGCTCTTAATAAAGCAGCTGAAAAGTTAACTGTTTCAAAAGATAGATTCTTAAAGAATGGTGGATTAAATCCAAAAGCTTTAACCGTAAATCCAAGAATTTTAAAATATCAAGTACCTGGTGGTATGTTATCTAACCTTATGAGTCAATTAAATGCTCAAGGTGCAATGGATAAATATGATGAAGTGTTAAAGGAAATACCAAGAGTTCGTAAGGATTTAGGTTATCCTCCACTAGTAACACCAATGTCACAAATGGTTGGTACTCAAGCTGTTATGAACGTAATCAGTGGTGAACGTTATAAGATGTCACCAAAAGAAGTAAAAGAATATCTATGTGGTCATTATGGTAAAGCTCCAGCACCAGTTAATGAAGAAATAAGAAAAAAGATTATTGGTGATGAAAAGGTTATTACTTATAGACCTGCTGATGATATTAAACCTGAATTTGATGAAATGAAAAAGAAATATGCAGATATCGTTAAATGTGATGAAGATGTTCTTACATGTGCGTTATTTGAAAATGTTGCGGTTAAGTTCTTACAACATCGTAATGCTCCAAAAACAGACGATGAAGTAGAAGAATTTAATGTAGTTATAGGGTAGGTAACAAATATGAAAAAATTAGTTAAAGTATTTTCACTTATTGCGATAGTGACCCTTGTCTTTACTTGTACAAGTTGTACTTCTAAAAAGAATTATGTCGGAGATAAAAAATATTCAGAATTTACATCTTCAGATAAAATAGCAGAAGCCAAAGCTGAAGCATCTGAAGGTAACGTTTTTGTTGGATTTTTATATTTCGATGAAGAAAATCCTGGTGAATCAGTCTTATATACTGATGTTACAAAAGTTCCAGATGATTTAAAAGATAAGGCTGTAGCAATTTATGTAACTGAAAATGAAAAGTTAAGTGGTGATAGTTATTCATTACCAAAACTTCCTACAGGACTTTCACTTGGTGCGAATTTTTCTGGCTGGTTTGTGGAAAATAGTGATGATTCAATGACTAGAATTACAACAGTTGAACAAGCACAAGCTGCAGGAATAGTTCATGCTAAATACATTAGTTATGGTGAAGGTGGTCTAGTTGTTCTAATTTGTATGGCAATCGTATTCTTAATGCTTGCTTTATTATGTGGTATCGTAGCATTATTTAAGTTTATCGCTCCTAAGAAAAAACAAGAAGCACAAACTAAAAACGCAGTACTACCACAATTAGAACCAACCAAACCATTTACAATGGAAGATATTACTGATGATGATATGATGGCAGCAGCACTTGTTGCGACTATCGATTATCATAATGAAATTCATGAAGACGTTAGAGTTATTTCAATAAAGGAAATTAAATAGGAGGATACTATGAAAGTTTATAAAGTTAAAGTTAACGGAAAAGTTTATGAAGTTGAATTAGAAAGTGTAAAAGAATCAGATGCTAAAATTACAGCACCTACACCTGCTGCAGCACCAGTAGCTGCTGCTCCTGCTCAAAGTGGTGCAGGAAAAGATCTTGTTGCTCCAATGGCTGGAACAATTCTAGATGTAAGAGTAAATGTTGGCCAAACTGTAAAAGTTGGTGATGTTATTTGTATTCTTGAAGCAATGAAACTAGAAAACGAAGTAGTAGCTGACTGCAATGGTGTTATTACATCAATCGCTGTTACAAAAGGTACTGCTGTTAAAAACGGACAACTTATCGCAAAGATCGGGTAATGTATTATGAATATTGGCGATTTAATTAAAAATTTTATCGACCAAATGGGATTTATGGGTGATCCTGCATCATTACTTTTAAGACTTGTAATGATTATTGTTGCATGTGTCTTAATCTTTCTCGCTGTAAAGAAAGACTTTGAACCATACCTATTAATTCCAATTGGTATTGGTATGTTACTTGTAAATTTAGCTCCAGGCCTTTATGCTCAAGGCACAAACGGTGAAGCAAATGGATTGTTGTATTCTTTCCATAAAGGTGTTGAATGGGAAATCTTTCCTCCACTTATCTTCTTAGGCATAGGTGCAACAACAGACTTTGGTCCACTAATTTCAAGACCTAGTAGTTTACTTCTTGGTGCTGCTGCTCAACTTGGTATTTTTATTACTTTCTTTGGTGCGTTACTTCTTGGTTTTAATGCTTTAGAAGCTGCATCAATTGGTATTATTGGTGGTGCTGATGGACCTACTGCCATTTTCCTTTCTAACAAATTGTTGAAAGGAGCTCAAGGCGGACAAATGCTTTGTGCATCTATAGCAGTAGTTGCCTACTCATATATGGCTCTAGTTCCAGTAATTCAACCTCCAATTATTAAGGCTCTAACAACTAAAGAAGAAAGAAAAATCAAAATGGTAGAACCACGTGTTGTATCAAGAAGAGAAAGAATTATCTTTCCAATTGTTGTTATGTTCGTAGTTATTTTATTAATACCTTCTTGTGCATCATTAATTGGTATGCTAATGTTAGGTAACCTAATTAAAGAATCTGGTGTTGTTCCTAATCTAGTTGATGCTGCTGCGAAGACATTATTATACGCAATTACTATTTTCTTAGGACTTGCTGTAGGTGCTACCGCAACATTAAGTGGTCCAACTGAAGCATTAGAATTCTTAAAGATCTTAATTCTTGGTATGATTGCATTTAGTTTCGCTACGGCTGGTGGTGTTTTAGTAGGTAAAATTATGTGCAAATTATCAGGTGGTAAGATTAATCCAATGATTGGTGCTGCCGGTGTATCAGCAGTTCCAATGGCCGCACGTGTAGTTCATAAGATTGGATTAGAAGAAGATAAATCTAATTACTTATTAATGCATGCAATGGGACCAAACGTAGCTGGTGTTATTGGTAGTGCTGTCGCCGCAGGATTACTATTAAGTATTTTTGGATAAGATTTATGAAGAGATTTAGTTTTAGACTAAGTCTCTTTTTACGTTATAAAATTATTCTAACCAGTTGCTTGCAAAAAATTAAAGTTGTGTTATACTATTAAAAGGATGTGATAAAATGAATGATTTACTAGACAGTAAGATAATTAAAGATAAGTGTAAATATGATGTTGATATTGTAGTATTTGATGAAATTGATTCAACAAATAGATATGCGAAGGAACTAGAAAAAGATAAAACAATTGTTATTTCTGATACCCAAAGTAATGGAAGAGGACGATTAGGACGTGATTTTTTGTCATCTAAGGGAAAGGGAATATATATGAGTATCCTTCTAAAATATGATGAAAAAATGCTTGATCCGACTCTCCTTACATGCTTTACTGGTACTGTTGTATCTAAAGTTTTTGAGCATTTATTGGGGCTAAATCCAGGCATTAAATGGGTTAATGATATATATATAAACAATAAAAAAGTATGTGGTATTTTAGTTGAATCAGTTATCAAAAATAATAATTTCGATAAATTTATAGTAGGAATTGGCATCAATGTTTATAAACAAGAATTTCCTATTGAGTTAGTGGATAAAATAACTACACTTGAAGATAACACAAAAATAAAGGTATCAAGAAATGAGATAATTGCCTCAATTATTAATGAATTTTTTGATAATCTAAATAAGCCATTTATGGATTATTACAAAGATAAAATGATCTTAAAACAAAAACTAGTAGAGATTAATGAACGTGATAAAAGATATATGGCAGAAGTAATTGATGTAAGTGATAGTGGAGAACTTATTATTAAGTATAATGGAGAACTTAAAAAACTTTATACAGGGGAAGTTGTAAGGGTAAAAATGTAAGAAATAGTAGACTTAAGTCATTAAAGATTTAGGTCTACTTTTTTTCTTTTCTAATTTTTTGATTTTACTGCTTGAAATAAAACGGACTTTGTGTTATAATCAATATATAATAGGGAGGATTTTGCATTATGATTAAACCTTTAGATAAAAATGTATTAGTTAAAAGTCAAGAAATGAAAACTCTAGGAGGAATTTACTTACCTCAAACTGATACTGACTTTTTTGTAGTAGTGGGTGTTGGTAAAAATGTTATGGAAGTAAAAGAAGGTAATGTAGTAATAATTAATCAAGCAACCTCAAAACTTATAAAGTATCAAAATGAAAATTATTATCTTGTAAAAGAAGAAAATATATTAGGAATAGTGGAGGAGTAATATGGCAAACGTTGTTAGATTCGGTAAAGATGCAAGAAATTTAATGGCAAGTGGAATTAAAACTTTATGTGATGCTGTTAAAGTAACCCTTGGTCCTAAGGGTAAAAATGTTATTATTGAACAAGATTTTGGTAGTCCTTTAATCATTAATGATGGAGTGACAATTGCTAAATCAATTGTTTTAAAAGATAAATTTGAAAACTTAGGTGCCGCAACCCTAATTGAAGCCGCAACCAAAACTAACGATCAAGTTGGTGATGGTACTTCCACCGCGATAATTCTTGCTTCAGGTTTAATAGAAGAAGGTTTAAAATTACTTGATAAGGGTATGAACCCTGTGACTCTTCGTAATGGTTTAAACTATTATCTTGGTCATATTTTAGAAGCTATTGATGAAGTTAGTACAGAGATTAGTTCAAGTGAAGACTTAAAACAAGTTGCATCTCTTTCATCAGGTAGTACTAAAATTGGTGAATATATTGCCAGTGCCTATGAAGAAGTAGGTAGAGATGGCCTTGTAATGGTTGAAGAATCACAAAGCCTAAATACATATCTTGATGTTGTCAAAGGATATTCATATGATAGAGGTTATCTATCTCCTTATATGGCAAACAATAAAGATAAGATGCAAGCTATTTTAGAAAATCCTTATGTCCTAGTTACGGATAAAAAAATAATTAATATGCAAGAATTACTTCCATTCTTAGAAAAAACCATGAAAGATGGAAAACCATTATTCATAGTTTGTGATGATATGGAACCAGAAGTATTGAGTGCTTTAATTGTTAATAAACTAAGAGGGGTCTTTAATGTTGTTGTAACTAAAGCTCCAAGTTTTGGTGAACGTAAAGCTAAATTACTAGAAGATTTAGCAGTTATTACTGGTTCAACTTATGTAGATTCAAGTATCGGTATGCATTTAAGTGATGAAAACATTAAATTAGGTAGTGCTGTAAAAATTGTAGTTAGTCGTGATCAAACAATTGTCATTGATGGTGCTGGTGATAAAGATGAAATTTTAAGCCGTGCTGAAAACATAAGACAAGAAATGAATCATACAAATAGTGAATATGACCGTGAAAAATTAGGTGAAAGATTATCTAAAATTTTAGGTGGTGTAGCCCTAATTAAGGTTGGAGCTAGTACAGAACTTGAATTAAAAGAATTGAAACTTCGAGTTGAAGATGCTTTAAATGCAACTCTCGCCGCAATGTCTTCGGGTATTGTTGAAGGTGGAGGAAAAGTCTTTTATGAAATCAGCGAAAAAATCAAAAAGATTAAACGTGAACCCAACTACGCTACAATATGTGATATGCTAAGTGAAGTTTTAAAACGTCCATTCATGCAAATTGTCGAAAATGCAGGTGGTGACTACAACCAAATTGTAAGAGAAGTTAATAGTACTTATTGGTATGATGCAAGTACTAATAAACTTGTAAGATTAAAACAAGCAGGTATTATTGATCCAACTAGTGTGGAAAAATGTGCCATCTCAACCGCGATCAGTGTTGCTGGTGTATTCTTAACAACAGAATGTGCCATCACGAAAGAAACTAATGAACCCTTAAGAGAGGATGATTTATTATCATGAGTGAACAAGAAATCCTAGAACAAAAGATAGCAGCACTTGAAGAAGAAAACCTACATTTAAAAAGAAGAATTGAAGATTTAGAAAAAGAACTAAGTATTGTTGGATACATTAGAAAAGAAACAGATCCCATGACAATTAGTAGTTATTATCTAAAAAAATACTTAAGCGTTCACGATGAAGTATATAAAGAACGTAGTAATATGCTAGAAGAAAAAAGACAAAGTCTTCAAGCGGAATATGATAATTTGCTTAAACAAGAAGATGGTCTTGATTTAATCGCAAGTAAAAATACGGAATCATTAAATAGAATTAAAGAAATTGATGAAGAAATCAATAATAAATATTATACACTTGAAAAAGAACGCTATGAATTTGAAGCTGAAGTTACTAATGTTACTAAATTAGAAGACTCATCATATCAAGAAACCATTTCTTCCGTAAATGAAATCTTAAATATCATGAAGCAAACTTCTGATATTAGTGTCATAACTTCCGTAACAACTCAAGTTATTCAAGCTTTAAAGATTAACCTATATCCGTTAAATGTTATAATTGGAAAAAATAAATATAAACTAGTAAAAAAACTTCAAGATATTAATGCATTAGATCAAAAAGTAAAAATGGAAACGAAAGCCTTAAGTGCTGAGAAGAAAACACTAGAAAGTGCTATCCAAACCATTTCTCTTGAAACAGTAGAAACAATGCTTGATGAACTTGCTTTAGAAATAACAAAGGTTAATAAATCAAAAGAAGAATTAGATAAACTATTCAAAATGATTAAGCCTAACAATTTAAAAGCTATTCAAGATGAAATTAATCACTTAGAAGTATTAGAATATACTAAAAAAGAAATAGCTAGTGCGATGGACCAAATGATTAGTGACTATTATGAAAAATTACGTAGTCTTGATACTGCTACTAACATTCAACTAAATAAAACAATGGAGTTAAGTAAACTTACAATTGAGAAGAAGGAACTAGATACCATTAAAGCTGAATATGACAATATCTTAGCAGACTATCAACAACTAGATAGTATCTATCAAAATATTAGTGGTAATATTAAAAAATTAGAAGAATATTTACAACTCACTAATAAAACAATTCATGCGAAAAACGAATACTTAGAATTTGTTAACCGTTATGAAGGTATTAAAACAACAATAAAACTTGTTCAAAATGAAATAACTAATACCGAAAATAAAATTAAAGAATTAAAAGAAACAAGAAGACTAAAAGCTTTAGACCCATATGCGAAAGAGGCTATTCAAGATTTAACCGAACAAATTAGGAAAACTGAACATTTACTTGAAAAATATCAAGAAGATGTTAGAAATAGTACAATTGAACTTGAAACAATGTCACAAAATGAAAAGAACTTAAAGCTAATAAATATTTTGAAAGATCGTACTAAAATAGAGGCCAAGCTTCCTAGTTTGTATAATCAACAAAAAGAACTTGCATCAAGTGTTAATGCTAAATATCAGAGTTTACGTTCACTTGAAAAGCAACTTAAAAATTATGATGAACTAACAGAAAGAATCGAGGCTTTAGAAAGTGAAATTAACAATTGATAAAACTATCACAGATAAAGTCCCTTCATTTAATGTTATTGCTTATACAATGGAAGTTGAAAATGCCAAAACTAAATTAGTTGATGATTACTTAGCGGCGTTATCACAAGAATATTTTAACAAATATGATATGATGGAAATTGTTAACATCCCTAAACTAAAAGAAACAAGAGATGGTTACAAAAAACTTGGTAAAGATCCAAGTCATACCCGTCCAGCATGTGAGGCCCTGCTTAGAAGGACAGTTAAAGGAACGGGTTTATACCGCTTAGGTGATATCATTGACCTTGGAAATGTTTTATCACTTTTGACCATGCGTAGTGTATGCGTGGTAGATGCTGATAAATTAGTTGGCGATATTAATATCAGAATTGGAAAAGATAATGAACCATATGAAGGTATTAACAGGGGTTTTATCAATATCACTAATCTTCCGGTTTACGAAGATGAAATAGGACCTTTTGGGACACCTACTAGTGATACTTATCGAACAATGGTAAATGATAAAACCACAAAAATCTTTATAATGATTATATGCTTTTCACAACAAGAAATAGAAAAGGATGAAAATTTACTACTTGCGTTATACCAAAAATATGCAGGTGCACAATCAATAAAAAAAATAGAGGTAACTTATGGAAAATTCTAATTTTATAAAAACAATTATGAAAAATGAGTTAGAAACTGGTGTGGTAGATCACATCTTAACTCGTTTTCCACCTGAACCTAATGCATACTTACACATTGGTCATGCTAGGGCGATTGTCACGAACTTTGAACTTGCGAAAGAATTTAATGGGGGAACAAACTTACGTTTTGATGATACTAACCCAGCTAAAGAAGATGCAGAATATGTTGATGCGATTATCAAAGATTTAGCATGGCTTGGCTATACTCCTCGTATTGTTGTCTATGGCTCAGATTATTTTGAAAAAACATATGAAAAAGCTAAATTATTTATTAAAAAAGGTTTAGCTTATGTTGATGATTTAACGCAAGAACAAGTAGCAGAATATCGTGGCTCAATCAATGAACCTGGTAAAGACTCTCCATACCGCACACGTAGCGTTGAAGAAAACTTAAAGTTATTTGAAGAAATGAAAGATGGAAAATACAATAATGGGGAAAAAACATTGCGAGCTAAAATTGATATGGCAAGTCCTAATATCAACATGCGTGATCCTGTAATATATCGTATTATGAAAATTAAACATCACCAAACTGGTGATAAATGGTGTATATATCCAATGTATGATTTTGCACATCCATTACAAGACTCTTTTGAAGGAATTACTCACTCTTTATGTAGCCTTGAATATGAAGATCATAGACCACTATATGAATGGGTAATAAATAATGCGGAAGTAGAACATCATCCTCGACAAATCGAATTTGGTCGTTTAGGTATTACTAATATGATTATGAGCAAAAGATATCTAAAACAACTTGTTGATGAAAACCTTGTTACTGGTTATGATGATCCAAGAATGCCTACCCTTGTTGGTTTAAGACGCCGTGGTTTTACCCCTGATGCAATTAAAAACTTTATTAAGTCAACAGGTTTATCGAAGATTAATTCAACAATTGATTATAGCATGCTTGAACATTTCTTAAGAGAAGACTTAAAACTAAAAACAAATCGTCGAAATGTTGTGGTTGATCCAATTAAAGTTATTATTACTAATTATCCAGAAGGACAAATTGAATGGCTAGATGCTGAAAACAATGCTGAAAATGAATGCCTTGGCACATATAAAATTCCATTTGGTCGTGAACTTTATATTGAAAGAGAAGACTTTACCGAAGTTAAACCAAACAAACATTGGAAACGTTTATCAGTAGGTCTTGAAGTTAGACTTATGCATGCTTACTTTATAAAATGTAATGAAGTGATCTATGATGAAAATGGAAATGTTAAAGAATTGCACTGTACATATGATGTAAATACTAAGAGTGGTAGTGGCTTTAATGAACGCAAACCAAACGGTAACATTCATTTTGTTGAGGCAACTCATGCAATACCTGCTACCTTCAATTTATTTGAGCCATTAATCCTTGATGAAAAAGTATCAAGTGAAAACTTTAAAGAGCGTTTAAACCCTAATTCATGGATTAAAAAACAAGGATTTGTGGAAGATGCATTAAAAGATGCCAAAGCAGAAGATAAATTCCAATTTGTTCGTAATGGATATTATAGTGTTGATTATGATTCGAAAGGAAATGACTTGATATTTAATCGTATTGTTGGATTAAAATCATCATTTACAGCGTGATATCATGACTAATGTACTAGATACCTTAAATCAAGAACAACGCCTTGCGGCTGAGGCTGTGAATGGACCAGTAATGGTTTTTGCGGGAGCGGGAACCGGTAAAACAAAAACCTTAATTGCGAGAATTATTCATATGATTAATGATGAAAACATTAATCCGCGAAACATTCTTGCGATAACTTTCACTAAAAAAGCAACAGCTGAAATGCGTGAACGTTTGAGCGCACATATGGAAGATGGGAAAGCTAGTCTTGTTCATATTTCAACTATTCATTCACTATGTAATAGAATACTAAGAAGAAACATTGAATACCTAGGTTATAAACGCGATTTTGAAATTATTGATGATGAAGAAATTCAAAAAGTTTTAACTGATGTATACAAAAAAGAAAATATTGACCGTAAACTATACTCACCTAAAGCAATGGCTAAAATGATAGGTGATTATAAGAATGGGATTAGACCATTACGAGGTGAAGAACAAAAAGTATCTGAACTATATCAAGGATATTTAAAAGAAAATAATATGTTGGATTTTGATGACCTACTAATCTTTACTAATAAAGTATTAGATATTAAAGAAGTATTAGAGTACTATCAAGAACTATTTAAATATATTTTAGTAGATGAATTTCAAGATACCAATATTGAACAATATGAAATAATTAAAAAACTTGCATCTAAATATCGCAATATCTTTGTCGTTGGTGATGATGACCAAAGCATATACTCATTTAGAGGAGCTTGTATTGATAATATATTAAGCTTTTCTAAGAGAGATTTTAAAGATGCTAAGGTATTTAAACTTCAAGAAAATTATCGTTCTAATCAAAGTATTTTAAATGGTGCCAATTCATTAATTAAGAATAACACAATTAGAGAACCTAAAGAATTATTCACTAATATTAAAGGTATTCAAAAGCCTGTAATCGTTCATGATGCTTATTACTATGAAGACGAAGTTCGTTTTGTAGTTAATGAAATAACTCATTTAGTTAATCATGAAAAATACACATATTCTGATATTGCGATATTATATCGAAATAATGCTTTATCTAGAAACTTTGAGTTAGGACTTATTGAAAGTAAAATACCATACAATCTATATGGTGGATTCTCATATCTAAAGCGTAAAGAAATAAAAGATATAATTAGTTACTTTAGATTCATTATTGATGATACTAAGTTAGTACATTTTAAAAGAATTATTGACCGCCCTTCTCGTGGTATTGGTGATAAGACAATTGAGAAAATTGAATCAATTATGCAAGAAACCGGAACAAATGTACTTGGTGCTATTAAAGTCTTATATGAGGCCAATCCATCCACCAAAAATAAATCTTTGGATGAGTTTAGACAAATTATAGAGGGTCTACAAGAATCAATTGAAAAAATGAGTCTTGTTTCATTCTTTGACGAGCTAATCAACAAAACAGGTTACCTCGAAATGTTAAAAGAAGAAGACACTGAAGAAGCTAACCGAGTAAACAACTTGATGGAATTTAAATCAATTTTATATAAAGTTGAAGAAACTTTTGAAAATCAAGATTTAAGCCAAAAAGATAAAATTCAAACAAGTCTAGATGAGATTATTCTTGATCAATCATATGGTGATGAAGACAAAAAAGAAGGAGTAACTCTATCAACTATTCACTCAGTTAAAGGCCTAGAATTTAAAGTTGTATTTGTTGTAGGGCTTGAAGAAGGAATCTTC